>Ga0116135_1000718_pt1 | contig 18010 bp, 13 predicted proteins | sample June2015DPH_20_1_FD_89738 | JGI IMG/M metagenome (GOLD analysis project Ga0116135, IMG submission 89738) | Peatland microbial communities from SPRUCE experiment site at the Marcell Experimental Forest, Minnesota, USA - June2015DPH_20_10 | ecosystem: Environmental > Terrestrial > Soil > Wetlands... | reverse complement strand
TCAAACTTTTTTCCACGCATTCCCGATTCAAGTTCAGTTGCACAAGCGCAACTCAACCCGACGCCACTCTCTGAAGATCGGCGGCCTCCGCCATCACCTTCTGGTCGCTCGCTGGTCTCGAACGCTTCGAGTTCTCCGTCAATTCCCGCAACCATTCAAACGCCGCGCGCGACAGCATATCTTCGGTAAAGCGCCATCGCCAGTTTCCTCCAGCTTGCCCGGGCACGTTCATTCGACTTTCCGCTCCCAGGTTGAGCAGATCCTGCAACGGAGCAAGCGTGAGCGCCGCGATCGACGACCACGCAAGCTGCATGAGCAACGGCGCCGCTTCGGCAGGCTCCCCCGGTGCGCGCTTCAAATAGTTCCAAAAGTTTTGCCGCTGGTAATCCGGTAATTCTTCATACCACTGCCGAGTGGGGGGGTTGTCATGAGTTCCGGTATACGCGACAGTATTGGAAACAAAGTTGTGCGGCAGATATGGATTGTCCGCGTGGCCATCGAACGCAAATTGCAGAACACGCGTACCGGGTACATGAAACTGATCGCGCAATTGGTAAACATCGGGTGTAATCAGACCGAGATCTTCCGCGATGAAGGGCAACCCGCCTAGCTCTCTTTGCACTGCTTGCAAAAAATCTCCGCCCGGACCCTGTACCCATTGCCCGGACTGTGCCGTCTGCGCCCCGGAGGAAACTTGCCAGGCAGCCGCGAAGCCGCGGAAGTGATCCAACCGGATTACGTCTACGTGAGCAAGAAGCGCGCGCATGCGGTCGATGCACCAACGATAACCGGTCGAACGAAGGGCATCCCAGTTGTACACGGGATTTCCCCACAGCTGGCCTTGCGCACTGAAATAATCCGGGGGGACCCCTGCCACCACGCGCGGGCGACGCTGCTCGTCCAGGAGAAACAGTTCAGGATTTGCCCAAACATCGCTGGAATCCGGAGACACGAAAAAAGGCAGGTCACCAATTAATCCCACTCCTCTACCGTGGGCGTATTCCTTGAGTCGATCAGTCTGGCGAGAAAGCAGGAACTGGCCGAAACGGATCTGATCGATTTCACTGGCCAACTCCCCCCGAGCCGCAGCTAGTGCACTCGGACTACGCTGAACCAATTCCGCCGGCCACTCTAGGTAATATGCATCGTTATGCTTGGCTTTCAGCGCGCGGAATAAAGCGTAGTCCTCCAGCCAACTTGCCTGCCGCCCGCAGAACTCGTCGTAAGCGGGTCGCAGGTCACTGCGCTCGCCAGCTTTGAAGTTCGTCCACGCCTTCTGGAGCAGGCGCTTTTTGAACGGAATAACCGCATCGTAGTCGACTTCATGGGGAGCGAAGCCAGATTCACAATCACTCGCTCGCAGGAGGCCGTCCGAAATCAGAAGGTCTGGGCTGATCAGCAGGTAGTTGCCGGCGAACGACGATAGCGATTGGTAGGGCGAGTTCCCGTAACCGGTTGGACCCAGGGGCAGCGCCTGCCACCATGTCTGCCGAGCGTCATGAAGGCGATCCACCCACATGAATGCAGAGGGTCCAAGATCGCCAATGCCGTAAGGCGATGGAAGAGAAGTGACATGCAGCAGCAAGCCCGACGCGCGATATTCAGGCGGGAAGGGAGCAACGACGGTGTGCCAGGCGCTATTGATCATGGGCCGCTTCGTCAGTAGAAACACCTGGGTCGGAACCTAGCGCACGGTTCACCATCTCCTCGGCTTCTTTCACGATCGCGTTGAGATGCGCCTGGCTTTTAAAGCTCTCTGCGTAAATCTTGTAGATGTTCTCCGTTCCCGAAGGCCGAGCGGCGAACCACCCGCTATCTGCCACGACCTTCAGCCCGCCGATCGGAGCATCATTGCCCGGAGCTCGAGTCAGCTTGGCCGTGATGCGCTCGCCCGCCAAATCGGATTCCTTGACTTCGCGCGGCGAGAGTTTCTGCAATTTTGTTTTCTGCTCAGGAGTGGCCGGCGCGTCGATGCGAGTGTAATACGGAGTGCCGAACTCCTCCGTCAGCTCGCAATAGTGCTCCCCGGGGTCTTTGCCGGTGCGAGCCATAATCTCAGCCGCCAGCAAGTCCATGATTGGACCATCCTTGTCGGTAGTCCAAACCGTGCCGTCACGGCGAAGGAAGCTCGCTCCAGCGCTCTCCTCGCCGCCGAAACAGCACGAACCGCCGAAGAGCCCCGGAACAAACCACTTGAAGCCCACGGGCACTTCGCGCAATTCACGGCCAAGCTTTTGCACCACCCTGTCAATCATGCTGCTGCTCACCAGAGTCTTCCCCACCGCCACGTCACGATGCCACTGCGGACGATGTGTAAGCAGGTACTGGATCGCGACCGCAAGATAATGATTCGGATTCATCAAACCCGCGAGAGGAGTGACAATCCCGTGCCGGTCGGAGTCAGGATCGTTGGCGAAAGCAACTTGGTACTGATCTTTCAGTCCAACTAGGCGCTCCATCGCATACGGACTGGAACAATCCATGCGAATCTTGCCATCGTGGTCCACGGTCATGAACGAGAAGGTTGGATCGATGACTTTATTGACGACGGTAACATCCAGTCCGTAGATCGAATTGATTGGCTCCCAATATGGCCGGGCAGCCCCGCCGAGCGGGTCCACGCCGAGTTTCAGCTTTGCGCCGCGGATCGCGTCCATATCCACCACGTTCTTGAGATCGCGAACGTACGGCAAAACAAAATCTTCCTGATGGGTGGAACTGGCACGCAGGGCTTTTTCGAACGGAACTCGCTTTACTCCGACGTTCTTGGCTCGCAACAATTCGTTCGCCCGGTCCTCCACCCAGCGTGTGACGTTCGTATCCGCCGGTCCGCCGTGTGTTGGGTTGTACTTGAAACCTCCATCCTCGGGCGGATTGTGCGAGGGCGTGACGACGATACCGTCCGCGAGGTGTTGGCTGCGGCCGCGGTTGTAAACGAGAATGGCTCGCGAGATTACAGGCGTCGGAGTTACGCCGTCGTTTTCCTGAATGATCGTTTCCACATTATTTGCCGCCAGTACCTCGAGCGCCGTGCGCTGTGCGGGCCCAGAGACGGCATGGGTGTCTTTACCCATGTAAAGCGGGCCATCCGTTCGCTGCTCTCGCCGGTAGTCGCAGATCGCCTGGGTGATCGCCAGAATGTGTGCCTCGGTGAATGTGCCATGCAGCGGTGAGCCCCGGTGTCCGCTGGTGCCGAAGCTGACGAGCTGGTTCACATCCTGCAAATCGGGCAAACGCTCAAAGTAAGCCTTCTCCAAAGCGGAAACGTCTATGAGCAGGTCTTTCGGAGCTGGCTTGCCTGCGAGTGGCGAAATCTTCTCTGCATTCGGTTCGCTTACCAAAACGCGATTTTCTACGGAACTGGGCATGGTGTCACCTTCCAGATTTCAGATGCATATTCGGCAATGCTGCGATCGCTGGAAAATTTTCCCGAGCTTGCCACGTTCAAGATCGCCATACGCGCCCATGCTCCCCGGTCGCCATACAATGAACCCAGGTTTTCCTGCGCCTTGACGTAGGATGTCAGGTCGGCAAGGTGCATATAATGATCGACGTTTAGAAGAACATCGCGCAGCGGAGCGAACACTCCCGGCTCATTGCGGCTGAAGTAGTCGGAAAAAATAAGATCCAAAGCCTTCCGCGTCTCCGGCTCGTTTTCATAATGCCAGTGCGGGTTGTACGATGCGCGCAGGGCCTCGACTTGTTCCACAGTGAGGCCGAAAAGAAACATATTCTCTTCGCCAGCTTCCTCGGCCATTTCAATGGTCGCGCCGTCGCGGGTTCCAACCGTCAACGCTCCGTTCATCATAAATTTCATATTGCTGGTTCCGCTGGCCTCGTAGCCGGCAGTAGAAATCTGATTGGAAACATCGCTGGCCGGAATCAGCCGCTCGGCCAGGGACACGTTGTATTCGGGCAGGAAAAGCACCTTCAGTCTTCCGCGCACCACCGGGTCGACATCAATGGTGCCCGCCAGATTGTTGATGAACTTTATGATCAGCTTTGCCACGTGATAGGCTGGCGCCGCTTTACCGGCGAAGAAGAATGTGCGCGGCACCATTTTCAGGTCGGGATTTTCCCGCAGCCGGTTATAAACTACAACGATCCGCAACGCGTTCAGCAGCTGCCGTTTGTACTCGTGAATGCGCTTGATCTGGCAGTCGAAGATTGTGTCCGGATCCACAATCTGACCCGATGTTGACTTGAGCCAATTGGCAAACTCTGCCTTCGCCGCCCGCTTTGAGGTAAGGAACCCTTCACGAAAGCCGGCATCGTCGGCACAAGGTTTAAGGTCTTTGAGCTGGCTCAGGTCGGTGATCCACCGGTCGCCGATAGCTCGCGTAATTTCGGCCGAGAGCGCAGGATTCGCCTCCAACAACCAGCGGCGCGGCGTCACGCCGTTGGTTTTGTTGTTGAACCGCTCGGGAAACACATCGGCGAGATCCTTGACAGTCATCGTCCGCAACAGTCGGGAGTGCACAGCCGCAACTCCGTTGGTACTGTGCGAACCTATGATCGCGAGGTTGGCCATGCGAATCTTGCGCTGGCTGCCTTCTTCCACCAGGCTCACGCGTTGAACCTTCCCCTCGTCGCCCGGGAACCGAAGACGGACTTCATCAAGCAGGCGGCGATTGATCTCGTAGATAATCTCTAGCTGCCTTGGAAGAAGCACCTCAAACCATGCGACCGGCCACTTTTCGAGCGCTTCCGGCAGCAGGGTGTGATTAGTGTATGCCAGCGTTTTCTTAGTCAGGTCCCAGGCTTGGTCCCATCCCATATGCACATCGTCGAGTAAGATGCGCATCAGTTCAGCGACCGTCATCGAAGGATGCGTGTCATTGAGCTGGATGGCGACTTTCTCGGGCAACGCATTCCAGTCCGTATTGTGGCGCTGAAAGCGGCGCACAAGGTCGGCGAGAGAACATGCGACCAGAAAAAATTCCTGCAAAAATCGCAAGCCTTGTCCCGCGGTGGTGGAGTCATCGGGATACAGCACTCGGGTCAGCGATTCCGCTTGAAGAGTCTTGCCCAGAGCGCCAATAAAATCGCCGGTGCCAAACTCCTGAAAGTCGAAATAGTCGGGCGCGGCCGCCGCCCACAGCCGCAGCGTGTTGACGGTCTTTCCTCCGTAGCCGACCACTGGCCGATCGAAAGGGATACCGAACAAGCTGGAGGGCCGATTCGGAATAACCTCGTAATGTCCCCCACGCAACTCGAAGGTGCAGTTCAGCTTTATCTCTACCTTCTCGTGCGGGCGGGCGATCTCCCAGGGATCGGTGTCGCGCAGCCAGTTGTCGGCGCTTTCCTTTTGCCAGCCATCGACGATGGATTGCTTGAACATGCCATACTCGTAGCGCAAACCGTACCCCGTGGCCGCAAGCTGCATGGTGGCCATCGAATCAAGGTAACACGCCGCAAGCCGTCCCAGGCCTCCGTTCCCCAAGCCCGCGTCCGGTTCCTGCTCGACCAATTCGAGCCAATCAAGACCTTTCTGCTTGAGCGCGTTCTGCAAAAGTGGGTCGAGCAAGAGGTTGGTAATATTATTGGCCAGTGATCGCCCGATTAGGAACTCCATTGAAAGGTAGTAAACGCGTTTGGCATTTGTTTCTTCGTAGGTTTTCTTGGTCAGCACCCAGCGATGCGCGAGAACATCGCGTACAGAACGGGCGAATGCCTCAAAGCGCTCGCGCTCACTCACGACTTTCGGGTCGATTGCCCTATCGAAAACCAGATGCCGTTCGTAAAAAGCGTTTTGGGTTCCGATGAAAGGAACCGAAGCGCCCACGTATTGTTCAAGAAGGTCGCCGAGACCGTCTCCATGAGCTTTTTTGGGGACGACTTGGAGGGAATCCGGGCGGATCGCACTCTTTGTACTCATTCGATATCCTCATCCTCTGGCTTACCTGAAATCGACGTTGTTCGGCGTTTACTACTTACGATTCTCGCTGCAGAAATAAGGATTCACCCGATCACGTGATGGTCGTCATTCCAAAGGCGGATCGCCGGATGGGAAAGCTCATGCTCGTAACTGAGAGCGCTAAGACTCGCCGGATTTAGCAGGAAATACTTCCCGCCGGCGGGCTCGAGACCCAACCAACGAGCGGTCAATACGCGAATAAAATGTCCGCTGGAAAAAATCAATACGTTTCCCGGAACGGCGCGGATACGCTGGACGACGCGGTCGGCCCGCGCGCCTACCTGCTCCGGGGATTCGCCTCCTGGCGCTCCGTCTCGGAACAGCTGCCAGTCCGGACGCTCTTGCAGGATTTCAGCCGAGGTCAGCCCTTCATATTTACCGTAGTCCCACTCCACCAGGTCACGATCGATTTTGGCCCCATCGGCAAATCCCGCCAGTTCGCAAGTCCGAGATGCTCGCTGCAAGGGACTGGTAAAAACCTTGGCAAACGTCATCCCCTTCAATCGCTCTCCTAGCCGACGCGCATTGCGCTCGCCATCAGGAGTGAGAGGCAAGTCGCTGAGGCCCGTGTGCTGGCCAGAGAGAGTCCACGCGGTATTACCGTGCCTTGCCAAATACGCAACTGGAAGTTCACTCATGCAATTCTCTTCGGTGCCATTATGTTCTTGGGGTTTGCACTCACAGTTCCAATCCAGCACTTTCTTCGGGCAATCGATTTGTGGCACTGAGGATCAATTGGCGCCGCAAATCGTCTGGACGCCAAGTTCCATGCCCGGGATGAGTGGCGCCAATGGCAAGAACTTGACACGTCACGAGGCAAACCTGACGCTTACTTGGAGGGCTTGGTATCGCCAACCGGTTTGCGACTGACAATTGGGATCTGTTGCGACTGGCCCAATATGTCGTTATACGTGATTGTTTTGTCGCCGACCAAAACCAGTATGTCGCGGCCAGCGGCATAGACAACATTTTTCATGCCAAAGGGCGGCGTATATTGCACAACGTAAACCGTATGATCCACCTTCAGGGAGACGTCGTAGCTGGCGACATCGGACGGCGACTCGCCTGTAGAACTATGAGGCTTGACGGCAACGATTGTAGCTACCTGATACTTGGAAGCGGATTGACAATGGGCCGACAGTGCCGCTAAACAAACAACAAGGACACCCGTAACTTTCAGCATGCATTGCTCCCCTAGGTTCGATTTCGATGCTCGTGGCTTTCGGTCGGCTGCATCATTTGTGCACGCAGAATTCCAACTCAACGTCGTATCCCGAGCCCCAGAAACAACAGAAGAAGCAGTGGTCGCGTTCGATAGTATGATGGCTTCTTTCCAGCCGTCACAGTGGGCGAATCGGGATATTCAACTTGCGAATGCGATAGGCCAAAGTTGTCCGCTTCATCCCCAGGCGCGCCGCCGCACCATTGGGCCCGCCAATTACCCAGTTCGATTCCCGGATCGCCCGCAGCACGTAGTCGCGCTCCACCTCTTCAAGAGTGCTCAGCTTCGCAGTGGGAGTGCGATCCTCGGCCTGTTTCAATTCAGCCAGCGGAACCCGCAGTGTAGTCCCCGGCGATAGGATCACCGCCCGCTCAATAAAGTTTTGCAATTCGCGTACATTCCCCGGCCACGAATAGTTCATCATCATTTCCATCGCCTGGGTCGGAATCATCTCGATCCCCCGCTTCATCCGCCTGGAATACTTGTCCACATAGTGGCGTACCAGCAATGGGATATCTTCACGACGATCGCGCAACGCAGGAATGGTCAGAGGGAAGACGTCTAAACGGTAAAACAAATCGCTTCTGAATCCACCGTCTTCGACCATCTGCCTGAGGTTCCGGTGAGTGGCGGCAACAATGCGCACATCCACTTGCTGCGTGCGCGTGCTGCCCAGCCTCTCGAATTCATGTTCCTGCAAAACCCGCAGCAATTTCGACTGTACTTCCAGGGGAATGTCGCCGACCTCATCCAGAAAAAGCGTACCCTTGTCCGCGACCTCGAACCGTCCGGCCTTGCGCATGATGGCGCCGGTAAATGCGCCCTTTTCATGCCCGAAAAGCTCGCTCTCCAGCAGTCCCGAAGGGATGGCAGCACAGTTCAGCTTGACGAACGGCCGATCGCGTCGCGCGCTCAATTTGTGGATCGCACGCGCGATGAGCTCTTTTCCTGTGCCCGTCTCCCCTCGGATCAATACTCCAGAATCTGTCGGCGCCACAATTTCGACTTGCCGCAACACGCTCCGCAGCACCCCGCTTCTCCCCACCACCTCTTCGAAGTTCGGCTCATTCAGGATTTCACCTTCAACCCGAACTCCCTCCGTGCCGAAATCCTTCTTTAGTACCTCATCGCTCAGTTCGTAGGGTTTGGCCAGGGTGTCAAATTCCGTTAAGCGCGTCCCCAATAACATCGGGGTGGGGGTGGGCATGAAGGATGCTCGCGGGGTCGGTACAGCCTCAGCGATGCTCATAGTGTCTCCTTTTGAATCTCCGGAACGCATTCTGCGCGCCTATTTAAGCGGGTCGCACGAGACACCCTTTTGGGGATGGCACAATCACACGGAAGGCTGCCTCGCTGCCCTGAAGTTTTCTCTCGCTCATTTCTTCTTCGGTCGAGCATGGCCCAATAGTAGGCTGGCGCGTTTCCGTGAACAACCCCAATTCGAATGTCTTTTTGCTCCCTCGATGGAGGTATGTTTAATTCCCTCTGGGGCCCGATACTTTTCGCGGGCGCTTAGACGCTCCAAAGACACTTCGGGGCGCAAAGCAAGAATTTTCGGAAGAAGGTCAACCTCTTGGTGAAATTGCAGGGATGACGATCTCGCGTCGTCCGAAAAGGCGTGCATCCAGCGAATACGCCCCTGGGCCGAGACCGATCAGCGCAAGCACGATTACCGCTGCAAACACGGAACTCGGCCTGGCTTCGAACAATGACGGACTCGGAAACCACGATAATGCGCTGCCCACACAGAACAACACGCCGGAAACGCTGACGAAGGGAGTCAGATATCCAATTAAGAGCAACGTGCCGGTTGCCAGCATTACGATTCCGATGGCCAGACTTAGAAAGGCAGAGCCATGCCAATGGAAAAGGTAGGTGAGGGCCTCGACCAAGAAAGATGCTCCCACGGCAGAGCGAAGGAGGAGAATGCCGGCGCCGGGGAAGCCATCCGGGAACGTGGAAAACGCCCTTTGCAACCCCAGCCTCCTCGACCGACCCAACGAAAGACTATTGTTTTTGCGCGACGGCCGAATCCCCAGTGTTCGGAATTTTTTCTTACCACTTTCGAGTTATCACCGAACTCGATGGAAAAGCTCCTTAGAGCTGGATAATGCCGCGTCGAACGCCAATCGCGACCGCCTGCGTGCGATCACTGGCTCCCAGTTTTTCCATAATGTGTTTGATGTGCACTTTCACGGTCTCTTCTGTGATGAACAGTTTATCGGCGATATCGCGGTTACGATTTCCGCCGGCGATTTGACTTAGGACCTCAACTTCGCGACCAGTCAATGCTTCGTCGCTGTAGTGTTCCGCCAGACTAGCCGCGATCTCGGCTGGAATGCGCTTCTTACCGGCATGAACCTGCCGTATCACCTCGACCAACTCCTTGGGAGGCGTGCTCTTCAAAACGTAGGCGCGAGCGCCGGCTTGCAGGGCGTGTTGAACTTCAACATCGCCGGCAAACGTCGTAAGAATTAGAATGCGCGCTTCGGGGAACTCCGCCCGAATGGCCATCATGGCATCAACGCCACTCATGTCAGGAAGCCGAAGATCCATCAGAGTCACATCCGGATTGTGCTCCCGGAAGCGCTGAATGGCTTCCTTGCCGTTCGAAGCCTCCGAGACCAGCTGCATGTCCGGTTGATTTCTGATAACGGTGGCGATCCCCTCATGCATGAGGGGATGATCATCGACGCTGAAGACCCGGATTTTAGCTATGTCGCTCATTTCAACTCACCTCAACCCACCTGCTCCTCGTGCTTTTGTTTGGGTGTTTCCCTATCAGTGGTAGAAATCTTCGCCTGCCACTTAGACGCACCACTGGAGCGACGGGATTCGAAGGCGAGACGGCTGGGGACGCGCAAATCCACTTCCGTTCCACCGCCGGGGCTGCTCCGCAATCTGAGTCTGCCTCCAATGCGGTCCGCGCGCTCACGCATTCCTGAAAGACCCCAGTGTCCATCGCGTCCCGAATGCAGCACTTCAGGAGCAATTCCGCAGCCGTTGTCGCGGACGAGAACACGCAACTGGGTGGGCGCATATTCCAGTTCAAGCTCGATATTGCTCGCCAGCGAGTGGCGGAACGCGTTGACCAGCGCTTCGCGGCCGATGCTGTAAACATCGTTGCGAACGGCGGGCTTCAAAGGCACCGCCGAACCCTCTACGATGACGCGAAAATTGACTTCCCGCTGCACGCTCAGCTCCTGGGGTACTTTCGTGAATAACGCTTCCAGGTCTTGCGCGCTACCCACAGACGAGCGCAAACCTCGAACTGTATTTCGGCCTTCTTCCACGACCTGCCCCATCAATTCGAGAACTCGATTCAGCGCGGGATGCGCTGGTGAGTCGGCGGGCAATTGGTCCACGGCGACATGCAGTTGCATCGACGTGCTGAGCACACCTTGTAACAACGTGTCGTGCAATTCCTGCGCCACGCGCATGCGCTCGGCGAGCCGTTCCTCAAATCGCAGGTTGAGCTTCCGGGTGGTTTGGTGCATTCGCAGACGATGGAGACCCAGTATCGTAACTGCGCTCGCAAGTACAAACGCGAACGGAAACCACCACCTTTGCCAGAACGCCGGTTCGCCGTGGGTAACCGCGAAGGTGACGACGCCTTCAGTTGGCAACGCAGCGGCTGTAGGCGGAGGTTGAAAGCCAGAACCGACAAGCAGTGCGGCATACTCGGTTCCTGGATGCGTGGAACTGCTCCAACTTGAGTCGGGCCGAATCTTTGTAAAGGGCTGGTTTGCGAATGGCTGCACCCACCACGCCGTCTCGCCTCTGGCGTATAGAACGATCTGCTGCCCGGGGTCGGCACCCTTAACCCGCCCTTCGATCGCGCTCAACTTTTCTGGGTTGCCTGCACCTGAGGTCGGAACGTCAGTGAATTCGACGGTCGGTGCGGCTGGACCATTATTAACGCGTCCTACATCACATCCTGCCGACGACGCAAAGACGATCCAAGTCAGAACTCCGCCCACGACCCATGCCGAGAGATAAGAGGAGACGACTCTCAACTTCCCTGATCGCTGCGTGGGCAAGGCCCCCGATGATCGAACAACAGAGCCGCCGCTGATGATCCTATTCTCCATCAGAAACTGAACCTTGCACCGAACTGGCCGACTCGAGGTCCCGGAAGTCCGTTGAGATCTTCGGGCAACACCTTGGCGAAATCTGCAGTTCCAATCTGCGTATTTGGGCCAGCAAAGCCATGACGGTTGAATACATTGAACGCCTGGAAGTACAGGTTCAGGCGGTAACGCTCCTCGCCGAATAACAACGACTTACTTACGCCTAAATCTTCCGAGGCAAACCCAGGATTGCGAAGGGCTGCCAGATACCCAGGCGCATTGCCGAATTCTCCGTCTGGCGGATTCACAAAGCAGGCCGGGTTGAAGTAGGCGCCCCCGACCTGCCCGTTGTAGTGCTCGCTGATATCGCATCCCGGAACAATATCGGAATACACATTATTAATTCCAGGATAGTAGACGTTGGCGGGAATACGCACTGGCATACCCGTGCTGTAGCGGAAACCCTCGCTCACCGTCCATCCTCCGGCCAAGGCATTCACAGATGGAGTGGCATTGGAAAGCAGTGCTCTGCCTCGCCCAAAAGGCAGTTGGTATAAGACGTATCCCTTGACCACATGGGTCTGGTCAAAATCGGAAATTGTGTGGCGTTCATGCTGCAAGTCGTAGACGTCCTGCAATGGTCCTGTGTAATAGAGGTCTTCAAAACTATTGTCCACGTCGCCATGCGAGGAAGACAAATTGTAGCTGGCCAGCATCGAAAACCCGAATCGCGACCGTTTTTTTACCGTGACCTGTAAGGATTGATAATCGCTGTTCCCCAGAGGCGAACCGACGTAGTACAACGGGCCGTAGGTCATGGCCACGTTCGGAAACGGCGCCACCGACGCCCATCCCAGCCCTGTAAAACCAGGCTCCGTGACCACACTATATTGTAGACCCGCGTTAACCAAAGCCGTGTAGGCCGCCAGCGAGGGTTGGTTCGCGGCGACGTACCCACTCTCCAGGTGGTATCCATGGTTTTGAATAAAAGTTATGTCGGCAATCAAGTCCCGGCTGATCTCATGCTGAACTCCCGCTGTCCACTCTTGAACATTTCCCAGCTCCAACATGCGGGAATCGATCGAGACCATGCCGTACTCGGTAAAGTCGGGATTCTTGCCCACATTCACCGTAGAGCCTGGGTAGCCGCTGTCCCAGTAAAAAGGTGAAAGCACTTGGTTATTAGGCACGAAGCCTGGGTTGAACCCGTAAGGAATTCCGCTGAAGGTATTTAAATTTAGCGGAACGTAGAATACTCCGAATGATGCGCGGGCAACCGTCCTCGGCGTCACTTGATACACACCGCCAATGTGGCCGGAAAAGTTATGGTGGTACTGCCTTTTCTCAAACGAGTCGCCGCCATTTGCGGCAAACACAAGCGCACCGGGCTGTGCAGTCACGGGATTGATCGCGGTCGTATCAAAGTTCGACCAGTGGCCGTATTTTTCGTGATAGCGTCCGTTGAAATCCCAGCGCACATCCACGTTAAGAGTGAACTTTGGCGCAACTTTAATGTCGTCTTGCGCAAACAGCGCCACAGATTTGCGACGGCCATAGGTATTGTCCGGCTCGCTCACGGAGGCTTGATTGACATCGCCCAACAAGAAACTGGCGAATCCAAATCCGGCGTTTGCGCCGAATGCGCCCGCGGTTTGCGCGGGGTCGAATACGAACGCAGGAACTCCATTGTCGCCGTGGGAGTTAAATTGTTGCACTCGAAAATCTGTTCCAAACTTGTAGGTGTGGCGGCCTTTCACCCACACCAGAGTGTCATCGTAGATAAAAGTGTTCGCAGCGTAGAAATCGTTGAACTGGCTCCCCAGGCGAGTTTCGTCGATTGGTAGACCATCGACATAGCGGTGCTGGTCGCTGTTCACTCCCTGAAATTCAATGACCGGAAAATTACCTGCGCCGAACTCGCCCAGGCCCAATGCGGACGGCCACTCGCCCGTACGCGATCTTGCTTCGCTCGGATTGCGGAAGCGATTGAAGGTGACAGCAAACACATTCAAGAGCCGGTTCGAGATTGTCCAGGAGTCCCTAAAGCGTGCCGACGGCGCGGTCGTATTGTGGTCGTAGGCATTCGCCATGGGCCCACCGTTCTGCGAACCGGCCGACCAGATCCCGCCCTGGTCGGATAACAGGCGTGGTATGTACGCATAGATAATCGATCCATCCAAAAAATGCGTCTGCGAAAGTTTGTGGTCCAGCTTCACACTGACTTGATTGCTGTGGTACCAGGTCGCCGGACTGGCGAGCGGCAATGCATTGTTATTCGTGAGGTCCGAAGACAGAGGCTGATAGTCCTGTTTATAGAGATCCACGACTTTCTGCGACACTGCGCTAATGCGCCCCGCAGGAATCATGTTTCCTGGGAACACATTTCCGGTCTGGGGATCGAGAATGGCGCCTTGATAGACGGTCTGGCCCGAACTATCGGTTCCGAGGACGACTGACTTGTTCAAAAGCACGCTGAAATCGCCGTTCAGGAATGCAGTTGTTGGAACCGTCGATGCCAAACCGCCAATGCCGTAATTCGCAAATGTGTAGCGCTCCCATGCTGCGTAAAAAAAAAGCTTATCCCTCTTTATAGGGCCACCGACGCTGGCGCCATAAGTAAACAAGGAGTCGGCCGGCTTGCCAAATGCACGCTGACAACTCGCAGCCTGCGAAGAGACTCCACCGTCTTCACTCAGACATAGAGCTTCGTTGTATTTATTCCCCCAGGCTTGCGCGTCGAAATCCTCGTTGTGCATGTAATAAAAACCGCTGCCATGCCAGGCGTTGGAGCCGGATTTCATTTCATAACGAAAAATCCCGCCTCCGGTTCGGCCTTCATCGGCGCGAATGCTCGCGCTGGTTACTTGAAATTCTTCGACCGCCTCCATGGGAGGGCTCGATTCGCTGAGATAGCCGCCGATCTGCGACACTGCCGACGTACCATCGATCATGACCTCTTTGTTCTGGCTCATGCTGCCGTTGATGTGCGAAGCGTAATCCTTGCTTTGCGGGTCGCTGCCGACTCCTTCCACTCCCGGCACATACGCGAACATAAACGCGGATAGATTTCGTCCGCCTTGGACGTTCAACGGCAGTTCGGTGATAGCGGCATTGCCCAGCGTAGTCGAGAGGGAGGAGCTTTGCGTCTGCAGCAGCGGCGCGTCCTTATTAACCGTGATGCTCGCGCTCTCTGGTCCCACCGCCAGCAGCGGGTCGATCTCTGCGACTTGGCTGATGGTGAGTCGGATATCGGGACGCTCGTATTTCTTAAAACCATCCTTCCAACACGACATCTGATACTGCCCAATGGGCAAATTCACAATAACGAAGAAGCCTTTCGCATTCGTGACCGATGCTGCCTGAACACCATCAGCCACGTTCGTCATCGTAATCTGCGCCCCCTGCACAACCGCGCCACTCGAGTCCTTAACCGTCCCAATGATCGAGGCATGGTCCGATTGCGCAAGCATCTTCACCGTGCTGAAAAATAACACTAAGAAAAGTGCGAACCCCACTTTCATTGCGAACCTCAAGTCGCCCCAAGACAAAAGGTGGGTCAATCCTGGCTAAGGACAGCCAAGGCCCTTTTGAACCGTGACCAGAGGGTACCCTAACGACCGCCGATTTGCACTTTCGGCGAAATCAAGTGTGCGAGTTTCTTCATTTTTCATGGATCATTCTCAATACGAATTACTTCCGCGAATAGACGCGTACGTAATCCACCAGCATCTGTTGCGGAAACACAGTGGACTTGCTCGGGTTACCTGGCAATTTGCCTCCGACAGCCAGATTCAAAATGATGAAAAATGGATGATCAAATACCCAGGGTTTGCCGGGAGGAAGTTCGGCGGGAACTTTTGTGGCGTAGAGTTTTCCATCCACAAAAAAGCGCACGCTCCGGGCTTCCCACTCGACAGCGAAAACATGGAAGTGTTCGGCAAAGTGTGCGTCTGGAAACGTATACGTGCTGGTCAGCGCATTCCCGTCCGAATACCCGGGCCCGTGCATGCTGCCGCTGATAGTCGACGGTTCAGATCCGCCTTTTTCCATGATGTCGATTTCGCCGCAAGCCGGCCAGTCTGCGCTCGGAAAATTCTCCCCGAGCATCCAAAAAGCCGGCCAAAGTCCCTTTCCGTGTGGAACTTTAATTCGCGCTTCAAAGCGTCCGTATTCCTGTGAAAATCGCCCCTGGGTCTTGAGACGACCCGAGGTGTAATCGTGGTGAGTGTGATCGGGAGCCACGAATTTTTCCTTTACCGCCTCGATCACCAGATTGCCGTCTTGCTGGCGAACGTTCTTGCTTCGGTCTGTGTAGTATTCCAATTCGTCATTGCCCCAACCGCTCCCGCCGCTTTCGACAACCCATTTAGCGGGGTCCGGCCTCGATCCAGAGGACCCCTCAAACTCGTCGCTCCAGGTCAGAACCCATTTGGCCGCCTGACCGGGAGACTTTAACTGAGATTGCGCCTCTGAACTCACCTGCACACATCCGAATGCCAAAATGAACGCTGCCCGAAAGCGGAGGCGGCGCATTATGTTTTGTAGCGAATTGATAGATTCTGCGATAATTTCGCCAGACATCAATAGTCCCGACTCGCCTCTCACACCCCACCCAAAACTACAGTCGGCGAACTGCGCACGAATCCCACGCCCTCGGAATCTTTTCCTACCACTTTCTAGGTATGACTTGGCTGGCAGGGCGCTTTTGCGGAAGCACAGCTCCCCAATCGCCGAACTGTCTGTGCCCGATGCGGTATGATGTCTATCCAAACTGGGGGAAGCGGAGCGATAATTTGTCGCCGCGAGCCTGTTATGACACCGTGGAAACCATCATCGGCTAATACCTCGGCGCCCATCCGTCGCTACGCTATTGCGGTTGCGTCCGTAGCCATTGCGCTCGGGTTGGCTCTTTTTCTGACTCACCTCAAATTCAGTGGAGTCGCCGATCCTCTTTTTTTGATTGCGGTCGCAGTAGCCGTTTGGTTTGGCGGAACGGGACCAGGAATTCTGGCGGTCGTTCTTTTAGGTTTGGCCGAAAACTATTTTTTCATCGAGCCCCTCTACAGTTTTTACATCACGCCCTCCGAACTCCCGCATTTCATCATCTTCGTTTTGTTCGCTTCACTCCTGACCTGGTTCAGCGCGGTTCGTCGTCGGATCGAGTTAGATCTTTTGCGGTCCCGCGATGAACTTCAGAAGGAAGTCACAATACGGACCCAGCAGGCCAGCCTTCTGCAGCTCACGCACGACACCATCTTTGTCCGCGATATGAACGATGTCATCACCTACTGGAATCGCGGTGCCAGCGAACTATACGGCTGGACGGAAAGCGAAGCTCTGGGGAAAAACGCGCACCAACTCTTGCGCACAACCTTTCCTGAGCCGGTTAAAGACATTCAAGCCAAGTTGCTGAACACCGGCAGGTGGGACGGCGAAGTCGAGAAAACAAAATCGGACGATACCCGCGTCGTAGTGGCAAGCCGATGGTCCTTGCAGCGGGACGACCAAAAGAACCCAGTAGCCATCTTGGAAACTAACAACGACATCACGCAGCGCCGGCGCGGCGAAGAGGAAGTACGCAAACTCAACCAGGAACTCGGCAAGCGGAGCACTGAACTGGAGGCGATCAATAAGGAATTGGAAGCCTTCGCTTATTCCATCTCGCATGATCTCCGTGCCCCGCTGCGGCATATGTCGGGCTTCGCGGAGCTGCTGCAAAAAAACGCTGCTTCGATACTGGATGAAAAAGGCCGCCGCTACATGACGATGATTCTGGAATCGTCGAAACGGATGGGAACCTTGATCGACGATCTTCTGGCGTTTTCGCGGATAGGCCGGACAGAAACCCGTATGACCTCGGTGAGCTTGGGAGAAGTGGTAAAAGAAGTCCAGAGTGAGGCAGTCGACGATACACAGGGCCGAAATGTCACCTGGCGGGTGGGGCCGCTACCCACTCTACGTGGAGATCGTTCGATGTTAAAGCTCGCCCTTATGAACCTGATATCGAATGCGGTGAAGTTCACGCGAACGCGCCCTCAACCCGAAATTGAGATAGGATGCACCGATAAGGAAAAACCCGAGGTAGTGGTTTTCATTAAAGACAATGGGGTCGGCTTCGACATGAAATACGTTCACAAATTGTTTGGTGTTTTCCAGCGATTGCACCGAGCCGATGAGTTTGAAGGGACCGGGATCGGCCTGGCCACGGTTCAAAGAATCGTTCGCCGGCATGGCGGTGAAGTTTGGGCCGAAGGTGCCGTAGACAAGGGATCAACGTTTTATCTGTCACTTCCGAAGTCATAGGGGACGCACATCATGGCGACACTAGGACGTATTCTGCTGGTTGAGGACGACTCAAAAGACACCGAACTCACGATGACCGCGCTGGCCGAATACAACCTGACCAACGAAGTTGTGGTTGCCGTGGATGGTGAGGAGGCGCTCGATTATCTTTATCAGCGGGGGAAGTTCGAATCCCGCATCAACGGCAACCCTGCTGTTCTTCTACTCGACCTGAAATTGCCCAAGATAGATGGACTGGAGGTCCTCGAGCGGATTAGATCCGACGAGAATTTGAAAATGATTCCCGTGGTCGTGCTTACGTCCTCGCGCGAGGAGCGGGATATGGTGGCAAGTTACAAACTTGGGGTGAACGCCTACGTGGTCAAGCCAGTGGATTTTCACGAGTTCGTAAACGCCATCAAGGAGCTTGGAGTGTTTTGGGCAATTATCAACGAGCCGCCTCCCGGAAGCATGAAAAAGAAATAGCGACGGTTGCCGATCGGAGTTTCCAAATATCCG
>Ga0116135_1000717_pt1 | contig 18019 bp, 15 predicted proteins | sample June2015DPH_20_1_FD_89738 | JGI IMG/M metagenome (GOLD analysis project Ga0116135, IMG submission 89738) | Peatland microbial communities from SPRUCE experiment site at the Marcell Experimental Forest, Minnesota, USA - June2015DPH_20_10 | ecosystem: Environmental > Terrestrial > Soil > Wetlands... | reverse complement strand
GACCCCGACCGCGACCCCGACCGCGACCCCGACCACGACCCCGATCGCGACCGTCTCTCAGTGAGGGCGGGAGTCACTATCGCGACGCTGCGTGCGAGTCCCGATCCGAACAGGCGCCGGACATGCGCGGGGTGTGCCCCCCGAAATCAATCGGAGTCTGGTTCTTCGGTGGCATCTTCCGCGGCGTCCAGCGCGGGGGTGACGACGGGAGCCGGCGGGGCAAGCCACGCGCACGCACCGGTTTCCGGCGTGATGACCAACGCGCAGTCGCCGCTTTCGATGGCGGCCGTGCAGGCGTTCACGGCGCTCGCTCCTGGATCGGCGACCGTGAGCCCGTGCAAGCATGCGGTGTCGTAGAATCGAATGCAGGCTTCAACGTCGGTGCCCGAGCTCGAATACGGCGGCTCGATCGAGATGCCGCAGGCCACGGCCTGCCGACAGCGCGCGGCCTCAATTTGGCGGCACTCGCCGACGCCCACGGCGCCGCTGCCGCAAGCACTGCCGGCAAGCCACATCGCCATGGCCGCCGTCGGAGCGGTCAGGCGCATCCGGACGGGCGGTCTCGCCATGACCCTGCACTCTCGTACTACGAGCGGGGCCGATCGACCAACTTTGCTCCCGCTTGCCCCAACCGCAGATCGGCCGGACGCGCCGATCACGGTCTCGGCGAACCACCCTTCGGCCCGGCGCTCGAAACGATGGTCATCCGCCGGCCCTCGCTTACATTGGCGGCTGAGATGCTTTCCGCCGCGATGGTCCTCGCCGCCGGGCTCGGGACGCGGCTTCGGCCATTGACCGAGTGGTGCGCCAAGCCGCTCGTGCCCGTGGGTGATCAACCGGCTCTGGGTCACGTCCTCGCGCAGCTGCGCGCGGCGGGCATCGCGCGCCTCGTGGTCAACGCCCATCACCGAATGGCCGACATGCGCGCGTTCGCGAAATCCTCGCCGGACCTTTCCGTGTCGGAGGAAGCCGACCTGCTCGGAACGGCCGGCGGCGTCGCACACGCCATCGGCCAGTTGGGGGGTGGGGACGTGCTGGTCTACAACGCCGACACGTTCGCTCAGATCGATTTGCGCGCGCTCGCCGATGCCCACGCGGGAGACGGCGAGCGAGCTACCCTCGTCGTTCGAGCCCGCGGCCCCGGGCAGGGCAGCGTCGGCATGGACGAGAACCTGCGCCTGGTGCGCCTGCGCAACGAGCGCATCCGAACGGAGGCGTACGGGGGCGACTTTCTCGGGGTGCAGGTGATCGGCGCCGCGCTTCTGCGCCTGCTTCCGACGCGGGGCTGCCTCGTCGGGGACACGTACATCCCTGCCCTGCATCGCGGGATCGATCTGCGCGCCTTTTTGCATGCCGGGCTCTCTTTCGACATCGGGACTCCGCGCGGCTACCTCGATGCGAACCTCGCTTGGCTCGCCGCGCGGGGCACCTCCCATTGGGCAGGCGCTGGCGCGAGGATCGATCCGCAAGTCGCCGTCGCCGAGACGATCGTGGGTGCGGGCGCAGCGGCGAGCGGTCACGGCACAATTTGTCGCTGCGTCGTGTGGCCCGGCGCAACGGCGCGAGCGCCCCTCGCCGACGCCGTCATCACGATCGAGAACGTGGTGCTTGTCCGTGGAGACCGCTGAGGGCGTGTTCAACGCGCCTGCTCTCGCGGTTCGATGTTGAGCACGCTCTGAGATGGTCGCGAACGCGGTGGCGGTCGTGCTCGCATCGAGACCCGCGGGCACCCTTCAGAGCGCCCCGTCCATCATCGGAGGAGGATCGGTCCCCGGGTCGTTCTCCTGCTCGACGGCCTCGACCGGGATGCGCACGCGAGCCGCGTGGACACGGCGGTCGAGTTCGACTCGCCAGAACGAAGGCGCATCGCCGCTCTTGCATCCGAGCGTCATGGAAGGAGCCGCAAGAAGCTCGAAGTCGCGCCCTGCCGGGTGACGCCGCTCGCTGATGTGGCGATGCCCATGCATGACGAGCGTGGCGCCCGCCTCGGCGAGCACCTCGGCAAAGGCGCCCGCGTCGTCGAGCCGCATCCCGATTTCGGTGGGTGCCCGCTTTCCGACGCCCAGAGCCAGCGGGATGACATGGTGATGGAACAGCACGATTCGGTGCCGGGCGCCGAACCATTCTTTGGTTTTCGCGAGGTCGCGCAACCAATCGAGCTGGGCCGGACCAATCGCTCCGTTTTGTCGGAAGAACGTCCGCTGACGGCGCGCGCAGGAGTCGAGACCGACCAGAATCGCATCGGCCTCTTGGAGCGATGCTTTCCAGGCGCCGCACGCATGAAGAGCGAGACCGGCGCGTTCGGCGACCTGGCGCCATCGCGCGCGCTTGATCTCGTGGGTCGGCCGCGGCCGAGCGCTGCTCGCGATCGGGAACAGGTACAGGTCGTGATTGCCCGGGATGAGAAACAATCGGCCGCGATCCCGCCAGCGCGCGAAGGCGCCTTCGACGAGCTCCCATCCCTCGCCGTCGTCGGTGCAGTCGCCGGTGACGATCACGGCGTCGACCTGGCTGTCTGCGACGGCGCGCGCGCCCCGGAGGCACCTCAGATTGACATTGTTCGGGGTCGTTTCGAGCATCGACGCCAGCGCCCCTTCCGTCGGCGGATTGCTCACGAGGGTCTGGGCTCGCCGCTGCTCCAAGCGGCAGGCCTTCGCCGCCGCGCGTTCGACGGGATCGAGCAGTCCGCCGCTGTCTTTGGCGCTGGGTACAGGGTGGGAGTAGCCTTCGGGGTCGACGAGCACGACGTCCGATCGCTTCTTGCTGCGCTCCCGCAGCACGCGCCAGCTGGCCTCCTCCCAACACGGTTCGAAGTGCGCCTCGCTCGTGTCGACGATGCGAGCACTGCGCTTTACGAGTCGTGCTCGGTCGTGAAGCGTGTCCCCGAACGTCGACACGTGCAGATCGGAAACGTGGGCGAGGGTAAACGCAGGCATCCCAGGATTCCGGGCACACTGGACGCGGACCGCGTCGTCACATTCCGCTGATGATCTTGAAGGACTCCCCGTCGCGAACGAGATCGAGCCGGTTGTCGGCCACCTGGTGGTGCCACTCGTCGCCTTTGGATCCGGGCAGCTTCCAAGCGGCGGCGTACGTATAGTCCACGAAAATGTGATTCGTCTCGGTGAAGGTGACGCGACGGTAGCGTATCTCGTAGCGAATGCCGCTCGTTTTCAGGAAGGGGCCGGTCAGAAATTCGCGAATGCGATCGTAGTCCGCGTCGTCTTCCGACTTCGTGTTGCCGCCGTCCTCGAAATAGGCGGGACTCATCAGCTTGAGCAGCTCGCCGACATTTCGGTCCTCGAGCGCGTGTCGATACTTCTCGCAGAACAAGATGACGACCCGGTTGTCTCCGCTGTCCTCGACGTCGGTGTTCGGAATGAACGGCTTGGAACAGCCGACGCCCGCGATCGCAAGGACCCACACGAGGGCGAAGCGTGAGCAAATCCGCAGCATGGGACCCAACCAGACGCAGGAGAGCAACTTACGGGCCGAGGCCGTCCGAGTTCGCCCGTGGCTCATTTTGTCGGCATCCGAGGCAATCCTGGCCACAGTGATCGGGCGGGGACGTTGTCATGTTGTCAGGGGACTACGCGACGTGTAGGCGGCACTGTCGAACTGTCAAATGGGCTCGATCACCACGCGCGCGCTCACGTCGGGAGGAGCCGCGCAAGCAAGCTCCCGAGGGGCAACGGCCCCCAGCAGGGGTAAGAGTGCGGCGTGGCCGGGCGCGAGCGGCCCGCGGGGTTCGACCCCGCGACCCAACGCCATGGCCCCGACCCGGCCGCGCGGACCCGTCGCGCGATCGGCGGTGAGAAGGACCGCCACGGCTCCCGAGCGCAGATCGCCGGCCAGCTGCCGTGTAACGGGTCCGGCGTCGTCGACGGCCAGGATGATCATGCGGTCGGCGTCACCCGCTTGGAGCAACAAAGCCCCGCAGGCGAACGCCTCGATCGCGGCGTGGAGTCCGCCGCCGACGGAGAAGGTCGGCCCGGTCAAACCGAACGCGATGGAGCATTCGCCCGCAACGGCATTCGGGGACGTGTACGGAAAGCGGCGGGGCTCCGCCGAGAGCGCCCCCCGATCTCGCAGGCGGGCCGCAAACAGGGCATTCGTCTCAACCGTCGCAAGCGCCGTGCCCACCACGAGACCACAGCCTTCGAGCGGTCCGCACGCGGCCGCGAGTCGGGCGATCGCCGCGAGCGCCAGCCGCACGAGCGGGTCGCCTCGGGCGAGCCGCTCCGCGGGCCAACGAATCTGCGCGGCCAGATCGTCCAGGGCGGGCTCGCGTTCGACGTGGGCCGCCGCACCCACGAAGGCGTCGCGCCGATCGGGGCCTCTGTCCGACATCCGGACTTCACCGCGTGTGACGACCAGCGCGGCGTTGGCTCCTCCAAACGCGGACGAGATCTTGAGCGCGACCTGCGGCGTTGCAGGCAGCGTGCGATCGAGAAGACGTGCGGGGGCCGCGGGATCGACCTCGCCCGTCCCTGCGGACGCGGGCAGAACGCTCCGGTCGAGCGCGTCGACGCACGCGAGGAGCTCGAGGGAGCCCGCGGCGCCGAGCGCGTGGCCGATCTGTGCCTTGAACGGGTGGACGACGACCTCGCGCGAGCGCTTCGGACCGAGAACCGCGGCGAGCCCTCGGAATTCGGAAACGTCGTTGAGAAGCGTGGCGGTGGCGTGTGCGCTCACCAGATCGACGACCGGGTCCCCCGCTTCGCGGAGCGCTCGCTTGGCCGCGCGCGCGAGCGCCCGGCCGTCGCGATCGGGTGCGGTCAAGTGCACGGCATCGGATGCCGCTGCGAAGCCCGAAACGAAGGCCCGAGCCGGACCATTGGATGCCCGCGCGAGCGCCAGTACGGCGGCACCCTCCCCCAGCGCCATTCCGTCGCGTGCGAGGCGAAACGGACGCGGGGGCGGCGACCCGGTCGTTGCGCGGAGCGCTTCGAAGCCCGCGGCGACGAACACGGTAACCTCATCGAAACCGCCGGCGAGGACGACATCGCATCCGCCCCGATCGACCCATCGCGTCGCGAGACCCACGGCGAGCGACCCGGAGGCGCAGGCGCCAAGAACGAGGACGCAGGGATCGAGCGAAACGCGCAGCCGGCGCGCGGCTCGCGCCATCGGCCCGAAGTACGTCGGAGCCTCGACGTCGCGGATGCGTTCGCCTCGCGCGATCGCGTCGAAGGCGCGCTGTGCGGCGCGCATGCCGCCGCTGGAGGTGCCGAGGACGAGGCCGACGCGTTGGCGCCGCCAATTCGGACGGGCGACATCGAGGTTCGCGGCACACGAGTCCAAGGCGTATGCGAGCAAATCGGTCGCCCGGTCTTCGCTCGGCGCAATCGCCGCCCGCGCGGCAAACGGGCGTCCGAGACCGGCTTGCGCAAGTTCGGCATCGAGCCCGATCGCCACGGCCGCAGCTTCACCCGCCTCGCCCGCTCGAAATGCAGCGCGCCCCTCACCGAGCGCCGAGATCGCCCCGAACGCTACGATCGCAACCGAACTCACGTGCCACCCCGATCGCGATCCGGATCCTCGAACGCCTCGGGGGTCGGACCCGTTGCGCCGACGGACTCGACGTCGACCTTCACCCGCAAGCCCGTCGTTTCGTCCGCGTACTGGACATGGTCACCAGCTGCGGAACCGGGCGAGGAGTTCATCGCCTCGCATTCGTCCATCTCCTCGACCCGACCGTGCGCGCGCCTCGTTGCCGTGATGCTGCGCTTGTGTCCTTCATCGCATCGGGCGAGACGCAGATCGACGATCGTCGACCCGTCGCGCAAGAGGAAGCGGTCGCCGTCCGGGCCGGTCGCGGCTGCGAATGCGCTTCCGGCGAATGGGAGCACGAACCGCCAGCGCAAGAATCCGACCGGCAGCCCCATCGGATCATCGGCACCGCCACGCCGGACGATCTGCAGCGGCGGCACGGCGACGCGCCACTGCTCCCGAGTCACCCACGCATCAAGGACCGTCGCCCCTGCCCCGCCGATCAGAATCATGCGCACGGCCCGACCGGGGGCGACGGCCATGGCGCCGCGTGCGTCGATCCAACGGCCGCTCTTGGGGTCGCGCAACATCGTCGCGATCGTGGCCACGTACGGCGTCGTCGGCACCGACGATCGGAGAAGATCGAGCCGCGCCACGGCACCCTGCCATTGCGCTGTCGCCGGCTGAATCCACGAGACGGGCGAGTGCTGCGCGCAGGACGCAATCAGTCCGAGCGTCAGGGGGAACCACGACGACCCGCGCATGGACGGCCCCCCCGCAATACCATCTCACGCGGCGGCGAGCACAATGGCGTAGCCACGGCCCCGCTCGAGCCCGACGACGAGTGCCTCCGGCGCCCGCCCCGTACCGACGCGCGCCGCAGCGACCGCGATGGCCACCGCCCCCAGCACGCCATTTTCACCCAACCGGTCTGCACACGACCATCGGCGTTGATCGCCCCATCCGGTTCGCGCAAGGAAGGCGTCGACCGCGCGGCTCGATCGGGCCACGACGACCTCGGCACGATCGGCCATCGGAGGGCGAAGGGCACCGGAAGAGTTGCTGCCGTCGCCGCGCCATTGGAGCCTCTGTGCCACGTGCGCGAGAATGCGGGCGCCCCGGCTGCGAGCGGCGGCGGCCGTCTCGATCGCGATCGCCGAGGCCAGATCGCTCCGGCTCGGCGCCGTCGCATGCAACGCCGCGTCGGAGCAGAGGGGCGAGAGCACTCGCGCGACGATATCGCTGCCCGGCTCAGAGGCCACCGCCACGACTCGCGCCGACTCTGCGCCTTCGACGAGCTCGACCGCCTGGGCAAACGCACAATCGGCGCTCGCGGCCAGATCGGCCACGACAAACGCGGGACCGCGCATCCGCAGGTAAATGGAAACGTGGCCGACCGCGGAACTCGGCACCAGGTTGGGGAATTCCGAGGGGCTCGCGGCGCGCGGCCCTCTCTGAAAGACGCGGTAAAGAAATGCCGCCGACGCGTCCACGGCACCGAACGCGCTCCCGAGGACCACGCCGCTGCCCTCGGCGGTCGCGCGGGCATCCCGCAGCGCGTGTTCGACCGCCAGAGCAGCGAATTTGGACGTGCGATCGAGCCGACGAGCACGAGCCGCGTCGAGATGGGCGTCCGGGTCCACCGCGGCATCGTCGATGGGGCGTGCCGTAAGCAGATCGGCGCACCCTTCGGCCCCCATCGAACCCGCCGAGCCCACGACCGAGACGCCCGTGACGACAGAAACGCTGCCCGACGGCGCCGGCCGAGCGCCCACGCGGGACACGGGCGCGACCGGGGTTTCGCACGGGGTGAACACCAGGACGGTGGCCAACCCGCCAAAGCCGAATGCGTTCGACAGCGCCGCGCGGACGCGGGCCACTTCGCGGCCGACGTGCGGTACGTGAAGCAGGTCGATCGAGGGGTCCGGCTCATCGAGCCCAGCGGTCGGCACGAGAGTCTTCCGAGACACGACGAGTGCCGTGATGACCGCTTCGATGCCCCCCGCCGCACCCAGCGTATGGCCGATTTGGCCTTTGCTGCTCGAGACCGGTATGCGGGCCAGATCGCGGCCTAAGGCGCGCTTGAGCGCGGCGCACTCCATCGAGTCGTTCGCGGGTGTGCCCGTGCCATGTGCGTTGACGTAGTCGAGCTGTGGGGGAGAGACGCCTGCGCGCTCGATCGCTTCCGCAATGAGCTTCGCGACGACTTCGCCGTGGGGATCGGGGTCGGTGATGTGGTGGGCTTCGGAGCCCATGGCCCACCCGGCAAGCTCTGCAATCGGCGAAGCGCCGCGAACCTTCGCGTCTTCGGCGCGCTCGAGCACGATGAACCCGGCCCCCTCACCGAGGCTCGTCCCGCGCCGTCGCCGGTCGAACGGCCTGCAGGGCACCCGATCGATGGCGCCGAGCGAGTTGAACCCCGTGAACGTCAGCCGGCAGAGCCCGTCGCTGCCTCCCGCGACGACGGCGTCGACCTGTCCGGACAGCAGCCACGCCGCCGCGACGGCAATGGCATTCGCTCCGCTCGAACACGCGCTCGCGAGCGTGCGAACGCGAGCAAAGGGCCCCAATCGCTCGTCGAGCCGATCGCCGGTGGCCGTGATCGGATGCGACAGCATCGCCAAGGGCGCGTCGCGCCCATCGGGATCCGCGTGGAATTGGGCCAGAAGCTCTTCGGTCTCGAACATTCCGCTCGTCGTTCCGCCCACGACCAGGCCTACGACCGCGTCCGCCGCTCTGAGCCTCGCCATCGTCATGGCTTCTGCGACTGCGGCGACCGCCATCGCACTCGTACGAGACCACGCCCCGGGTGGATGGATCGGCGTGACGATGCCGTCGACTTCGGCAGCCAAATCCGATCGCTGTCCGGAGACGTCGAAGAGTTGCAACGGGCGAATCGCGCGATCGCCTCGGACGAGTCGGGACCAGGTCTTTTCGATACCCACGCCGAGCGGCGTTACGGCGCCGAGCCCGGTCACCCACAGGCACGGCTTCACGCGGTGCGCACCTTGGCGACATGGTCGGCGATGGTTCGCACGCTGCGGAAGACTTCGCGCGCTTCGTCCCCTTCCGGCAGCCGCACCCCGAGCCTCTCCTCGATCGACATCGCGAGCTGCAACGCGTCGAGGGAGTCGAGCCCCAGATCGCCGCCAAAGAGCGGCGCCTCGTCTTCGATCGTGTCGGGGTCACGCCCTTTGAGGTTGAGCTCCGTCACGATGAGGCGCTTGATTTCAGCGCGCAGATGGGCCGGGTCCATTCGTAACCTGCGCTATTTAGCATGGGCAGCCCCCCCGTCGCGTCCCGCCGGGGTCGTTCGGGACCTTGCTTGCGCCCCCGCGAGCGCCCCGGTTAGACGCTCACGAGCTCCCAGGGGGCCATCAAATCCTCTGGAATGCGCTTGAGGGGGCGCGGTTCGATGGGTCCAATCGGGGCCCTTTTGAGTTGGAGCTCCAGTCGTTGCTCGAGGCGTCGTGCGGCGACTCCGATGCCGATGCCGGCGGTCGTCTGAACGAGAAGCGCTGCGCAGGCCCAGAGCGCCGCGGCCACAGCGACGCGCGCCGCATGTGAAGCAGATTTGCGCCGCATCGTAAATAAGTCTAAGACGCGAAAGTCGGGACGCCAGCGTGACAATGGGTCGCGGGGCCCGCTCCCGACAATTCGGCTCGGGTCTCCGGCGCTCGAGATGGGCGGTCTCGGATCCCATGCGTTGGAGCAGGCGAGATGGGGACGCTCGTGAATTACGTCACGGACAAGGGTGTCGCGCTGCTCACGCTGACCGACCCTCCCGACAATGCGTACACGCACGAAACCATCAAGGAGCTCGACGCCTGCATCCTAGAAGCGCGGTTCGACGACGACATCCACGTCGTCGTCCTCACGGGTCAGGGGGACAAGTACTTTTCCGCAGGCGCCAGCGCGAACATGCTGAAAGAGGCGGACGAGAGCTTCCAGTATTACTTTTTCCTCCACGCCGCCGAGACCTTCCTCCGGTTCGAGAACACGCCCAAGCTCGTCATCGCGGCCATCAACGGCCATTGCCTGGGCGGGGGCCTTGAGCTCGCGTTGTCGTGCGATCTACGAGTAGCCCGTGAAGGAGCGTTCCAGATCGGTGTGCCCGACATCGAGCTCGGGCTGTCGCCGGGCGCGGGGGGAACTCAACGGCTGGCGCGCCTGGTCGGAAAGGCGCGCGCCATCGAGCTCTTGGTCGAGGCCAAGCGGCTGTCGGTCGACGAAGCCCTCGCAGCCGGCATCGTGCACAAAGTGTGGGAAACCGAGACGAACGAATCGTTCGTTCGGCGCGCGGTCGATTACGCCCACGAGTTCTGCCCGCCCGGGCGTGCGGCGATCGCCGTGGGGCAGATCAAGCGGGCCGTCCAGAGCGGCGCCGAGTCGAGCCTGGAACAGGGACTGGCGATCGAGCGCGAGCTGCAGCAGCGCGTCTTCGGGACCCACGACGTTCGCGAGGGCCTTGCGGCTTTCATTCACAAGCGAAAGCCGACGTTCCAAGCGCGGTGAGTTCTTTTTCGGGTCGCGCAGGGGGGGAAATTTGGGGGTCGGGATTGGCGGTTGGCGGTCGCGGTTGGCGGCTGGGGTCGGGGTCGGGGTCGCGGTTGGCGGTCGCGGTTGGCGGTTGGCTTGGGGTCTTGGTTGGGGTGGTCTTCGGGGGCTCTTTTGGGTCGATCAGCCGGCCCGCGAGAAGAGGCGAGCGTAGTGGTCGGCGATCGCGTCTCCACCGAGCTGGGAAAAGAACGTGGAGTACGCCATCCAGATGGCGAGCCCGTTGACGTCCCGGAACATCGCGGGCAGGTAGTACGGCGGCCGCACGATGCCGTCGGCGATGTGACGGGCCAGCACCGGGATGTCCTCGTGCGCCACTTTGCCGACGAAGAGCAATGGAACGAGATCAACGCGGTCGTGCTGTATCGCGCTACGGATGAACGCGTAGTTGAGCACGATGCCTTTGCCGTAGCAGGCATCCTTCGTAAACGGTGCTCCTCCGTCGATGACTCCACCGCGAAAGATTCGTCGGGTGTTGTTGAAGCATTCGAGCTCGTCGTACCCCTCGGTGCGAAACCACTCGAACACGTCGAGGAAGCTCGCGCCGTCCTCGGCTTTGTCCACGGCCAGAACGCGGTCGTTGAGCCGACGCGCGCGACGAGGATGGGTGCGAAACGTGAACATCTCCATCAGCGCCGCGAGGCCTTCCTGCACGGCGGCGGTTCGCGGCGGGCCTTTGGCGAGCCACTTCGCGACCGGCTGAGCCTGGCCGTTGAGCGACGTCGCGACGTGCACCCACCCCTCGTGGACCTCGAGCACGTCGATGTCTCGCGGGCTGAACTTCGCTCCCGTTCGAACCTTCACATAGTCGCTGCCGGCAGCCGCGTCGGCCAGGATGCCGTTGTCGGCCTCCACCCGAACGTGCGCGTGCCCGAAGAACGTGGCCAGCCGTTCACCGAGTTGACGGGCCGCTTCGGGCGCATCGATCGTTCGCGAGTAGGCGAGGCGCCCGGCGCCTTCCCGTTCGTCGACGCTCGTCAGGATGCCGTACAGCAGCCGGCCCAGATCGCGAACGGTCGATCGTCCGTCGGGAAACGTGTCCTTGGGCGAGCCGTACAGCTTTCGTGATGCGGCGTAGAAGGCCGGGGTGCCGCGCGCCGTGAGCATGCGCACGACGTCGCGGTACTCGAGCGCCGTGGTCAGCATGATCGCACCGACCGCATCGCTGTCGCCGAGCTCCTTGTCGATGTCGCTCGCGATGGCGTCGAATTCCTCGATCTTGGCGCGCGGCTCGAACCCGAGATCGACGTTCTCGTAGTAGGCGACGTCGACCTTGGGCAGTACCCGGGGCCGACTCTTGAAAAACTGGTCCTCGATCGAATCGTCCCAACGAAGCGCCTGAAGGACGCGAATGGGCTTCTGCGCGTCGACGATGCGATCGGCCAGACGAGCGATGATCTCCTTGTGACTGCGCCAGGGTCCCACCGTGGAGGGGGGGCCCGGCACCGCAACGCCGGTCAATAACGGAAGATCGTCCTTGGCACCGACGACCGAGCCGACCGGACGCGATCCGTTGCGCGGCGCCACGGCGCCGTCCGGGGTCCTCCGCTCTTCGATCCTTTCGAGAGCAGCCGGGTCCTCGGGCTCCTTCGCGCGGCGCTCGGCCATGGGCAATGCGTACTATCCCACGGATCGGACCACCCGTTCGAGGACGTCGACATCGCGAACGGCGTCCACTTCGGCTCGATAGCTCAACACCAGCCGGTGACGCAGCACGGGAACGACGAGGGCCCGGACGTCTTCGACGTCGGCGGCCGCCTCGCCGCGAAGTGCGGCTCGGGCCTTCGCCGCCAGCACCAGGGCCTGAGGGCCGCGCGGACCGGCCCCGAACCGCACGAGATCCCGCACTTCGCGCGGTGCCTTGGGGTCATGCGGGCGCGTCGCCCGGCCAAGCGCGACCGCGAGCTCGACCGCAGCCTCCGTCACCGGCAGCCGCGGCACGAGGGCCTGCAGAGCGCGCACGTCATCGCCGCCGAGCACCCGAGGCACCCTCGCGGCTTGAACTCCCGTGGTCCGGCGCGCGATCTCGCGCTCCTCGTCGACGGTGGGATAATCGACGTGAACTTCGAGCAAGAAGCGGTCGAGCTGCGCCTCCGGCAGCGGGTAGGTGCCTTCTTGTTCGATAGGATTGCGCGTCGCGAACACGAGAAACGGGTCCGGCAGCGAATGGGTCTGCGTGCCGATCGTCACCCGACGCTCTTGCATGGCCTGCAGCAGCGCGGCCTGGGTTTTCGGCGGCGTCCGGTTGATCTCGTCGGCGAGCACCAGGTTGTGGAAAATGGGGCCCGGCAGAAACCGCACGACGCGGCGGCTCGTTCCGGTGTCGACGTTGGCTTCCTCTTGAATCACGTCGGTGCCTGTGATGTCGGCCGGGAGCAGATCGGGAGTGAACTGAACGCGACCGAACGAGACGTCCAGCGCTTCGGCCAGGGAAGCGACGAGCAGCGTCTTGGCGAGCCCCGGCACCCCGACCAGAAGTGCATGACCGCGGGAGAGCAGCGCCACGAGCATATGGTCGACGACGTTGTCCTGACCCACGACGCGAACGGCGATGGCTTCGTGCAGCCGGCGGCTCGCGTCGTGCGCCAAGGCGAGCAGGTCGACGTCGCCCAGGCCGTTCGTGATCGATCGCTCTGTCGTCGGCATTCGTGCGGACAAGCAGTCGCACGCCACCTTTCCCCTGTCAAAACGCGCGACTGTCACCTCAGTGGGGGTTGCGATATGGAAGGGTCCCCTCGGGACGCTTTGCCGACGCCCACCCACTCCCCGGATGCCGAGGTGCTCGCCCTCGACGGATTTCCCCCATCGGCCTCGTCGTGGATCGATTCCGGAGCCACGACGGCCGGATCGGTACAGAACGCGGAACGACCCGAGCCGGGCCTCGCGAGAGGCCTTTGGGAAGCGCCCCCCTGGTTTTTTTGGACGGTCGCCGCCCTCACCGTTATCACGGGTGCTGCGTACGCGACGGTCCGGATCCGCAGGGCGCTTGCGCGCGGGGCCCCCCGGCGCGGAGGAAAGAAGGCGTGAACGCTGCACCCCGATCCGCACGCGCACCGGCGCTCCGGCGCGTTCTGTTTGCGATGCTGCTCGCGGTGGTCGTCTACGGGGGATTCGCCGTGTGGCGCGGGGTGGGGACGATGGGATCCGAACTCGGTCGGTTCCACTGGTGGGCCTTCGGCGCGGCGTGCGGCCTGGCTTTCATGAACTACCTGTTGCGCTGGCTCAAGTGGGAGTTCTACCTCGCTCGGCTCGAGATTCGCGGAGTCGGCGGAATCGACAGTTTGCTCACGTTCCTCAGCGGCTTCGTGTTCACCGTGACGCCCGGAAAGGTCGGCGAGGTATTCAAGTCGCTCATCCTTTTCGAGACGCACGACGTGGCCGTGGCGCGCACGGCCCCGATCGTCGTCGCCGAGCGGATCACCGACGTCATCGGCATTGCGGCGCTCATCGCCGTCGGTTCGATCGGTCTGTCCGGCGGCCTGATGTGGGCAGCTCTCGGAATGACGGCGGTCATCCTGGTGGTCGTCGTCGTATCGCACCGATCGCTCTCGATGCGGCTCATCGGTCTCGTGGAACGCCTCCCCGGGGCGTTTCGGCGCATCGGACCGAAGCTCCACGACGCCTACGACAGCCTCGCCACGCTGGTCCGCCCCGCCAACCTCGGCGTGCCCACGCTCCTGTCGATCGCCGCGTGGGCGCTCGAATGCGCGGCGCTCTGGGTCGTTCTCCACGGCCTCGGGCAGGCCACCGGCTTCGGTCTCGCCACGTTCTTTTATGCCACGAGCACCCTCGCGGGAGCGATCGTCCCGGTTCCCGGTGGCCTCGGCGTGACGGAGACCTCGCTGCAAAGTCAAATGCAGGATCTGGGGCATGTCGGCGCCACGGCCAGCACGGCCGCGATGATCCTGGTCCGCTTCGCCACGCTGTGGTTCGCGGTGCTCGTGGGATTCGTGTCGCTGTCCATCCTGAAACGGCGCTACCCTCGGCTGTTGGCGGCCGACGCGTCACTCGACCGAGAGCCGTAGCGCTTCGAGCGCCTCGGCAAAGTCGGGCGGCGGCGCGGCCTCGAAGCGCAGTTGCGCCCCCGAACGCGGATGCACGAACCCGAGAACGCGGGCATGAAGGGCCTGTCGGCCCAGCCGTTCCGAAACGCGATGGACGCGTGGGTCGCTCGACGGCCGTCCGTAGAGCGGATCGCCGATCACCGGGTGGCCGCTCTCGGCGAGATGCACCCGAATCTGGTGCGTCCGGCCGGTTTCGAGGACGCACTCGACCTGGGTCGCGCCGTGGAGCCGGGCCAGAACCCGAACGTGAGTGACCGCCGCCTTGCCGCTCGCGACGCGCGCCGTGAAGCGCAGGCGGTCGCGCGGATGCCGGCCATGGAGCGTCGCGATCGTGCCCGGCGCAACGTCGCCCAAGGCGATCGCGACATAGGATCGTTCGATCGAATGCGCCTGAAACTGCGTCTTGAGAGCCTCTCGCGCGACCGGCGTTCGCGCGACCACCATCACGCCGCTCGTCCCCTTGTCGAGCCGATGGACGATGCCCGGCCGATCGTGCGCCCCACCGAGTTCGACCCAGTCGTCGCGTCGAAACAGTCCGCGCGCCAGAAGACCGTTGACCAGGGTGCCGGCCTCGTGGCCGCGAGCGGGGTGGACCACGAGGCCAGCCGGCTTGTTGAGAACGACGACGTCGTCGTCCTCGTACAAGACGTCGAAGACGATGCCGCTCTCGGGCAGGGCCTGCGTCGCGGCGGGAGGCTCGGGACGGACCATCACACGGTCTCCGGCGCGCACCTTGGCGCTTGCCGCGCGCACAACCCCCTCGACGGTCACACACCCGTGCCCCAGCCAGCGTTGAAGCTCGGTCCGAGACACCCCAAGGGCCTCGGCGACAAACCGATCCAGCCGCGACCCCCGCGCCTCGGGTGGCACGAGCAGGGCGATGGTGTCTTTCACCAGAGCTTCGACTTGATGTGCCCCTTTGCCTTGATCAAGATGTCGACGAGCGCCCGATCGTAGAAGTTGCGAGGATACAGATCGGGCGACACCCGTCTTTTGTAGAGGGCACGACCTTCTTCGATTTCCTCGGCCAGCGAGTCGAAAAGGTTGTCGTTCTGAATGCCGCTGACGATCTTGTCCTCGTTGTAAAGGGACAGATCGCTCGCAATGGCGCGTGCGAGCCGGCGCGCCGCTTCCTCGGTCTCGATGAGGGGCATAAGGTCGATGATGCCGCTCGAGCGCACGGGAGTCAAAGCCTTCACCTTGGTTCGGCCACTGAGCTCTGGTAAGAGCGGCTTAGAGCTGTGCATGACGCTTCGCACGATCCTCCAGGCCATCGAAGACGCCGCGAAGGCTGAGCCGACGCGCGGCTTGCGTTTCGTGCCGGAATCCGGAGTGCCGGGGTTCCCGGGCCCCAGCCGTCCCCAGCCACCAGGCGGCGGCCTGGCGGACGGGCCGTTTGTCGCCGGCAGCGAGATCAGCGAGGCCTCGTTTTCGTACACCGCCGTCGAGCGCATCAGCGCTCGGTTCGGCGGGGCGCTCCAAGCTCTCGGCACCCGCAAGGGCGATCGGGTAGCCCTGATTTTGCCGGACAACGGAGACTTCGTATTGTGCTTTCTCGGCGCGATCCGGGCCGGGATCATTCCGGTGCCCATTTATCCGCCGATGTCCGTCGGTCAGCTTCAGGCCTACCTGGACAACACTCGCCACATCGTCGCGAAGAGCGGCGCGCGGGTGCTCATCACGACGACGCGGATCAAGCGTCTTCTCGGTACCGTGCAGGCCGCGTGTCCGGCGCTCGAGCAAGTCGTCGCAATCGAGGGAATCCGCGAGTCGAGCGAGCCGCTGAAGTCCCAGAAGATCGGAATCGACGACGTCGCCTTCCTTCAGTTCACGAGCGGATCCACTTCCCGCCCCAAGGGCGTCGCGCTCAGCCATGCCAATCTTGCCGCGAACATCGCGTGCATCATGGAAGAGGGGCTGCGCATTCGCGAGGACGACGTCGGAATCTCGTGGCTGCCGCTCTACCACGACATGGGGTTGATCGGCTTCGTGCTGGCGCCGCTTTATCACCGCACGCCCATCGTCTATCTGCCGTCGCTTCTTTTTCTGAAGCGCCCGGTCACTTGGTTTCAGGCGTTCAGCCGGCACGGCGGGTCCATCGCGTTCGGTCCGAACTTCGCCTACGCGTTGTGCATCAAGCGGATTCGCCGTGCCGATCTCGAAGGAATCGACCTTTCGAGATGGCGGGTCGCCGGGTGCGGGGCGGAACCGATCCGTCCGGAGACGCTCGAAAGCTTCGCCAGCGCGTTTGCGCCCGTCGGCTTCCGAAAAGAAGCCATCTGTGCATCGTACGGACTGGCGGAGTCGTCGCTCGCCGTGGCGTTCTCCGAGCTCGACGAAGGCTTGAAAACGATGAGCTTGGACGGCCCGCGGCTCTGGGATCACGGGCAAGCGACACCGGTTTCGGAGTCGGACGAGGCTGTCGTGCGCTTGGTCTCGTGCGGGCGCCCGTTCGCTCGCCACACGATCGCGATCTTCTCGGAAGACGACGCTTCGAACGAGCGGCCCCTGCCGGATGGCACGGTCGGCGAGGTGCGCATCACGGGCCCGAGCGTCATGCGCGGCTATTGGGAGGACGTGGAAGCCACGCGCGAGGCCTTTGCCGGAAGCGCGCTGCGAACCGGCGACCTGGGCTTTTTGTGCGACGGACACCTGTACATCTGCGGACGCAGCAAGGAAATCGTAATTGTCAACGGGCGCAACTACTACCCCCAGGACATGGAATGGGAGGCCGGTAAAGTCGTCGGTGTCCGCAAAGGCAACGTGGTGGCCTTCGGTGCGCGCGATCCGAGCGGCGTCGAGCGCGACCGCGAACGGGTGGTCGTCGCGTTCGAGGTGCAGGAGGCCGAGCGGCTGGGGCAATCGGCGAGCCTCATCGCCGAAGTGCGGCGCGTCGTGCAGGAGGGCATGGGCCTCACGCTCGACGACGTCGTCGCCCTACCCCCTGGCGCCCTTCCGAAAACGTCGAGCGGGAAACTGCAGCGTGCCAAGTCACGAGAGCTCTACGAGACGGGCGTGCTCATGGGGCGTCCGAGCTCGCGCGATCCCAGCAAGCTCGACACGGCGAAGCACGCCGCGATCAGCCAGCTCAACTACCTGAAGCTTGCCGTTCTCGGCAGCCGCAAGCGCAAGGACTGAGCCTTTCTCTCGGGCCGGCGTCGGCCGCGGCGCCAGGGTGCTCGCGGACCCCGTCCGCGCCTTTGCGGAATCTAGAATCGATTGCCGATCAGAATCGTTCTCACTAGGGTCGCCGCTCGATGGTCGCGACAGAGCGGGCGAACGCGATGCTGCGCGACCTTCGTCGATCCGGCCTGAAAATGACCCCACAGCGGATCGCGATCGTGCGCCTGTTCGCAAACGACCGGTCTCGTCCGACCGCACAGGATCTGTTCGAACGGCTTCGCCGGGACTTTGCTTCGATGAGTTTCGCTACCGTCTACAACACGATCGATACACTCGCGCGCGCCGGACTCACCGGCATCCTGCGGCTGTCCGGCAAACGGGGCGGGGCGGCACGCTTCGACCCCAACACCGCTCCGCATCATCACGCGGTATGCGATCGATGCGGCATACGGCCGAGCGGGACGCCTTCCTCCGCGGCGCGCTGGGCTTCGAAAACACCGTGTCGCTCGTCGTGCGAGGCAATCGGCTTCCGGCCCGCGAGGTGGCCCGAGACGCTGGCGTGGCCGACCGGACGACCGCGGTTCACTACTTGAAGTTCAAATTGTCGGAAACGATCGCCGAGGAGCTGCGGACGGTGCAGCGGACGTCGTCGGTGCGACCGCAAGTCGAGCTTCGGGTCGACCACCCGATGTACGTGGCCATAACGGTGTTGCCGCCCGAGACCGTGCTCGAGTTGGCGGAGGATCTGCGAACCTAGGCGACCCCCGGTCGCACAGACCTCG
>Ga0116135_1000714_pt1 | contig 18064 bp, 17 predicted proteins | sample June2015DPH_20_1_FD_89738 | JGI IMG/M metagenome (GOLD analysis project Ga0116135, IMG submission 89738) | Peatland microbial communities from SPRUCE experiment site at the Marcell Experimental Forest, Minnesota, USA - June2015DPH_20_10 | ecosystem: Environmental > Terrestrial > Soil > Wetlands... | reverse complement strand
TTCCAACAATGCACTCGGAATCGCTGCGCAGTTAAGGGCGACAAAACGGTGGTTACGGCGAGGACTAGCCTCATGAATGGCTCTTGCAATTACTTCTTTTCCGGTGCCCGTTTCGCCCTGGATCAAGACAGCGGAGTCTACCGGTGAAACCATCTCCACCAATGTCATCAATGCCCGGAATTTCGGACTGGACCCGATCAAATCTAAAGTAGTCACGGTGTTACTCCTCCATGCAAGTGAGGTCTCTTCTACGTTTTCCCTCCGATCAAAAACCAGCGTGCCCTACGTTCCGGTTCTTTGTCTGAGGGTGAACCCTCGCCTATTGGGATGCTAGCAGCGTTGCGGATCGAGGTCTATTCTACTTTGGTAGAACGCCCCGTGATCCGCTCGCAGACATATGGATCGCAATTCACCAGGGCAATGTCCGGCGCTTCGCACTTCGTGAGATCAAAACCGCGGAGTCCACTGGTGCAACCCTCTCCACTTCTGCGCCCTACATCAGAATCTCGTTGAAATGCTCGACGAACGTCAATTCCGGCCGACCTCTTTTATAGGCTCAGCGTGTTCCCCATTGAGCTACCGCCGCTGCGCGAGCGCCCCGAAGATATCCGCTTATTAGTCGATCATTTTGCGGTGGAGTACGCTCGCCGCATGCGGAAACCGATTACGGCCATTGCAGAGCGGTTCATCACAGCGTGTGCGCATCATGCTTGGCCAGGGAATGTCCGGGAGTGCTAACTGGTTCGCTGTCAGATCTCACCTGCGCGCCGAAAACATCACGCCTGTCACGCTGGAAGAGGCGGAAAGTTTGCACATCCTGCAAACGCTCCGGCAAACGGGCGGGGTGGTGGGTGGTCCGAATGGCGCCGCCGGCCGCCTGGGCCTGCGCCGGACGACGTTGATCTCCAAGATGCGGCAGCTGCGCTTCAATTGCGGGCAAAGCTCAGCGTTGCGGGTGCCGCGAGTAGCGTCGGTCCCAAGCTCACAGGATACAATTCTGGGACCCCTCCGCTGATAGCAATCGCTCGCGCGGGTGCAAGTTCAGGAAACTCCAATCCGCACTCTGGCGGGGGAAGAGCGTACGCGGTGGCCGAAGCCTAGCGAGACATGTTTCGGAAATTTTCTGCGCGAGTGGACGACGAAGGTTGAACTCCCTTCACATTCATTTCGATTCTGTAAAAGGATCAGGCCTTCTGCCTTCTTCTGTCGTGATGCTCTGATCTGCTTCCGCTGGTTCGTGTGAGTTCCAGATCCTTTGTCAGATCCCCGATCTCCTGACCGACCGGGGGCCGTGGATCAGCGGACGTGCCTGATTCGGCCCTTGCCGGTTGCGGGGCCCGTCCCTGTGCCATGGCAATGCCAGTCATCCCGAGCGCGAGCATGCCAGTTAGTCCAACGGTGAAAAAGGCTCCCATAGATAAAGGTCTCCGGTGGTGTTAGGACCGACCCGTCAAAGTCGATACTAATTAGGCATGCGACATCTCGCGCCAGTTCTTTGCTGAACACTTGCGGCTCAAGAACGACCGCGCTATCTCCCCAATGAATCTCGACCGAGCTCAGCTGTGAGCCGCTTCGCCCCGTCCGGCGAAGGCAGCGCGCCTTCAAGAATCGTCTTGTTATCCACGTCGCGCCCGTAGAGTTTGCGGTCCTCGCTACCGTCGGCACTTACAACGGTTCCGTCGAGCGCCGCCCCTGCAAACGCGCCACGAGTCCTCGAGTAGGAGAGAATTTCGGCATGCAATTGGAGATCGGTCTCCGCCTCGGCCGTTCTTCCGACTGGCCCAGCGGCGGCGGACACATCCCCGCCGAGCGTGAATTTGTCGGTAGCAAGCTTTTCCATGCCACGACGGCTCATAACGAGCATCACGACATCCGTCGACTCGCCGCCGATTTGAGCGCCGAAGCTTCCTCCACTGAACCGGAGAGCCGCGGGAGCTCCCCACTCGCCATGGTTGCGGCAGATCGCGAATCCACGGCCATACTCGCCGCCGAACACGAAGGCCGCCTTCTTAAGCCCGGGAACAATCACGACGCACTGCGCCTTGCCTAACAAGTCCTTCGGTATGGCTTTGTCGGGCGCAGACATGATCTCATGAAGAACATCGGTTGAAGTCCGCAATCGATGGTCGGGGGTCTCTTCTTGGCTATACAGCGCCGTCGTGGCGAGAGCGGCCAAAACAATAAATCGCATAATGGTTTCTCCTTTTTTGAGCTATCGCTCATCACTTCGGTGTACTGCTTGCACGCTTCGGGCCTTAAATGAAATGGCGATTGGTTACAACGCCCCGCAAAGCTTATGACTGAGCGATGGAGACGCAGTCAAGACACCACTGGCATCCCGGAGTCACAGCACGTAGACCGGATCCCAGAGAAGCCCGAGATGGATTTAGCAAAGACTATGCTAAGCGGTTGTTCGGATTCCGCAAAGGTAGAGCCGGCTGAAGGCTCCGCAAAAGGAAAACGCACAACTATGTAGGAAGTGCGTGTGATTGCGAAATGTATAGCGCGGGAAGGAAAACAAAGCCAACTCAGAACGCTGCTGCGGGGCATGTTAGTTTCCGCTAAGGCCTCTTTCCCAGGGACCCGGACCTCTGGCAACGAGAAGTCACAACAGTCGAAATGTTGACCAGGCTGGCCCGGGAAGTGGCAGAAAATCAGGCGCTACTAGGTGATGCGCAGTGGCACCAGATTTGCTCTCCTTAACGTCGTCATGAGCACTTCCAGGGTAAGAAACTTCAGGGAACACCAACGACGCAAACAAAAAGGTGTACAACGTATTCTTTTCTTGAGCGCGGTACTCGTCGGCCGCGCCATGGCTCAACAAACCACGCCTCCTTCAACCGAACTTTTCCAACCCGACACCCCTGGCGAATCGCATGCGTCCACGGACCTACGGGTAACCGGACCCAATCCAGACGGTTGGTTATTCCCCATCACCCAACTAGACCAATTGCTCCCTCATTGGATTCAATTCGGCGGACAGTTTCGTAATCGTGTGGAGAGCCAGGACGGACTCAGCTACGCCCCCGTCAACGACACATATGATTTGACTCAGCTCCGCATCGGCGTCTACATTCAACCCACCAGCTGGCTGGAGATCGTCGGGGTGACGCAGGATTCGCGGGTCTTTTTCAATCACCACGTAGCGACTGCACCTCCCTACCAGAACATTTGGGATGTTCGCGAGGCTTACGTCAGGGTTGGCAGTTCCACGGAAGGATGGATCGACCTGGTGGCAGGACGCCAGATGTTCAGCTTTGGCGACGAGCGCGTCATCGGGCCTTCCGACTGGTTGAACATGGGGCGGACATTCGATACCGCCCGCGTCGATCTCCACCACCCGGGTGTCGAAGTCAGCATCTTCGCGGCATCGGTGATTAACGCCATCGACGGGCAGATCGACCACCACATTGAAGGCAACAATATCTATGGAATCTACAGCAGCTTCACGCATCTTCTCCGTCACACGACGATCGAGCCTTATCTGTTGTGGCGAGTTGCTCCTAGCATGACGTCCCTGCCCGAAACCGAGGGCCGCGGGAATCTGAGCGAGGTGACGGGAGGAGCTCGTGTGGCCGGCACGCTATTCAACAATTTCGACTATGACGTCGAAATGAACAAGCAAACCGGCTCGCTCGGAGTCTACACGATTGACGCCTGGGCCGGACACTGGAATGCCGGCTATACCTTCAAGGACGCGCGCACCCAGCCGAGAGCTTTCGCTGAATATAATTACGCCTCGGGCAACAAAAACCCGGATGGCAAGACGTGGGGCACGCATGACGAGATTTATCCCTCCTCTCACGACAAGATGGACTTCGCGGATCAATTCGGTTGGAGGAATATCGAGGACATACGCGCGGGCGTTGACGAGAAAGTTGGAAAGAAGTGGACACTGACGGCGATGTTCGACGATTTCTGGTTGGCGACGAAAAACGATGCGGTGTATGGCTCGAGCGGCGCTATCTCCATAGCCGCGCACCCGGGAGCCACCAGCAGCCATCTCGGCGAAGAGCTCGACTTGATCGCGGAGTTTAAGCAGAATCGGCATGTAGACTATGGCTTCGGTTTTTGTCATTTGTTCACCGGCCAGTACTTGAATGAAGCTACGCCCGGCAAAGACTACAATTACCCGTTTGCCTACGTATCTTATGTTTTTTGATGGATTTCGGAAACAGGGCGGTAAGGCGCTCCCGCGACTCGCCCAAATTGAAAGGAGACTCGATGGCTGACATTGAGAATGACAAAACGAAGGTAAGTAGACGAGACGTTTTTGGACTAGGCCCCGCGGCTCTCGCAGCTGCCACGCTCACTATGGTGGGCGAGAGAGCAGCGAACGCGCAGCGGCCGGCTAGCCACGCTGCGCCGAACGAGATCAATCCCGGCCAGGTGAACGGGCCTCTGGCGGCGGAAAATCCGGATTCGGAATGGTCTCCGTCCACCGATAGCGGGACAGTAAAACCGTTTAAGTATTCATTCGCGCTATCCCATAAACGTGTCGAGAACGGTGGGTGGACACGCCAGGTCACGGCGCGTGAATTGCCGATCTCGACAACCATGGCAGGCGTGGAAATGCGGCTTACGGCGGGTGGTGTCCGTGAACTCCATTGGCACGTGGAGGCGGAATGGGCCATCATGCTCTATGGCAGCGCGCGCATTACCGCGGTAGATCAAGAGGGCAGGAGTTTTGTCAACGATGTAAACAAGGGCGACTTGTGGTTGTTTCCCCCCGGAGTGCCTCATTCGATTCAGGGCCTGGGTCCGGACGGTTGCAAGTTCCTTCTCGTATTCGACGACGGGAACTTTGACGAGTTTCATACTTTCCTGATCACGGATTGGCTGGCGCATACACCGAAGGAAGTCCTAGCGAAGAACCTCGATGTTCCGCCATCGACCTTCGACAAGGTTCCAAAGAAAGAACTGTTTATCTTTCAAACGGACCTGCCGGGGGATTTGAAGGCGGAACAGGCGCAGGGAGCGCTGGGCACTGGCAGCGTACCAAAAAGTTATGACTTCAAAGCGAGCACAATGAAGCCAACAAAGGTCACGCGCGGAGGCGAAGTGAAGATCATCGATTCAAAGATCTTTCCCGTGACCCCGATTTCCGCGGCGATTGTTACTCTGAAGCCGGGCGGCCTGCGCGAATTGCACTGGCATCCAAACGCGGATGAGTGGCAATACTACATCACGGGCAAGGGCCGCATGACAGTTTTTGCCGCGGGTTCCACGGCCCGAACGATGGATTTCGAAGAGGGAGATGTAGGATACATCTCGATTTCCAACCCTCATTACATCGAGAATACGGGCGACTCCGACCTGGTCTTTCTTGAGATGTTCAGGACTGGCGAATACCAGGACATCTCGTTAGCGGAGTGGATGGCGCACACGCCGCACTTGTTGATGAATCAGCATCTGGATGTGGGAATGTCGGTGCTGGATAATATCCAGAAGGACGAAGTAGTCATCAGGCCGGTGTAGAGCAGCGCCGGGCACGAGGCCATGTCTCCAAATTGTTGCTTGGGCTGTCAAATGGCTCCCTAGGTGCCCACTGGACGTCGTCTAGTGGCGCTATTTTGACTCACTGAGTGAGAATCAAGAAATAAGTTGCTCTCAGTCAAGGTTACGGAATTGGAGGCTCGCTTGCACAGGTTCAGTCATAACAAGGTTAAGTGGTAACGGAGGCGCTTAATGCCGGACACTAACGGAGCCCCAATTCCTCTGAGAGAATTCGGCCGCCACGACGTCAAGATCTCAGCGATCGGGTTCGGCGGACATCATCTCGGCGATGCACCTGACGAGCGCACCGCGGTACGGCTGGTACGGCAGGCCGTAGATGGCGGAATTACGTTCTTCGACAATTGTTGGGAATATCACCGCGGCAAGACCGAAGACTGGATGGGCGCCGGTTTAAAGGGAGTCCGCGACCGGGTGTTCCTGATGACAAAAGTCTGTACGCATGGGCGCGACAAGGCGCTTGCGCTGCGTATGCTTGACGAATCGTTGCATCGGTTCCGAACCGATCATCTGGACCTTTGGCAGATCCACGGCGTCTGCTTCGATAACGATCCCGACTTGTTCATCCGGAAAGGTGGCGCCGCGGAGGCGCTGGAGCAGGCGAAGAAAGAAGGCAAGGTGCGGTTTGTCGGCTTCACGGGACACAAGGATCCATCCATTCACCTGAAGATGCTAGCTACAGGCTTTCCGTTTGACTCCGTGCAGATGCCGCTGAACGCGTTTGACGCGAACTTCCATAGCTTTGAGCAACAGGTACTGCCCGAGTTGAATCGTCGGGGAATCGCCGCGCTCGGGATGAAGCCCATTTGCGGTCATGGCACGCCGGTGCAAAAGGGCGTGCTCACCGGCGAGGAAGCGCTACGATATGCGATGAGTCTGCCGGTAACTACTACGATTACCGGAATTGATAAGCCGGAGGTTCTCCAACAGGCGCTCAAAGTAGCGCAGGGTTTCGAGCCGCTGCAGCCATCGGCGATGCAGGCGCTGCGCGACCGTTGCCGGCAGTATGCGGCTGACGGCCGATTCGAACTTTACAAACTGTCGCTCCAATTCGACAACCCCGAGGCGCGCCTCGCTCATGGCTTTCCTCTCGACACGCAGCAGGTTGAAGTGCGCGAGATGATCCGAATGGGAGACAACAGCGGGCATCCGTACCCGCCGACGAAATAATATGCCGCACGCATTTGATGTGACCAGAAGAACCTTTGTGGAGGCGTTTATGTTGGGAGCCGCAGGCTTCGCAGCCCAGGGGCAATCCGGGGCGGAAATACCCAAGCGACGGCTGGGGCGCACCGGTCTCGAAGTTTCGGCCTTGGGAATCGGTGGATACCACCTCGGCTCCGCGGCGAGCGACACCGAAGCCACCCAAATTGTCAACGAAGCGTTGGATGCCGGCGTGAACTTCTTCGACAATGCCTGGGAATACCATAGTGGCCTGAGCGAAGAGCGGCTGGGCCGTGCGCTCAAGGGCAAGCGGGACCGCGCTGTCGTAATGACCAAGGTGTGTACGCATGGGCGCGATAAAAATGTCGCCATGCGCCAGCTGGAGGAATCGCTGACGCGCCTGCAGACCGATCACCTGGACGTGTGGCAGATACACGAGGTGATCTATGAAAACGATCCGGAACTTATCTTTGCCCCAAACGGGGCGGCGGAGGCTCTGCTCGAAGCCAAGCAACAGGGCAAGGTGCGCTTTCTCGGGTTCACCGGACATAAAGATCCGTCTATTCATTTGAAGATGCTTTCCCACAGCTTCCCTTTTGACTCTGTGCAGATGCCTCTCAATTGCTTGGACGCGACTTTCCGCAGCTTCGAGACCAAGGTGCTGCCAGAGGTCAACCGGCGCGGCATCGCGGCTTTGGGAATGAAAAGCCTGGGCGGCAGTGGCGAACTGGTCCGCGAGGGTGCGGTTGTTGTCATCATGGGACTGCGCTATGCGATGAGCCTGCCGGTTGCCGTGACGATTAGCGGTATCGATTCCATTGAGGTGTTGCATCAGAATCTCGAGGTCGCGCGCGGTTTTCAGCCCTTCAGTGCTGCCGAAATGCAAACCATCCGCGACGCGTGCCGATTGGCTGCCTCGGACGGTCATCTGGAGCTGTTCAAGACAACCAAGAAATACGATGGAGACCTGGGACGTGAGATGCACGGGTTTCCATCCAGCGCGGAACTTCCCGTTTAGCGCGAACAGAGCAGGGGAAATCTATGATCAAAGTAAAGCGACTGAGTTACTTATTCTTGTTGATTGGAATCGCCGTGACGGCCCAGACACACGACAGCGAATATGTCTCGCCGTCGGAAGCCGGTCCAAGGGGCAAAGCTCCGAAGATGCAAGTTGTATTGCTTAATCCTGGAGAAGCGACGAAACAATATGCGGTCATCTTCTACCAGGGAGACGAGGCTTTTTCCGGACTGCTGGATTTTGCGGAAAAGTATCACGTTACGAGTGCCCATTTCACCGCTATTGGAGCACTGAATGGTGCGACGTTGGGATGGTTTGATCCGCAGCGCAAAATGTACAAGAAGATTCCCATCAGCGGCCAGCACGAAGTGATTGGGATGAGCGGCGATATCGCGCTCTATCAAGGAAAGCCTGTAGTGCACACGCACATGATAGTGGGGAGTCCGGACGGAACAACGCGTGCCGGCCACGTTCTCGATGCGATCGTATCTCCGACGCTCGAAGTAATGGTCACGGTCGATCCGATAGCGATGAAGAAGCGGTTGGATCCCGAAACGGATCTGACGTTGATTGATCCAGGGCTAAAGTAGCAGGAACGTCCGGCTATTTCTCAGGCGGCGAGTATCCGTCGGTAAGGGTCGCTCAATTTCAAAACGCCGAGTTGTTTTCGATTGATCGGCAAGCGTGCGTGACGCCGGTCACGCCTCCCTGTTAAGTTAATTCAATCGCCGAGGGGGTGGCCGATAGTGACCCGCAAAAAGACACCTCCCATTCCCGAGCCAATCGTGCAGTTGCAGCGCCAGTTGGATCAGTTTCGCAGCACTCAGCCGCAGCGGACGACGTTGCCGGACTCGCTGTGGCAGGCTGCGGTGTATGATGAATGCCTCTTACTAATTTCCGCGTTGTTGCTCAACGGGCCGTACGGCCGATTACCTGAGCCGGGCACAGATCATTTCCAGGCGATTCACAATCAATATGTTGGAGTTCCAAAGTTCTAAAAATTAATGCAAGGCCCTGAAGAAGCAAGCACGCAATCACGTCAACCGCAAGCCAAGTGAGTCCGACGGAGCGCCCGCCAAGCCTACCGGTGCAGTCTCGGGAGAGTTTGTCACCGAGATGTTCGAGTACGACGGTGGAAGGCAGGTCACGGTGTACGTTCCACCGGACCTGCCCGAAGCAATCGTCTTCGCCGGTGACGGTCAGGAAATCTCGAAGTGGGGCCGGTTGCTCGAGAAGGCCGACGTACCGTCCACAATGATCGTCGGTGTACATGGGCTGACCGATGAGACGCTGCGGCTCCATGAGTACTCACCGGGCTTTGAGCCGGAGCGGTTCGCGGCACACGAGAAGTTCTTCGTCGGGGACGTTCTCCGATGGACGGGGTCGCGGTTTGGCGTGGCGCTGCCCACTGAACGTACCGCAGTGTTCGGCGTCTCGGCGGGTGGAGAGCTGGCCCTCGCTCTTGGGCTTCGGCATCCACATGTCTACGGTGCGGTCTTTTGCGCCTCGCCTGGCGGCGGTTACAAGCCGCCTGCCATTATGCCTAGTCCGCTCCCGAGCACATACCTTGTCGCTGGCACACAGGAGCCGTTCTTCCTCGAGAACGCAATGAGGTGGGCGGACGCGCTGCGCGATGCAGATGCGGATGTCGTCATGTATGAGCGAGCTGGGTCGCACGGTGGCCCATTCTGGCGAGAAGAGTTCCCGCTGATGGTGGCGTGGGCATTCGGACGATGACGCATCTCGGTGTCTCGTCGGCGGTCTGATCTGTGCACGCATGCTGAACGCTCACGATTGATCGTCAGCGGATTCTTGGGCGCCGGCCAGCAGATTATCTTCTCGTCAGGGTCTCCCGGTTTGCACCCGGGCAGCGCGTCCCGTGTGTTACAAATTGACGCGGGTCCGCGGAGGTGAGCAACTTCCTTCTGGGTGAGCCGCAGGCGCAGCGAGTTTCCTTGAGTGCAACGTCAAACGTAACCTTCTTCAACCGTTTGAAACCACTTTGTTGAAACACGTTCGAAGGGATGCGGGCAAAACCGCTCGGTTGGTTGCGTCGGTCAGCCGGTCGCCCGACCAACGATGATCTGGATAATACCCGCTGTCGGCGATCTGTCTTAGGCCGCTTTTTGTGTGAGCCCCTGCTCGATCTCCAGCATGTCATCGGCGCTGAGCTCTAAGTCCGCGGCGCCGGCGATGCCGCTCACTTGCCGTTCGCTCCGGACGCCAACAATTGCGCCAGTGACGGCCGGATTCCGCAAGGTCCACGCGATGGCCACCTCGCCCGGCGTCGCGTCGCGTCGTTTGGCGATAGCACGCAGCGCTTCAACCAATCTAAGATTGCGCGAGAGCAGCGGTTCCTGGAAATTGGAGCTGCGTTTCCGCCAATCGTCTTCGGGGAGTGCGGCTATCCGTTCGCGAGTCATAGCGCCGGTCAGCAGGCCGGACGCCATGGGGGAGTAAACGATGACTCCGATCTGGTGCTCCCGAGCGAATGGAAGAATCGATGACTCGACATCCCTCGCCAAGAGCGAATATTGCGGCTGGAGCGAAGTGATGGACGCCACATTGAGGGCCCGCTGCATCTGCTTCGCATTGAAATTCGACAATCCGATATTGCGGATCTTCCCTTCGCGCTGGAGCAGCGCCAGAGCGCCGACAGCCTCTTCGATTGAGCCCGGCGAATCACTCTCCGGACCGCCCTTCCAAGCCGGCCAATGGATTTGATAGAGATCGATGGCGTCTACGCCAAGTCGTTTTAGGCTCGCCTCGGCTTCGCGACGAATGGAGGCTGCTTGCAGGTTGTGCGAGACATTTCCGGAATCGTCCCAAACCAGGCTGCACTTTGTGAAGATATACGGGCGCTGACGCAGCCCCTTGACCGCGCGGCCGACAATGGTCTCCGAATGCCCCAGCCCGTAGACCGCAGCGGTATCGATCCAATTTATGCCGCGCTCCAGTCCCGCTCGGATCGCGGCGATGGATTCCTCGTCATCCTGGGGGCCCCAGGCAAATTCCCAACTTCCTCCGCCGATCGCCCAAGCTCCGATCCCAATCGAAGTGATCTTCAAATTGCTCTGTCCAAGCGTTCGTAATGTCATTTTTGAGTCCCTTTCTTTTTCCTAAGCTGCAGGAGCCTGCTCCGCTCCAGCCTGTTGCTCCATCCGCCGGATTACGGCAGAAAAATCTTCCTCGATCCCGGAATCCGCTTCTGCGGAATTAACTGCCGCAGCCGCTTCGGTCACGGGCAGCGACAGTCCATGCGGCGCCGCAACAGCCAGAATCAGTCCGAAATCCTTGCGCATGAGACGAATCGGAAATTGCGGCGTATAGTCGTTGTTTTTGGCGGTAGCCAATTTTCCAGCATGGGCCGGAGCGACAACAGCAGTCTTGGCCAGCGTGTCCAATAGAAGATCGCGGGCGAGTCCCAGCCTCTCGCCTAACGCGACCGCTTCAGCGATAGCTTGCATGCCCACTCCCAAAAGGCCGTTCACCACCAGCTTCATGGCTACACCAGAGCCACTTGGGCCCATGTAAAACCACTGCTTCGCAATAGCGGAAAAAATCGCTTCGGTCGCTTCAAAGACTTCACGGTCGCCGCCGCCGAACAGTGTCAGGGCTCCAGCTTCGGCGGACTTTGTGCTGCCAGAGACCGACACATCGACTGCGCAAACATCAACCTTCAGGGCCGCTCGATGTAGCTCTCTAGCGGTCTCCGGCGAGATCGTACTCAGCTCGATAATCCGGGTAGTGGGCCTGGCGCTGCCCAGAACATTGCCCGGTCCCAGGTAGACGGCTTCGACGGCATGATCGTCTGGAAGACACGACAACACCACATCAACCTCGCTAGCCAATTCTCCAGGATGCTGTGCGACTTTGGCGCCGAGGGCGCGAAGCTCCACGGCTTTCGTCTGGTCCAGATCATAGACTACGGTGGGAAATCCGGCAGTGACCAGGCGTTTCGCGATCCGTGAGCCCAGGTATCCGAGTCCGATGAATCCTAATCGGCTGCGTAAAGTAACCTTTTCATCTCGTAACATCGATTCTCCTTGTTCAGGTGCGCAGATGAGCGCGCTACTCGACCTCAGTAATTGCATCTGCCTTGCCAACCGGTTGTACGGAAAGAAAATCATTGGTTTCCATGAACAGAGCAGCATGTGCTGCGACGGAACTCCCCGTAGGCTGTTGACAGAGCGTCTTGGCTGGCATCATGGTGACACTTATCCCCTGCTTGCCCACTTACGATGCTCGAAGCGCTGCGGTTATCGATCGGTAGGCGGTTTGCTCTGGAAACGTCGGTCGAACAAGAAAGGACGAAAAACCATGAGCAAAAGCGCAGTCAAATTTGAAGAGCGGATCGAGCATGGAATCGAGCTCAGCCGCGATGGAGTTGCGGAGATATCGAGCGCACTCCGTGAGCTGCTGGCGGACGTCTTCACGCTGTACCTGAAAACCAAGAATTTCCACTGGCACATGAGCGGACCGCACTTCCGCGATTATCATCTCTTGCTGGATGAGCACGGCGACCAACTCTTCGCCATGACGGACGAAATCGCCGAGCGGGGTCGGAAGATTGGCGGCAATACTCTCCATTCAATCAGCGATATATCCGGGCATCAGAGGCTGGCGGACAATAACAAAGACGTTGTCAGCCCGGACGACATGCTCGCCGAGTTGCTCGAAGACAGCCGGCGCCTGACGGGATTCCTGCGCTCGACTCACGAGATTTGCAGCCAGCACAAAGATGTCGCCACCACCAGCTTGATCGAAGTATGGATTGATCAAACCGAACGACGAACGTGGTTCCTGGCGGAGATCGTAGGGCGGATGTAAGTCATCGCCGATGGCTGCGAAAATCAGGTGACTCCGGCGGAGGGACGTCACGCGGGTCGAAATATGGACACGACTGGCCCGGGAAGTGTCAGAAAATCAGGCGATTTAGGTGGCGAGCAGTGGCATCAGGGTTGCTCTTCTTGCGATCGACATGAGCACCACCAGTCTCCGATCGGGATTACGTCCCGTCATGCTGGGCCGAGTGAGCTATGCGCACTAACGGAATGAAATCTTTGCGTTTTGCTGCGTTTGGACCGCCGTCCGTGTTGCGGATCGAAGAACTCCCGATGCCCGAGCCGGGCGACGGGGAAGCACTTGTTCATGTGAAGGCTGCAGCGATCAATCCCAGCGACATCGGAAATGTGGCAGGACGCTTCAAGAAGACAACTCTCCCGCGAACCCCCGGCCGTGACTTTGCGGGCATTGTCATAAAAGGGAAACTTCACGAGGGTGAAGAGGTCTGGGGCAGTGGCCCAAGTCTCGGTATCGTCCGTGACGGATCACACGCGGAATATGTCGTGGTCCCATTGGAGACACTGTCGCTCAAACCGAAGTCATTGAGCATGGCGCAGGCTGCGGCGATCGGGATCCCGTTCATCACGGCCTGGGCTTCGGTAGTGAGTGCGGCTCAAATCCAAGCCGGCGAGACCATCCTTGTTGTGGGCGCCGCGGGCGCGGTGGGACAAGCAGCCACGCAGATTGCGAATTGGAAGCAGGCGCGCGTTATTGGCGCGGATATGAGATCGGATCCAATTCCCGGTACAGAATCCGTGGTCAATACCAAGATCGAAAATCTTCACGCACGAGTCATGGAACTGACGGCGGGTAAGGGAGTGGATGCAGTCTTTGACACAGTCGGTGGCCCAATGTTCGAGCCGGCCTTGCAATCTCTCAGGCTCGGGGGGCGACAGGTGGCTATCGCAAGCCCCGGGCAGCCGCGAGTCAGTTTCAGCCTCATCGACTTCTATCACAATTTCTCCCGGCTGCTTGGAGTAGACAGTTTTGGATTGACGCCCCGGCAGGTAGCGGAAATCCAAGAAGAGCTGCGGCTGGGTTTTGAAACGGGGGCGTTGAAACCGCTGCCGATCGAGATCGTGCCATTCGAAAAAGCTGTGGACACGTACACCCTGGTGGGTGCTGGACAAGCGAAAGCGAAGCAGGTGCTCAGTTTCGATGGCGGGATTGACTGGAAATGAAAGCACTAATCATCTCATTCGTGGTGGGCCTGCTTGTAGGTGTCGTATACGGGGTTATTCGGGTGAAGAGTCCTGCGCCACCCATCGTTGCTCTTCTCGGACTGTTGGGGATGGTGTTAGGAGAGCAAGCCGGAGAATGGTTTCATACAAAGAAGATCCAAGCTTCAAACGTGGCTTCAGCTCAAATTGCCGGTGAAAGCAAGATCAGCAGCATCCTCCGAAGGGGTCTCCCATGAATTCTACTCAGCGATATGTTCTAGCCTTTTCTCGTGTTCTGGTAGCGATCATATTTCTCCTGACTGGTCTCGGGGTCATCAGCCAGGCGCTTGCTGCAAAAGAGCTCGTCGAGCATGGTGCAGCCGACAGCCTGGTGCGTTTTCTCATGCTGAGCGCTAGAAGCCTTGAAGTAATCGCAGGCTTTAGTTTGGCCTTCGGCATCTATCCGCGACTGGCAGCCGTGGCACTGTTGGTTTTCCTGGTTCCCGCAACGTTCATAGGGCACGCCTTCTGGCAGGAAGCTGGCACAAGCTCCTTCATACCGCAGCTCGTCAATTTCCTCAAGAACACAGCCATGATTGGTGGCCTGCTGTTTATCGGAGCGACGCAATCTCAACCCACGCTGTTTCCGCGAATCTTGCGGGCAACCAGTCGAGAACGAGACAGAATCGAGGGGGCTTCGCTCAAATCTGCGCATACGTCGTGACATCGGACGTGTGAAGAAAGGCCTGGTGTAATGGGAGCCTAGTCGATTCAAGTAACGTCATGAAAACATCAGCCAGCTTCGACGTAATCCAAGGGGACGAGGGATGCAGAGACGGGCACTATCGCGCCAAGCAGGACCTGCGCCCGAACACTGTGTCCAGCTCCGGCGCAGATCTCGCGGTGGCACTGGATCCGAATGACTCCACTTCACTACAAGCGCAAAACCCAACCGATTTAGGCAAACTCAGGATCGGGGTTGCTTCTGAAGAGGCTGCCGGCATTCCTGCTATCTGGAATACCATGCTCTACGGAATTGGTGAAATGGGTCCGATTCGATCGGTCGAAGCTTTTTTGAAGATCAACCAAGTAACTGGGTTCGACTGCCAGAGCTGCGCGTGGCCGAGTCCTGACAAGAAGCGGAAGGTTTTTGAGTTTTGCGAAAACGGCGCCAAGGCTGTGTCCGACGAGTCTACAAAGAAGCGCATCGGGCCGGAGTTCTTCGCTCAGTATTCGATCGCGGATCTGGCCGCGAAATCCGATTACTGGCTCAATCAGCAGGGGCGTCTGACTACGCCCATGGTGCGGCAGGCGGGCGCGACGCACTATCAGCCGATCACATGGCCAGAGGCCTTTCAGATGATCGCTGATGAGCTAAATGGCCTGAATTCGCGCGACCAAGCCTGTTTCTACACCTCGGGCAAGACGACCAATGAGCCTGCCTTTCTTCTGCAGTTGTTCGCGCGGCAGTTTGGAACGAACAATCTTCCGGATTGCTCGAACATGTGCCACGAGTCGTCAGGAGTTTCGATGGTAGAGACGCTCGGCGTAGGCAAGGGTACAGCCACGCTGGAAGATATGGAGAGCACCGATCTCATCTTCATCTTTGGAAATAACCCTGGCACAAACCATCCGCGAATGTTGACCTCGCTGCAGAAGGCCAAGGAGCAGGGCGCCAAGATCATCGTGGTCAACCCTCTGCCCGAGGTCGGCATGATGAGGGTAAATAATCCGAACCCCCAGGATTACAAGAATCCTTTGGAGTTGCCCATCGCGCTGCTTGGCAAAGGCTACTCACTTGCCGATCTGTATCTCCCCGTGCGCGTGAATGGAGATGTGGCGGCCATCAAAGGCATTCTGAAAGACCTGTTCGAGCGCGAGCAAGCCGGACACGAATCGGCGATTGACCGTGAGTTTATTCAAACGTTCACGGAGGGTTTTGAGGCGCTGTTGGCCGACTTAGAAGCTACGAGTTGGGAAGAAATTGAGGAAAACAGCGGGCTCACGCGAAATCAGTTGCGCGTCGCCGCCGATATGTACGCGGCCTCCAAGAAGACCATATGCGCATGGTGCCTAGGCATGACGCAGCACCGCAACGGCGTCGACAATGTTGCGATGATCGTAAATCTTCTGCTGGTTGGCGGGCATATGGGGCGTCCCGGCGCAGGCACCGTATGTGTGCGTGGACACTCCAACGTCCAGGGTGACCGCACCATGGGTATCTGGGAGCGCCCGCCCAGAGCTTTTCTGGATGCCCTGGGGAAAGAGTTTAACTTTGAACCACCCCGGAAGTCAGGCTATGACACGGTCGAAACTCTGCACGCGATGTTCGACGGAGATGTCAAAGTGTTTTTTGCGATCAGCGGCAATTTCCTCTCGAACGTCCCTGACACGGTGTATAGCGCGCACGCTATGCAGCGCTGCAAGCTTACCGTTCACGTCTCGACGAAGCTAAATCGCTCGCATCTGATCACGGGGAAGCGCGCCTTAATCCTGCCTTGTCTGGGGCGAACTGAGGAGGACATTCAGGCCACCGGGATGCAGTTCGTCACGATCGAAGATTCCATGGGCATTATCAATCCCTCGCAAGGCTTCTTTCCACCCGCTTCAGGGGACCTGCTGAGCGACGTAGCGATCATTGGGAATCTGGCGCATGCTACTTTAGGCCCTCGATCGACTACCGATTGGCTTGGCTTGGTGGCGGATTACAACTTGATCCGCGATGCGATCTCCAGGGTGATTCCGGGTTTCGAGAACTTCAACGCGCGATTGGCCGAGGAGAAATTCTTCTATTTGCCGAATGCAGCCAAGCACCGCATCTTCAAAACGAGCTCCGGCAAGGCGAAGCTAAGCGTTTGCCCAATCCCGAAGCACAACCTGAAGCCTGACGAGTTTCTTTTGACAACGATTCGCAGCCACGACCAATTCAATTCCACGATCTATGGATTGAATGACCGCTATCGAGGCGTCTTTGACGGCCGCCGGGTTCTCTTCCTGAACCCGCTAGATATGGAGGCAAGAAATCTCCAAGCCGGTCAGGTCGTGGACATATACAGCCACTTTGAAGGCGAGGTGCGCAAGGCGCCCCGCTTTGCGATCGTCCCCTATGCGATAGCTCGGCGGAGCGCTGCAGCATACTATCCGGAGACCAATGTTTTGATCCCGATCCGCAGCGTGGCCGCTAAGAGCAATCAGCCCGCCGCTAAGTCGATTCGCATTACTCTGTGTCCAGTAGATTCCGGCGAGGTCCTGCACTTTCCAGAGGCAGCTCTTGCTCGCAACCTGGATCGCGCTGTGCCGCGAGTTCCCTGACTGTCATCGAACCAGGAATGCCGGTTTAAATATGCGGCTTATGTTGATCGCGCTTATCGTCGCACTCGTGCCGCTGACTGCGAGGGCGCAGACGCCAGATCCTCAGCCACCTGGTTTGGCTCCAGACCCCGAGCGTCCACCGTTGAATCCATTTCCGGCCGAGCAGAATTGGAGTTTTCTCTCAGACTCTTCGAAGCGCACGGACTTATTCGACCCGCTCAAGTACATCCCCTTTGGTGACAACCCGCAAATGTACCTTTCGCTGGGATTCGAATACCGTATTCAATACGAGTACTTCGACAACTGGATGTTTGGCGCCGGGCCTCAAGACCAGAATGGATACGTCATGGACCGAGTGATGCCCCATTTCGATTTCCACGCGGGCAGGTACTTCCGGCTATTTTCCGAGTTCGAGTTTGACTTCGAAGACGGCAGAAACGGCGGCCCACGCCCCGATATCGACGAAGACCGGGGCGATGTTCATCAGGCGTTCTTAGAGATCGGTTCTCACGTCAGCAGTCCACGCGGGATAAGCCTGCGCGTGGGACGCCAGGAAGTCGTGCTGGGCTCGGGCCGTTTATTCGACAATAACGAAGGCCCCAACGTGAAGTTGAGTTTCGACGGATTTCGCATGATCGCCGAAGGTGCGCACGTGAGGTTGGATCTATTCGCGCTGAAACCGGTCGAGAATAACCCCGGCTTCTTTGACGACGTACCGAATCATGCGCAAAGCGTGTGGGGAAGCTATCTGACTGTTCCGGCGCCCATCCTGAGCCGCGGGCAGGCCGACTTTTACTACATCGGACTGGATTCAAAGTCGGTCACCTACAACAGAGGCACCGCCCACGAGCTTCGCCACACCGTCGGAGCCAGAGTATTCCGCCCAATAGGAAAGGGGTCGGACTACAACTGGGAAGCCAACTACCAATGGGGAAGTTTTGGGACTGATTCGATTCGTGCCTGGAGCGTGTCAACGGAAACTGGATTCACGTTTGATCGCCTATGGTTTCGTCCTCGGCCCCTGTTGCGGGCGGACGTATACAGCGGCGAC
>Ga0116135_1000712_pt1 | contig 18075 bp, 12 predicted proteins | sample June2015DPH_20_1_FD_89738 | JGI IMG/M metagenome (GOLD analysis project Ga0116135, IMG submission 89738) | Peatland microbial communities from SPRUCE experiment site at the Marcell Experimental Forest, Minnesota, USA - June2015DPH_20_10 | ecosystem: Environmental > Terrestrial > Soil > Wetlands... | reverse complement strand
GCTCCTCAGAGAGAAAAAGCTGGCATAGCGTGGGCCTCCCGTTGGTCGGGGGTCACCGTTCGAGGTGATCCGACCGGGTGTAGCGCCTCCCGTTGGTCGGCGATGGGCGTTGTGGTTTTAACGACCCAAAATCATTTTCGACTTGACACGGACCGGCCTTCTCATGGAAGCCGCGACCGTAAGGGAGACGGTGCCGTTACGCCGTTCAGCGGTGGTGTCCGCCTCCGCCTCCGCCCCCTCCGGAATGGCCGCCAGACGAAGCCGAATGTCCGCCTGAGGAGCTGGAATGGCCGCCGCCCGAGAATCCGTGGCCGCTTGAACGCGGCGCGGAAGAGCGCGGCGCGGAGGATGAACGCGCGGGGGAGGATGAACGAGGCGCCGCGGAGGATTGTCGCGGAGCGGAGTAGGCTGGCCTGATCGCGCTGCTGCTCGATCCGCGAGACGCGCTACTGCTCGGTCCACGATAGGCCGGTGCTGACGAGCTTCGAGAAGCTTGTGATCCCGTTCTCGCGGCGGAATTGCCGTTCATATGCTGCCAGCCGCCGCCAGCGGAGGAAGATCGGGCGGCGCTCGCCGCGGGCCGACTTGAGGCGGCGCGACTCGATGCTGTCCGATTGGCTTGGACACCACGGGATTGGGATTGACCAAATCTATTCGCCACGGCGCGGTTTGAATAAGGAACGCCCATGCGGTGAGCAGCGTTATGGCTCCAGGCCACGCGGCCGGCGCCCAAGCCTCTGGCCGCGAAGCCTCCACCGAACCCGCCATGGAATCCGTAATGATTGAAGAATCCGACATTGAGGAACAGGCCGCCGCCGAACCAGCCGCATCCCCAGCCCCAACCACCCCAGCCGCCCCAGCCCGGGAAAAACGAGCCGAGATAAATGCCGGGACCAAATCCGAATCCAAATCCGAACCCTGGGTACCACAGGCTCGGGTAAACGCCCCACGCGGGCGGACCCCACACGTAGGCTGGATTGTAAACAGGAACGTACACAACTTGCGGGTCGGCCGGTTGAATTTCGATGGCGTTTTGGCCGCCCTGATTTTCAGTGGTGACCACTTGTTGCTGCGTATTGGTGAGCCTGCCATTGGCCCGAGCGCGCGCACGCATACGCTGCACGGCATTCATCACATCATTCTGTTGAGCCAGGAACGCGTTGCCGAGATCGGTGGTCCAGTGGATGTCGCTGCTCAGCAAATGGAGCGCATCCGGCAGCGCGACGAGAGCCTGAACGCTCGGGTCCCAGCTCTGCTGCTTGGCGGCGTCCACTAATTGCTGACCGTGCAAGCTACTGTTGTGCTGTAACCACTGCTGCACTTCGACGATCTCGAGCGGGTACGTGCTTGCGGCCAGCACTTGGCTGAGTATCGGATCAGGATACAGCGCGATGGGCGCGACCAGGTTGTCCAACTGATTCGGGGAAAGCAATGGTGCGGACTGCTGCTGTTGCTGCGGGGGCGGAGGGGCTTGCGGTGCTTGTGCGAAGCCCAAGCCGGTGACGAGTAGTAATGAACAAACAGTAGCCATCGATCGGGACGCCGCCGATCCAACCTGGAATGCCATACGCACCTCCACTCTGTTGGATGCAGCAAAGGCAGAATTCGGTACAACGGTGTATGATCCAGAAATGCTGCGTACCATTGCTATCCTTCTGTTTTTGTCGTCGCTTACAGCCCTTTGCGCCGAGCAAACAGCACCCATTCTCGCCCGCAAGCCTGCCCTCAGCCGGGATTATATTGTGTTCAGCTTTGCCGGCGATTTGTGGCGCGTGCCCCGCGCAGGTGGCGATGCTGTACGCCTGACCAATGGCGCCGGGACCGAAACCGATCCGGTATTTTCACCCGACGGATCGATGATCGCGTTCACCGGCGAGTATGACGGCAATGTTGACGTATATGTGATCCCAGTGAGCGGCGGCGTCCCCAAGCGGCTGACGTATCATCCGGCGGCGGACCGCGTGCTGGGTTGGACGCCCGACGGCAAGCGCGTTCTGTTTGCGTCCAATCGCAACAGCTACAACTTTACGAGCCGGCTGTTCACCATGGGTCTCGACGAGACGCTGCCCACAGAATTGCCGCTGCCTTACGCCGAGGAAGGCTCGTTTTCGTCCGATGGTTCTGAGATCGCTTATGTGCCGCTGGCGCGCGCGTTCAATACTTGGAAACGATATCGCGGCGGCCGGGCGACCCCCATCTGGATCGCGCGGTTGTCCGATTCCAGCATCGAAAAAATCCCACGCAAGGATTCGAACGATTTCAATCCGATGTGGACCGGTGGGCGAATCTATTTTCTATCGGATCGGAATGGGTCAGTGAGTTTGTTCAGTTATGATTTAGCCACCAAACGGGTGGAGCAGGAGATCGGGAACGACGGTCTGGATTTCAAGTCGGCGTCGGCGGGACCCGGCGCGATCGTTTATGAGCAGTTTGGCTCGCTGCACATTTTTGATTTCAAGACACGCAAAAGCCAAAAGGTTGGAATTCATCTGGCCGCCGATTTGCCGGAGGTACGCGCGCGCTGGGAAAAAGTATCGACTCACATTTCAGCCTTCGGCATATCGCCCACCGGCGCGCGGGCTGTTTTCGAAGCACGCGGCGAGATATTCACAGCTCCTGCAGAGAAGGGCGACATCCGCAACTTGACCAACACGCCGGGAGCGGCCGAGCGTGATCCGGCATGGTCACCCGACGGGAAATCTATCGCATATGTTTCAGATGAAACCGGCGAATATCAATTGTGTATCGCTGCGCCGGATGGCCTGCACCCGAAGCGCCATATCGACATCGGCAAGCACAGTTTCTTTTACACGCCTGCTTGGTCTCCCGATAGCAAGAAGATTGCATTCACGGATAATGCGCTGAACGTCAGCTACGTGGATGTGGATCAGGGCGTGCCAGTGAAAATCGATACGGACATCATGGATGGGCCGCGCCGGACGCGCGATCTGTCGTGGTCGCCGGATTCGCGCTGGATCGCATATACGAAGCAACTGCAGAACACGCTACGTGCCGTGTTCGTCTATTCGCTCGAAAGCCGCAAATCGATCCAGATCACCGACGGCATGAGTGATGCCTATCTTCCGGCGTTCGACAAGGACGGCAAACATTTGTATTTCGCCGCGAGCACTGATTTTGGATTGAACGTGGGCTGGCGCGATATGTCCAGCATTCAGCGGCCAAGTTCAAGGACCGTGTATGCGCTGGTGCTGCGCAAGGATTTGCCGTCGCCGCTCGCACCTGAGAGCGACGAAGAGAAGGAGGTGGCTAAGCCGGACGATTCCAAGAAAACCGAGAAACCTCCCGATGTGAGCATCGACCCCGACATGATCGAGCAGCGCATTGTCGCGCTGCCGATTCCGGCACGCGACTATATCCAGCTGGAAGCCGGAAAGGCAGGTACGCTCTTCCTGGTGGAAAGTCCGTTCAATGCGGTCCTGAATCCAGGAACGCCGGCGGGACGCGTGGTCTACAAGTATGATTTCAAGACTCGCAAGGTGGACAAGGTGGTGGAGAACATCAGTGGATTTGCGTTGTCGGCGAATGGCGAGACGATGCTGCTTCGTATGCCGGTTCCGGCGCCAGCGGAAGCGCCGGCTGGTCCGCCGGCGGCAGCTTGGATCATCGCGTCTACCAGTCAAGCTTTCAAACCTGGTGAGGGGGTTTTGAAACTGGACGAGATGCAAGCGTGGGTGGAACCGCGGGCTGAGTGGAAACAGATGTACGAAGAAGCGTGGCGCATCGAGCGCGATTTCTTCTACGATCCCGGGTTGCATGGCCTGGACCTGGAGCGAGCCAAAAAGCTGTACGAACCTTATCTGGCCGGCGTCGGCAATCGGGACGATCTTAACTATCTGTTCGCAGAAATGCTGGGCGAGATTACCGTCAGTCATTTGGCGATCGGGGGAGGGTCGCACGCGATTGAGCCCAAACGCGTGCCAGGAGGGCTGCTGGGCGCGGATTTCAAACTCGAGAACGGACGGTGGCGCGTCGCGAGGGTCTACACGGGAGAGAGTTGGAATCCCGGATTGCGTGCGCCTCTGACGCAGCCCGGCGTCAACGTGGCCGCTGGTGAATATATACTTGCCATCAACGGGGCGGACTTGCGTGCATCCGACAATTTGTATGCGCGCTTGGAAGGCACAGCAAACAAGCAAGTCGTGCTGAGGGTGGGCGCCGATCCCGCCGGCGCGAATTCGCGCGAAGTTACGGTGCAGCCGATTGCGAGCGAATCCGCTCTTCGGCATCTGGCGTGGGTGGAAGGCAATCGGCGCAAAGTCGCGGAATTGAGCGGCGGGCAACTGGCCTATGTGTACGTGCCGGATACCGCGCAAGGTGGGTACGTCAATTTCAACCGTTACTACTTCGCGCAGGTGGGGAAGCAGGGTGCGGTGATCGACGAACGCTTTAATGGCGGCGGATTACAGGCGGATTACATCATCGATTATTTGAGCCGGCAGTTGATGGCGTTTCGCGTGATGCGCCAGGGACAGGATGTTGCGTCGCCGCTGGCCGCGATCTTCGGCCCCAAGGTGATGCTGATTGATGAATATGCAGGTTCGGGCGGCGATGCGATGCCGTTTTATTTTCGAAAAGCGAAAATCGGCCCGCTCATCGGCAAACGAACCTGGGGCGGCTTGGTGGGCGGGCTGGGTGGTTATCCAGCGTTGATGGATGGCGGTTTCGTCGCAGCGCCCTCGGTTGGCTTCTACAATCCGGGCGGATCTTGGGAAGTTGAAAACATCGGCGTCACGCCCGATATCGAGGTGGAGCAGGATCCTCAGGCCATTCGCCAGGGTCACGATCCACAACTTGAAAAAGCTGTCGCGGTTTTGATGGAGCAGCTGCGCGAGAATCCGGCGAAGAAGTACCAGCGGCCGCCGTTTCCGAATTATCATCCGCAACCGTGAAGTAAACTCGTCACACGGTGTTATAAGGGACTTCCAAAGTTGCCACCAAGGTTCCATCGATGAACAGCTCTAGCGTGGTGCTGCGGGCTTTCAGATACGGTGCGTAGGGGATCGTCAGCCAACCGGCGAAACTGGCAAATCCCGAATTGCTCTGCCCGTCAATTTCGACTGTCGCGCCTGGCGCCACCGACGCAACAGTCTGAAAAATGGCGGTTGACATTCCTTCTAATGGCAGGTTTTCGGAGGGCATGGCGGTAAGCGCTGTAAGGGCCACCGGGTCGAGTCGGGATTCCGGAATGATGCTCCCGGGGAAGGGAAGTCCCACGAGAAAATCGATTGGGAAAATTTCGGTATTGCTGAAACTGAATGCTCTGGTCGCAGGGGTGGGAGTCGTGGCTGTTCCGTTCAGAATGCCTTCGGAGGGATTCACGGTAATAATGGAACTGCCTGCTTCCGACACCGCGGCGACCGTGAAAGGCTGCGCGCCGGCCGCTGGAGTGAACTTGGCCGTGAACTGCGCCGCGATCAACAATGGAGAAAAAGCCAGCGGAGAACTAGCGGGTTGCTGGCCGGGAGGCGTCGGGTAAAGCGCTTCGAAGCTGCCACTGGCACTCGTCGTGTTTGTGCCGGACGTGATCACTGTGCGGGTGACGTTACTTCTCTGGCCGCCGATCGCGAGCACTATACGATTGGTGGACAATTGAGCCGGTACCAGGACGTTCACCTGATAGACCCCTACGAAATCGGGCGCCAAGCCGGCGTAGGACACCTGTGCCTGAGTTTCGCCAATGTAGACGTTGGGCGGAAAGACAAGCGGCTGGTTCGCCAAACCGCCTGCTCCCGTGGTGGCCGGCGGATTCGTCTGACCCAGGCCTGTGGCGTACAGGATAATTGTGCTTCCTGGAGTTAAGGGCGTGCTGAAAGGCATGAAATTCTGGTTGACATAAAGCGCTTGGCCCTTGCCGTTTGAGGCGATGGTGAAGAGCCCCGGCGAAGCCCCGGTGAGAGCGATCGTGAAAGTGGCGCTGCTCTCCTGGCCGGTTGAGACGACAGTTGTGACGACAACGGGAACGGTTTCATACTGGAAGGTTACGTTGATCGCATTCGCGACCTCGAACGGTACCTGCGCATTGATCTGATCCGGCGAAACGAAATACAAAGGTGCAGCGAATCCTCCGATTTTTACTGACGTGTTTCCGAGGCTGACGGGAAGCGGGACGCTGGAGGCACTCTGGAGACTCGGAGCGAGTCCAGTGCCGAAGATGGAGATCAGACAGCCGGGCGACATCGCCGGAGTGAAGGATGCCCCATTCACCACGGAATTAACCACCGGAACGGCAACCGCAGGTGAGGCAATCCACAAAAGAAGCGCGAATATCGGCTTGCTGTTTTTCATCCTGGTGGTGAGTATAGCTGGTTACTAGCCGGCGGATTTTCGAGCGCGCTCGTATTTGGCGAGGGTGGCTTCATTGGTCAGCCGGGCGTGGCTGGGCGCTTCGCTGGTTTCACGGGAGGAAGATCGTGGATGGCTTTGCGTTCCATATCAGCGGCTTCTCGATAGCGATGATTCTCGGCGTAGGCGGCTGCCAGAAGCTCGTGCAACTGAAATGGATCCACCGCACTGGATTAGGCTCGTTCCGCCCCGCCGCGCGCCAACAAACGGATGGTTTCCCAAACTCCGAAGCGTCTTCCCTGTGACTCGGCGTTCCCTTCGGCATTGGCTGCGCGTTCCTGGTCGTAAGCGCGGAGCAGGCGCAAAACTTCGGTGCGCAGCTCGTCGTCGCCGTTGCACTGCTCGTCTAAGAGTGTACGGCGGCGGTCTTCGTCGAGGGCGCAAATTTCGTCGAAAACGTCCTGTGCTGCCAGTACTCGCCCATACTCTGATAGGTGAAACCTATCGTACAGCCAGTGTGGACCGAGCGCAAACTCCCGTTCTACCGGTGGCCCGAGATGTACGAGCGATAGCGGCGCGGCGGCATGCCGGTGAGTTTGCGGAACACAGTGGTGAAGTGGCTCTGATCAAAAAATCCACAAATGAGCGCGACCTCGGCAATATCCAGGCCGGGGCTGGCCAACAGCGATTGCGCTTGGGCAATGCGGACTCGCCGCATGTATTCGCTGATGGTGCAGCCGAAATGGTGATGGAACTGGCGGCTGATCTGGACCGGATGCCGCCCGGCAGAACGCGAGAGTTCTGCGAGAGTGAGTCGCGGGTGTCCCTGTTCGCGCAGCATTTCTCGAATGCGCAGCAACCAGGCGGGAGGCAAGCCGCGGCGCTCGGCCGGGCTCTGCCCGCTGGTCAGCAGGAGTTGTAAGACCGCGGCCTCAAGGTCGAGCGGGGTAACTTCATCTCTCTGGCGGAACTCGCGGTGTAGCCGCGCGCCCAGAGCAACCGCGGAAGGTTGCGGGAGTTCGCCAGGGGCGCAAATAGTGCGGCCATCCTGGGCGGCAAGCTCCAAAATCGGCTGACGCAGCTCGACGCGCAAGCACCGGCAGCCAACCGGAAAGTAAATTTCGTGAGGCTCCCCGGCGGGAAGGAAGCGCACGGTCCGGGGATCGCAGGTCTCGCCGCCGCGGCTATGTCCCGCCCAATGCGAGCCGGCAATCACGTAAATCAAATTGGGGGTGTCGTGGAAATGGCGTGCGACAGAGAGCCCGGCTGCGTACACCCTCTCTTCCACCTTCAACGCCGGGCTTTCGAGCTGGCCGAGAATGCGCCGCGACTCATCAGGGTAGGGAAGTGATGCACTCGAACGTGGCTGCATGGTTTTACTCCTTACTTGTACGCGGCGGACGCGAAAACGTTTCAGTGTCAGAACCCGCCGTCGGCGCTAAACCATTGCAAGAATTTCCCCTCCCGATGGTTTTACATCAATCAATGCGCTTTCTCTTTCTTGTATCTCTGATTCTGCTGGCATCGCCTGGGCCCGGGTGCGCCACAGACGATAACCGCGGCACCGTCGGAATTTCCATTGCTCAGCTCTTCGACGATGACCAGTTGCCGAGCCATCGCGGTCCTATTGTCATATTGCAGGCGATCGAGGGATTGGCCGCGGCCAAGGCCGGCATCCGCTCGGGCGACTTCGTCATCGCTGTAGACGGCGTGCCGGTGCCGGGACGCGAACTTAGCGCGATCGTCCAGCAGATTCACGGACCCGTCGGTGCTACACTGCGGCTCACGGTTGTAAAACCCGATGGTAGCCAATCAGAGATCGCACTGGTCCGAGTGCCGTTTCCGCCGCATGTGAATCCGGCGTCCGATCCATTCTCGTACACGGTGCCCGGCAGTTGGGCAGCCGATCTACGCTATCACTTTCCTTTGCCATGGACGTCGAAACTTACCTATCACGGCTTCGAAGACATCTTCTTTTCGCCGAACTTTCGTGAGACTGACTCTCCCGAATATCACTCCTTTCTGTTTTTCTTCTGGCTGGATGGTAAACACCTGTTGAGCGCCGAACAGTTGCAAGCGGACGTGCTGACCTATTTTCGTGGAATCGCGGAGGAGCGGGGCCGAAACTACGGATTCACGCCCGATCTTTCGAAGGTATCGGCAACCTACAAGGAGGATTCCCTGGCATCGCCAACCTTTGGGAGTGCGCCGGCTCACGCTTTCAGCGGACAAGTAACAATCTGGGATACTCACGGCAAAACCATCACGTTGAACTCCGAGGTTCGGATCTCGGATTGCGAGACGCCCGACCACACAGCTTTCTTCTTCGCTCAGTCGCTCGAGCCGCGCGATGGAGACATGTGGAAGCGAATCGACGCGATTCGGGATACCTTCCGGTGCAAACGCTAGCGTGGAAAATCGGTCCAACGCACCGACTCCGTTTGAGGCCGCCTTGTGGCGCACGCACTTTGCGTGCCGCGTTCACACTCCTGTGAACGCTTGCGTGCGCTACCGGCATCTTCATGGCCTTTCGTGAGCTAGCGGGCCCCACGCGAACCGGTGTCTTATTCGCCGGCCACGGGTTTCCAGGTCTTATCCGGATTGAAGCGCGTGGTCTGGCGGGCGAGCGTGCTGGTTTGTGGGCCAAGATCTTTTTCGTAGACCACGCCTTGATGGTTCACGATCAAGGTTTGGATACCCGAAACGCCGTACTCGGCCGGCCATGCGATCATGGCGAAGCCGCCGATCATGGCGCCCTTCACCACGTAATCCATCGCACCACCCTGCGCATCCGGACCTTGCGCCTTTAAGACATGGAAAAAGTAGCCGTGATAGGGTACCGGCTTCTTACCTTGCCCCTGTATGAGGACGGCGGCTGCATCGCCGAAGGATTTAGGCACCAGCGATTCCGATTCGCCTTCATAATAAAGACCGTCCTTCTTACCCGGCGCACTGAGGATATGCTGCGCGTATTCTAGAATGCCGTTCGCATCGCGATCGCGCGACGCGTACTCCATTTGCGCTTCCACGTAGCCGCGGCAGACGTCAATGGCGGCCAGTTCGTTGCGGCCGACGCGGCGCGCCAGAATTTCTACGCGGCCCGTAGCGGCGTCAAAATACCATTTGCCATTCTTCGAAATCAACGGCACGGGAAATGGCCAATTCTGTTCACCCACGACCAACGTAACGCGATTGGGATTGTCCTTATCGGGCTGAACCTGCATCTTGGCGTGAGCCCGGGCGGCGAACTCCGTGCGAGCGGCCTTCGCATCGGCGGGATCGCCGGATTGCACAATGTCTTTACCGGCCGGTCCGAACAGTTTCATCAGAGCATTGGTGTCGTTCTGCTCGGCTGCGTTGAGTAGCGCCTGCGCGGCTTCTTGGGGTGTGGCGAAAGTCTCCTGGCTTTCCTGCGCAGAAGCGTTGAGAAGTGTCAGTGCCACCAGAAGCGTGGCTAGCGAAATCAAATATTTTATGATCGACATGCTTGCTCCTATCTCCGTCTCCCACCACCACCGCCGCTGCTGGGCGCCGCTCGGGCCGCGGGAGCGCTTCTGGCCGGGCCCAGGCTCGAATAGCCGTGTTCGGCGTGGGTTCCGGCCGCTGAGCCGTGCTCCATTCCCCCGAACGCTCCCCGATTGTTTTGTTCAGCCGGGGCGCTGCGCGGAATCTCGCGATTACCGAAGCGCTGCGACTCGGTGGATGGCGCATTGCGCGAACCTTCCGGAATGGAGCGCGGCGCTACGGCCTGGCGCACGTTGCCCCGGTATTGCTGATTCAATTCCGGACGCGCATAAGGCACTCCCGCGCGATGCGCCGGATCATGCTGCCATACGGCGTTGCCATGGACATTCGCGATGTGACTCGAATTGAAGTTGTTTTGATGAATAAATGTGTTGTTGACGATTACGGTGTGGTTGCCCCAGCCCGGATGCCAACCCCATCCGCCCCAGCCATGCCAGCCGGCGCCAAAATAGAATCCAACATTAATTCCAATGCCGAAGCCAAATCCTAGTCCACCAACCACTACACCGGGACCCGGCCAGAACCAACCCGGATACGGATACCAGAGCGGCGGTCCCCAAATCCACACGGGATTATAGACAGGGACGTAAATCACTGCGGGATCCGCAGGCTCAATTTGAATCACCGGCTGGCCGTTGTCCGTCGTGGCGACCACGTTTTCTTGCGGTGTGGATGCCAGCTTGCCCGCCTGTTGGGCTTTTTGCCGCATGCGTTGGACCGCATCCATCACGTCTTGTTGTTGGGCGAGGAATGCATTCCCCAGATTGGTGGTCCAAGTGACATCGTCATTCAGGCGCTTCAGAACGTCGGGGAAAACGACCAGCGCTTGAATACTGGGGTCCCAATCCTGTTGTTGCGCGGCCGCGGTGAGTGCTGGACCGCTGAGACCGGGGCTTCGCTGGAGCCACTGATAAGCCTGCACCACTTCCAGCGGATACGTGGTGGCGACCATGATCTGGCTGAGCAGCGGATCCGGATAGAGCGCGATGGGTGCCACCAGATCGTCCAATTGGTCGGGCGTGAGGGCTTGGTTCGGCGGCGGAAGCTGGGGCGGCGGTGGTTGATCCTGTGGAAACACACACTGGATTCCAAGTACAGAGATTGCGAAGAACAGCGGAATGAAGCGGGCTCGCATTTTTACCTTTGGGTTACGGCGAACTTCCAACAAATCACTCTGATTATATATCGCCGCCGCAACATGGCTAAAGGTAGTGCGCCAGCGCACTACCTGGCTGGAACCCATGCTAGTGTCCCATATTTTCCTGGCGATTCCGCCTATTCCGGCCGATATGGTTGCTTGAGAGCCAATGATGCGCCGTCCATATAGGCTCAGTGCGTTCGCGCTAGTTCTGACGTACCATGGCTCGGGGTTGGCGCAGCAGTATAGTTTTCGCCATTACGGAGCCGCGGATGGGCTGCAGAACCTGGCCATTCTATCGCTCGCGCAGGACGGAGCAGGCTACATCTGGGCTGGATCGGAAGGCGGCCTGTACCGGTATGACGGGACGCGCTTCCGTCTGATGGCCTCAGCCGAAGGTTTGCCGTGCGTTACCGAAGCCCACGCTTTGCATGTGGCTGCGGATGGGGCGCTGTGGGCCAATACTTGTGCGCAGATTTTTCGATTCGATGGGCAGCGCTTTCGCGCCATCCCCGGGGTGAGCGGGATGTTATCGGGTGCGCAGCGCATGGCGAACGACGCGCACGGGAACGTTATGGTGGCCACGCCTTCCGGTATGTATGAGGCAACGCGGAACGGCGCCGGATCCTATGCTGCGCATCCCTACGCGCTCGGCCCCGAATTTACCGGCGTGTCCATTCGCGGAATCGCAAGGAACGGTTCCGAACTCTGGTTTGGCTGCGGGCGGAGATTGTGCGTTGAAGACCGGGGACGCGTGTCTATGTTTGGTCCGGCGGAAGGATTACCGGAAGACGCCTGGGACACGATCGGCATAGGGCCAGACGGGTCCGTGTGGATCCGCAGCCCGAGCCGGTTATTCCGCAAGGCGCCCGGCGAGACGCGGCTGGTGCAGGAGAAACCGGATATCGCGTCCAGCGCTTTTTGGGGCGCCTTGACGGTAAGCCGGGACGGTTTCGTCATGATCCCGACCGACAAGGGATTAGCCCTCCGCGAGGACCGATGGAGAATGATAGACGATCGGCGGGGGCTTCCGTCCGCGATGTCGAGCGCTGCGCTGGAAGATCGCGAAGGGTCGTTGTGGATTGCGCTGATCGGCGCGGGCATAGCTCGCTGGTTGGGTTACGGCGAGTGGGAGGCATGGACTAAGGCACAAGGTCTGCCGTCCGATTTGATATGGAGCCTCCGGCGCGATAGGAAGGGCGCGCTCTGGGTGGGAACTTCGTTAGGATTAGCGCGGCTCAAAAGCGACGAACCACTTCGGATCTGGACCAGGAAAGACGGCTTGGGGGGGGACAATGTTCGAAGCCTGGGCGAGACTTCCGACGGATCTATATGGGCGGTGGTCAAGCCGGGCGGCTTGGCGCGCATCAATCCTGCAACCGGAAAGATTCGTCTGTTCGCGGCGGCGGATGGTCTCACTTGCGGGACATCGCACCGGCTTTTTATCGACCACATGGAGAGGCTCTGGGTTGCGACAGCCTGCGGCATTTTTCGTAACGATCGGCCGTTAGACTCCGATGGTTTCCACCGCATCGATCAACCCTCGGCGTTCGACCACGGGGCCTGGGCTTTTTCCGAGGATCGGCAGGGGACGATGTGGATCACGAATCCTGAGGGATTGTGGAGTTTGTCCGAAGGCGAGTGGCGGCATTACGGGAAAGCGGACGGACTTCTGAGCGACAGTCCATACATTCCCACGATCGGTCCGGACGGCGCACTCTGGCTGCACCACCGGTTGGATGCTGGAATTGAAAGAGTGGAGATAGCGGGCACCCGCATTTCCCGCTCAACGCCGGTACTGGCTGCTGACGCGTTATCGGTGGAAGTCACCGCGTTTCATGGTTTCGACGCTTTCGGGCGCCTTTGGCGGGGTAGTGCGAACGGCGTATCGTTCCTGGACGGCGGTGCATGGAAACATCTCAGCACCGAAGACGGGCTGATCTGGGACGACACAGATGGAGAAGCGTTCTGGGCCGACGCGGACGGCAGCGTTTGGATCGGTACCAGCGGCGGCCTGGCACACTACCGTCCAGCCAGAAGCTCTCTGGAACCGGTGGTTGGCGATCCGATCATAACCCGGCTGGAGGTGGGCCAGAAGTCGCGAGTTCTGAGGGCGGAGTTCTCCTCGCTCAGTTATAAGAACGAGCAACTGGTGCGCTTTGCCTACCGGCTGGACGGGGACCGCTGGGCCGATACTACGGAACGCGTCATCTCCTTTGCCGGGCTTTCGCCGGGCCGGCATCGGCTGGAGATCCGGTCGCGCGTTCGGGATGGGCCGGTCTCGGCCAAAGTGGCTGCGGCGGAGTTCCGGATCGAGCCTAAATGGTGGGAGACCTGGTGGTTGCGGTCCAGCGCTCTACTGCTTTTCGGCGCAGCGGTGTGGGGAATCGTGTGGCGAAGGAATCAGCTTTTGCTGCACCGGCGGACCGCTGAACTGGAAGCGGAACGCAGGCACATGCTGGAAGAAAAAAAGAGCGCGAACGCAGCGCTCGAAGCCAAGGGACTTTTTCTGGCAAATATCAGTCACGAGATTCGGACGCCCCTGAACGGCGTCATCGGGTTGAGCATGGAGTTGGAAGCCATGCCGGTCCCGGAAGAGGCGTTGGAGATCATACGGATGATCCGCTCTTCCGGCGATACACTGCTTCGGGTGATAAGCGATGTCCTGGATTTTTCCAAAGTAGAGGCCGGAAAACTGGAGTTGGAAGTATCGCCTTTCGACCTTCGCCGTTCGCTCGAAGATAGCGTCGCACTGTTTCGCGGTCCGGCAGCGGAAAAAAATTTGCGCCTCGGTTGCTCGCTCCCACCGGAATTGCCGGCGTGGGTGGCGGGCGACGGAACCCGGTTGCGGCAAGTGGTGTTGAACCTGATTTCAAACGCCGTGAAGTTTACGAGTTCCGGCGAAATCACGCTCGCTGCGGGTGTGGAAGGGCATGACGCGGCCTCTTGTTTGATCGCGATCGAGGTTCGCGACACCGGTATTGGGATTGCGCCGGAACAGCTGCCTCGCATGTTCTCGTCGTTCAATCAGGCGGACGCTTCCATCAGCCGCCGTTACGGAGGAACTGGCTTGGGCCTCGCGATCTCCAAGCGGCTGGTGGAGTTGATGGGAGGAACCATCGATGTGGAGTCTAAGCTGGGCGAGGGCTCGCGCTTCCGATTCACAGTCCGGATGGGCCACGCGCGGGAACCGGTGGCTTTGCAGGATGTTCCTACGCCCGAGTTATCCACGGGCCACTTGAAAGTGCTGGTGGCGGAGGACAATGTAGTAAATCAACGCGTCGTATTAAAGCTGCTGGAGAGGCTGGGGGTGAAGGCGGATTTGGCGGCGGACGGCGCGCAGGCTGTGGCGAAGGCATTGGAGCATCGTTATGATCTCGTTCTCATGGACGTTCAGATGCCTGAGCGGGACGGAGTATCCGCGACGCGCGAAATCCGGCGGCTGCTGCCCGCCGGGAGCCAGCCGCTTATTTACGGATTAACTGCTCACGCGACCATGGAGTTTCGCGATATTTGCCTGGCTGCCGGCATGGACGGATATTTTACGAAGCCGCTGGAGCCGGGAAAACTGCGAGTGTTGATTTGGGACTTGGCCACGCGGAACGCGATGCCTTTGTTACAGTAATCGCGTGTTACAGCTCGAACTGATTTCTTGCTGCAGCCTTGGTTCCGGGTTAAAGATTACCGCAAAAAACCCGTGTGGCCGCTTTGCCTGGGGCGAGATTCCAGATATTCAGAATAAGCTCATTGTATCTCTGGTATGCAATGTGAAAATATGATACTCTTGTCCCGTCTCTTTCTGGAAAAATGCATGGAGGAGGTAATCGAGCTATGAATCCTGCGATTTCCACGAGTCTGAACTTTCGGCTGCTGTGCGCAGCCGGTAACGCATACGATATTGCCCCCGGCGGATGTGCTTACTCGCCGGATACCGTCTTTAGTCCCGCTGTGGGCTATAAAAGCATGCCTAAGCCGGTGTGCGGAGATGTCGAGTCTATTAACGCATGTCTCGTCGGAGAAAACGCCGACGGAATCATTGTGGCATTTCGCGGAACGCTGCCACCGTCGCTGAAGGGTACCGAGAGCCTGCTGAACTGGCTGGAAAACTTCTTCGATGTGCCCAAATCCGCGCCGAATGTTCCCGGCCAGGTTCACAGTGGATTTTACGATGCCACTATGTCCCTCATTGGCGGCGTCGCCGCGGCGGTGCAGAACCTGAATCCAGGACCGGCCAAGAAAATCCTGGTGACGGGGCATAGCCTGGGCGGCGCGCTGGCTTCCATTGGCGCGTACATCCTCAGCCAGAGCTACCACCTGCCGATTCAGCAAGTGGTCACCTTCGCTTCGCCGAAGCCGGGCGACGTTGCGTTTCAGACCGGTTATCAGGCCGTGATAAACAACCAGGTACGTTACGAGAATTACGAGGACGTGGTTCCGCTACTGCCGCCGGCGGACCGGTTTATTAACCTTGCCGCGGGCGTTTTCTCGCTTATCCCTGACAGGGGTGGTGACCTTAAGAATCTCTTCCAGAGCGCGAAAGGCTGGAACTATGTACCGGTGGGGCGCCAGCAGTTCATCGAGGCGGACAAGCTGACCATCATTTCCAACGAACCCATCGAGTCGCAGATCTGGGATGTAGTGAAAGAATTCGGCGAAGATATTTGGGACTTGGATTTCTCATCGTTCGCCGCTGCTCACACCATATCTCCGGGAGGCGGCTACTACCGGGCGATCTCAGCTATGGCATCGGCCGCAGCCATATAGATCAACGAACTACCCGCGGCCGGCCAGAGCAGCCACTAGTTGTGTAATCTTGGTCTGGAACTCCCGAGGATCCGCGCCCGGCGCGAAATCGACCACGCCTGTGGCAACGTCATAAACCAGCGTGTGCATGGCGCCGCCGGCTAGTTCGACGATGGGTGCTGAAAGCGTGAGCATAACATCGCGCGACGCCGCGATGGCCCCCGCCGGTTCGATGTCCAGGACGGCCGCGAATTGATCTTTATTCAAACGTTCCACGGTCACCGACCCCGGGAGCTTGCTTTCAAAGCGCGCCTTGAAAGTGTTCACGCCGCTTTCCAGCACTTTTGCGCCATGGCAATTGTGAAGGCCATCCAGATTCCTGATCACGGCCAGCAATACCGAAAAAGGACGGCCTCGGCGGGCTAACTCACTCATGCGGTTGTTGAGATGATTCCGAGCCTGGTTCTGTTCTTCGTCGGGCGCCCGCAGCGAGCGCTGCATACCTTGAATCTCCTGATGCAACAGGCGTATCTCATCCTTCAACTGCGCGACCGCTAACTGATTGCACGACCGCATTTGCTCCACGCTCGAGGTTATTTTTGCCGTGGCCGTCCGGATGCGGTTGCGCATCTCGTTAATATCGCTACTGGCGGTAGCTTTATTGAGATGTTGCAACTCCTGCTTTACGTCCGCTTCGAGTTCGGAACCGCTCTCGGTGAAGGAACTGGCAAATGTTTCGACCGCTGCCGAGGCGGAGGCAACGTCCTTGCGGAGTTGCTCCAGATGGCTGCGTACCAGTTCCTGAAATCCCTTTAGTTCCGTATCGAAGGACGCTTGGACGCTTTTCAGTTGTTCCGGGCCGGTGGCATCCCTCAATTGGTGTTTCAGACTCTGCAATTGCGCGCGGAAGCGAGCCACTCGCTCGGCATTGAACTCGATTGCGTAACGCTCGGTCGCGCCGATGGCTTGCGAGTAACAGGCCACGGCGGATAGCCCGAATTCCTCCAAGCGCTCCAATTCGTTCGCAGTCTGACGGATGGATATCAACGGATCTTCTGAGCCTCGTACCTTTATCGCGCTTTGGAACCTGAAAGTTTAGGTTCTGCAGACACGCTGGGGTTTGGAAATGGTACAAGCGTACTGCGGTTTGCGCAGCAGACCTAGTTTCTCGTAGTGTCAATCGGGGACATGTTAAGATGCGGCAGCAACTCGTGAAGCCTCGGCTGCTATTTCTCTCCGAACGATATCCGCCGGACTTGGGCGGCGTCGCGACCAGCGCCGGTCGCATCTCGCGTGCCCTGGCCGCCTTAGGCGCCGATATCGATGTGATCGCCTGGTCGAGGACGCTCGACGCGGGTCTGGTGGTTCCTGAAGACGGGAATCCTGCTGTGTACCGCATGGGGCGCTTCCGTGAATGGGATTCCACCATGCCGCACACGCTGAACCTGTTCGATTGGTTGCTCAGCAAACACCGCTATGACGCCATCTGGGGGCACTATCTGGCGCCCGCGGGATTTCTGGCGGCGTGGTTCGGACGCTTGAAAAATATTCCGAGTATGGTCAGCGTGCGGGGCAACGATCTGGATCGCGAGATGTATCCTCCGGGCGATTTCGCCCGGCTGCGCTGGACGCTCGAACAGGCCAATTGCATCAGCGCGGTCACCGAAGACCTGGCTCGGAAGGTGGCCGCGCTCAGTCTGCGCAACGATGTTGTCTGCCTGAAGAATGCCGTGGACACAGAAGTTTTCGCTCCCGGTGAGGCTTCGGGTGCGTTGCGTGAGAAGCTGGGCATCCGGCCTGGAGAAGTTGTGCTCGGATTTGCCGGAGAGCTGCGCGAGAAAAAAGGGCAGCAGTTTTTGCTGGAAGCGCTGCGGAAGGTTCGCGAGCGGCGCCCGGCATGTTTGCTGGTAATGGGAGAAGTTCGCCCATCGGAGATGCCTCGTCTCATGCAATGGACCGGGCCGGGGAGCCTGGCGGATCACCGCATTCTTGTGACAAACCAACTTTCGACGCCTGCGGAAGTGAACACACACTTGCACTTGTGCGACATCTACCTGCAGCCTTCGCTGTGGGACGGTATGCCGAACGCGCTGCTTGAAGCGCTGGCGGCAGGGTGCCTCTCAATCGGAAGCGACGCCGGCGGCATTCCCGAGATCATTACCGACAGATTGAGCGGCGTTATCGTTCCGCGCTGGCAGCTCCACCGGTTAGGTGAAGTGGTGCTCGATTGGCTGGCGCGCAGTGTTGACGAGCGCATGCGGATGCGGCAAGCTGCGCGGGAACGGGTGCTGCGAGATTTCGATTTCGATCAGGAGCGCCGGCAACTTCAGCAGATCCTGGGCCGGCTGATTCCTATTTCTTCGTAG
>Ga0116135_1000708_pt1 | contig 18142 bp, 13 predicted proteins | sample June2015DPH_20_1_FD_89738 | JGI IMG/M metagenome (GOLD analysis project Ga0116135, IMG submission 89738) | Peatland microbial communities from SPRUCE experiment site at the Marcell Experimental Forest, Minnesota, USA - June2015DPH_20_10 | ecosystem: Environmental > Terrestrial > Soil > Wetlands... | reverse complement strand
GCAACATCTTGAGCAGCAACGATCGCGGTTAGAAAGAGTATGAGTGCCAGCGGGGTGAGTACACGGCGTTTCAATGGACCTCCGAGGAGTCGACGCGGATACGAAACAAATTGTTTTGAGCCAGCCGCAAGACGATACAGACAGAAATTTGAAATTACGTGGCCGAGAGGGAGGTTGTCAAACCTGGGGAGTACGTTGCTTCAAGCACGCGTGTAGGGGGACGCCCCTATTTTGCGCTCCGGAAGATTTAAGGCACAATGCTCGCTGGGGCGCACAGACGATGGATTCCAGCATTGAAGTTCAAGGCAAACATCTCAAGCTGTCGAATTTAGAAAAAGTTCTGTATCCCGCCACGGGCTTTACCAAAAAACAGGTCATCGATTACTACGCGCGGATCGCGCCAGCGATGTTGCCGCATCTTGAGGGACGTGCTCTTACCCGGAAGCGCTATCCCAATGGGGTGGACGCCGAGTTTTTCTACGAGAAAAATGCGCCGATGCACCGGCCCGATTGGGTGAAGACTGCACCGATCTGGAGCGAAGGAAACCACCGCACGGTGCATTACATTCTGGCCGATGATTTACCGTCGTTGATCTGGCTGGCGAACCTGGCAGCGATCGAGCTGCATCCATCGCTTGCGCTGGCCAAGGATATCGCCCGCCCTACCATGATGGTCTTCGACTTGGATCCTGGACCACCGGCGAATATCGTGCAGTGTTGCCAGGTGGGGCTTTGGCTGCGCGAGGTTTTCGAGAAGTTTGGCCTGGAGAGTTTTCCGAAGACTTCCGGGTCGAAGGGATTGCAGATTTACGTTCCGCTGAACACTCCGACCAATTTTGATGAGACGAAGACTTTTTCTCACGCGTTGGCGCAACTGCTCGAACACGACCACCGGGACTTGGTTGTGTCGGACATGAAGAAACAGTTGCGCACCGGGAAAGTTTTTGTGGATTGGAGCCAGAACGACGAGCATAAGACGACGGTCGCGGTCTACTCGCTGCGGGCTCGCGAAAGGCCTACGGTTTCGACGCCGGTGCGTTGGAAGGAAGTGGAAACGGCGTTGAAGAAGAAAGACCCGGCGCTGCTGGTATTTGAGGCGCAGCAGACTGTGGCCCGCGTCGAGAAACTGGGCGATCTGTTTGCTCCCGTGCTCACCTTGAAGCAAAAGCTGCCCGACCTCAGGAAGATCGCAGCACCTGCCGCGAAGGAAGAGGAAGAACCCATTTCCATTGCAGCTCAGGCAGAAGAGCGGTCGACGCGCAAACGCGCTCGCGCAGCCAGAAAAACCTCGAAAGCTCGCACGCTGCCTAAGGCGAAGCGCAAGGTATAATCCATCCGCTGCTTCGTGACTGCCATGCCTCAATTATTTGTGGGAACTTCAGGATGGGCGTATCCAAGCTGGAAGCCTGATTTCTATCCGGCCAAGCTCGCGCAGGCCAAATTCCTCGGCCACTATTCCACTCAGCTCAATACCGTCGAAGTGAATTTCACTTTTCGCCAACTGGTGAAGGAAAGCACGATTCAGAAGTGGATTCAAGAAACTCCAGCACATTTTCGTTTCGGTATCAAGGCGCATCAGGTGATCACGCATATCAAGCGCTTGAAAGGTACGGAAGATTTTGTTCCCCGTTTTCTGCAAACAATTGAACCTTTGGCCAGCGCAGGCAAGCTGGGGCCAGTGCTGTTTCAACTGCCTCCGAATCTGAAGTCGGATGCTGCTCTGCTTGAGGATTTTCTCTCAGCGATTCCGCGCGGGGTGCCCGCAGCGTTTGAATTCCGGCATGAGTCTTGGTTCGTGGATTCGACATGGGAAGTGTTGAAACAGCATGGAGTCGCGCTTTGCGTTGCGGAGACCGAGGAACGAACTACGCCCGATGTGGTGACTGGACCGTTTGCTTATTACCGTTTCCGTAAGCCAAGCTATACAGCGGACGAACGAGAGGACATGCTTCGACGCATGGAGCAGCATAGAGCCGAGGGGCGCGATGTTTTTGCTTATTTCAAGCATGAAGAGACGCCTGAAGGGGCGCTCTATGCGGTGGAATTGTTGAAGGGCGCGGGCAAACTCTAGGGCTCGGGTGGACCGTCGGTTTCCTTACTTCAGCACCCAAATCATCACTCCCTTCAGCGTCCGATAACGCGCATGATGGGTTTCTGCCTATGGCTTCGCAATCTAGTTCACATGTGCTCTCCGGTTTCCTGGATTATTTGAAAATCGAGAAGGGACTGGCGCCGCTCTCCATCCGCGCTTACAGCTCTGATATTTCTCAGTTCGCGGAATTTCTTGAAAAGCGTAATAGCTCGCTTCTGAAAGCACACCGGAGCGACGTGCGCGAATTCCTGCAACAACTGTTTTCTCATCAAGTGGACGGGCGCAGCGTCGGAAGAAAGCTCTCGGCGTTGCGGCATCTTTATCGGTACTTGCTTCTCGACAAGAAAATCGACCACGACCCCACGCTGGATATTGAATCGCCGCGGCAATGGAAGGTGCTGCCGAAGGCCCTGGCACGCGATGAAATGGAGGCGACGCTGGCAGCTCCGCTCGCAAGAGGAGGCCGAACCGCCGGCGGTGAAAAGCAAGCTGCCGCACTGGCTCTCCGTGATCGCGCGATGCTGGAAGTCTTCTATGCGGGCGCACTGCGGGTTTCAGAGATGGCAAGCGCGAAACTTGAAGATCTGAAGCTCGAAGCGGGATACATGTTGGTTCGCGGCAAGGGTGACAAAGAGCGTGTAGTGCCGCTGGGAAAGGCGGCGCAGAGTGCGCTGGCGCACTATCTATCGCAATCGCGGCCCGAGCTCGCAGCGGGGAAGCGGAGCGCAGCCAAAAACCATTCACACTTGCTATTTATCGCCCGCGGCGGACACAAGCTGACGCGCCAGCGCATCTGGCAGATGGTACGCGCTGCTTCAGTCGCTTCTGGACGGGCCGCTTCCCCACACATGCTGCGCCACTCCTGCGCCACACACATGGTGGAGAACGGAGCCGACTTGCGTACGGTGCAGACCATCCTGGGGCACGCCGATATTTCGACCACTCAGATCTATACGCATTTGGCGCTCGACCGGCTCCGGACGGTCTACCAAAAACATCATCCGAGGGCGAAGGCGCGATGAAGCAAAAGGCTGACACCATCGTAGCCAGAGCTGTTGCCGACTTCATCCGGCATTTGCGGGAGCGCAATGCTTCGCCGCATACGATCAAAGCTTATTCGTGCGATCTTTCTCTCTTCGCCGCTTACGCTGGTTCGCAGGGATGGAAGCAGATCGATCATATCGCCGTCCGTGGATTCCTATCGCAACTCTATGACAAGCGGCTGAGCAAGACTTCGGTGGCGCGTGCTCTTGCAGCGGTGCGGTCCTTGTATCGCTGGCTCGCACGCGAAGGCGTGGTGGAGCAAAACCCGGCAAAGTTAGTGGCCACGCCGAAACTTGCAAAGAAGTTGCCGCGGGTTCCAACCATCGAGGAGATGAATTCCGTCATCGATGGTGAAATGCCGGAAGTGGCAGCCTTTCCGGAGCGCGACCGACTCATGCTGGAATTGCTATATGGATGCGGCATTCGCAATTCGGAGCTGACCGGGATCAATCTCGATGACATCCGGCTGAGCGCAGAAGCCATACTTATCCGCGGCAAGGGTAAAAAAGAACGCTATGTTCCCTTTGGTGATTCGGTAAAGGCTGGCCTTTCGGCATATCTGCCCCAGCGGCAGACGTGCCTGGGTACCCGCGGCAGGCAGTGCGCGGCGCTGCTTATCAATCGGCGCGGCGGCCGTCTTACTACACGTAGTGTGGGCCGCATCATCAAGAAAATTGCAGTTGCAAAAGGATTGTCTCCCGACGTGCATCCGCACACCTTGCGCCATGCTTTTGGGACTCACATGCTGGAAGAAGGCGCGGATCTGCGCGCCATTCAGGAATTACTCGGCCACGAACGGCTGGCCACCACTCAGCGCTACACGCAGCTCTCGATGAAGCACGTCTTGCAGGTTTACGATCAGACACACCCGCGGGCAAAGTAAAGTGTTTTGGCCTGAAGTTAAGCGTGCGTCCGCAAACCCTCCCACATGGTGATTACTCGGGTTTTCAAATCCACAGTCAGCTTCTCATAAGCAGCCTCCGACGCATCACTCTCCGGCGGCGGAATTATCGGATCTCCGATAGTCATCTTTAGTGGAGCAAAACGTTGGAATGATTTATTGCGGGGCCACGCGTTGTGGAACCCTTCGATCGCAATCGGGACAATCGGCGCCTGCAGATGTATGGAAAGAATTGCCGCACCCTTCTTGAAGATTCTTGGCGTCCCGTCGATCGAGCGCTCGCCTTCAGGATAGAGAATCAGCGGCCGACCCTGCCGCAATCCAAATGCTCCGGCGCGCATCGCAGGAATAAGATTCGCGTCCGGATCGACGACCACAACCCGCAGGGAACGCGCCAGCCACAGCATGATTCCTTTGCCAAAAATTTCGCTGGTGCCCACGGCAAAAACTTTATCGAAAACTTCAGGCGGCAGAACGCTGGCAAGAATCAGGGGATCGAGATAGCTCTGATGATTCGAGCACAAGATATAAGGACCGTTGTTGGGAAGCTTTTCAATTCCGCTCACCTGCAGGTGAAAACGGTCGAGTGCAATTACTTGCGTAAGGCGCGAAACCAAGTACCAGAAGGCCGCGCTGATGGGCTGCGGGCGCACCAGGGAGACAACAGCGGAAGGATCGGGATCTTCGCTCAGAATGGCTTCCCATCCCGCGAAGGTATGGCGCGTTTCGGGCGTGCCCGCTCCGCTTGCCGCGCTTTGCAGGACGGCATCTACCAGATCGCGAACAGTATAGATGCCAGCGAGCTGTGACTCTTCGACATTGCTACCCAGTTCTTCTTCCAAGTGACTGAGCAGCTCGACGCGCTGCATGGAATCGAGGCCAAGGTCGAGTTCCAAGTTGTGATTGGGGCGAAGGCTTGCCGGCGCATTTGCGGCAGTCTCGCGTATAACCTTCAGAGCGCGCCGCACATCGGGTTGATCGAGCCACGAGCCTTCCTCGTCTGTAAGCGGCTGCTCCAAGGGCAAGTCTGACTTGTCTGATGGTTTTTGTTTCTGATTTGCTTTTACCCGCTTCTCCACCTCGAAGCGCTTGATTTTTCTGGTGGTGGTGCGCGGCAGATCCTCCTGCCAAATTTCATAGCTGCCAATGCGTTTGGTGGATGCGATCTGCTGCGACAAGCTCTCGACGTCGAAGCGGATCACTTCCTTGGCGTTCACGATTTTTCTTTGGCGCAGCACGTCGAAGTTCGGCACGATCACGGCGTGCAGACGGTCACCACCTCCGCTGGAATTTCCTTCGAGGCCGACAACCGCGAGTTCTTTGATATAGAGTGATTTCAAGTAATGCGCTTCAACTTCTTCCGGGTAGATATTTTTTCCGTTGCTGAGGACAATGATCTCTTTCTTGCGGCCGGTGAGATATAGATTTTCGTGATCATCGAAATAGCCGAGATCGCCGGTGTAGAGCCATCCATCGCGCAACACGGCAGCGGTTGCGTCGGGACGGTTCCAATAGCCCTTCATGATCGCTGCCCCGCGCAGAACAACTTCGCCGCTTGCAGGCACGCCATCTTCTTGTTGCTGCGGATCTACAATCCTGGCCTCAACGCCTTTCATTGCCTTGCCCACTGACCCAATCACGTTGTCTCCCGGCAAGTTGGCAAAGACCGCGGCAGTGGTTTCGGTAAGGCCATAGGCCTGTAGAACGTCGATGCCGAGATCGTGGAAATCCGTGGCGATCGCGGGATCGAAACGCGACCCTCCCGTGACCAGATACCGCATATTTGTGCCGAGGGTCTCGTGTATTTTGCGGAAGAGGATGGGGCCGGCATCGATGCCGTTCTTCCTCAAAGCTCGATTCACTACCATCAAGAACTTGAATACTCGCTGGGTAAGTGGTCCCCGCCTTTCGACTTCTTTAAAAATTCGTTCGTGGATCAAATTGAAAAACTGCGGTACAACCGCAAACGCAGTAATGTTGCGCTCTTGCAGGGCACGAAGAAGTTCCGCGGTGTTCAAAGTTTCGAGATATACCACTCGCGATCCCTTCACCAGAGGAAGGAGAAGATTCGCCATTTGCGCCAGCACGTGAAACATGGGGAGCACGCCGAGCAGCGCGTCGGAAGGGCCAAGGTTGACCCAATTGAATACTGCTTCCACTTCTCCTTGAAAGTTAGCGTGGGTCAGCATTACTCCTTTGGGATCGGCGGTGGTGCCGGAGGTGTACAGCAACGCGGCGATGTCGTCGGCCTTCGAGGGTGCAGGCTTGAAGCTTCCTGGACCGGCTTCGAAGATCGCGGGCAGATTCGCCAGACAAGACTGATTCGAAGATTCCTTGGTCTGACGCTCGGGATCCATGAGAACCAGCCCGATCTTCAGCTCTGCAGCGCCTTCGCTTGAAATCTGGGAATGCTTGGCATCGAAAAAAAGAACCGAGGTGCCGCTATCCTTGAGGAGCTTTGCGAGCTGATCGGCATGAAGAGCAGTATCGAGCGGAACCACGGTGCAGCCGGATGCAATAATGCCGAGATATGCGGATACCCACCGGGGATGGTTGTCGGCGACGATCGCCAGCCGAGAGCCGCGAGCGAAACCGCTTTCACCGATCCAGTGGCCGATCGATTCGGCCATTCGCCGCAGTTCGGCGTAGGTGCAACTCTCAACCTGATCGTGGCGCTGAAGTTCAAGGGCGATATTATTCGGCCATCTTGTCGCGCACTCCAGAAAACGGTCATAAAAAGTAGGCATGGACAGTAGGCTGGGTTTCGTGGGGACTATACACGAAAAGTATATTTGCCGCCGCCCCCCGCTTGGTTTCTTGTAGCCTTTCGCGGCACCCAATTATGCTAGGCTAAAAGGGGTAGCCCAGGGTTCCGCCCTCCGAAGGATTTCACAGTTTGCTTAATACTTTAATTGGCAAGGTCTTTGGGACCAGCAACGAGCGTGTCATCAAGAGTTTGATGCCCCGGGTCCAGGCGGTTAACGCTCTCGAACCGGAGATGCAGAAGCTCACCGACGATGAGCTGCGCGCTAGAACGGACCAATTCCGGCAGCGGATTCAGGAGCGGCTCAGCCGCGTGACCAAAGGCTCGGCGGCGGAGCCGGATAGCGAAACTGACGTTGACGTCGACCAGGCAAAAAAGTTCGAGGAAGAGCAGTACAAAGCCTTGCAGGAAGTTCTCGACGAAATCCTGGAAGAAGCATTTGCCGTAGTGCGTGAGGCTGGACGCCGCGTGCTGAACATGCGGCACTTTGACGTGCAGTTGATTGGCGGCATGGTGCAGCACCAGGGCAAGATTTCAGAAATGAAGACCGGCGAAGGTAAGACGCTGGTCGCGACCTTGCCTGTGTATTTGAATGCCCTAAGCGGGCGCGGCGTGCATGTAGTCACGGTGAACGACTACCTGGCCAAGCGCGATTCCGAATGGATGGGCAAGCTCTACCGGTTTCTTGGCCTCACGGTCGGTGTGATCGTCCATGATCTTGATGACGAGCAGCGCCGCGCTGCTTACGCTGCCGACGTGACCTACGGCACCAATAACGAGTTTGGCTTCGACTACCTGCGCGACAACATGAAGTTTGATTTAAAAGACTGTGTGCAGCGCGGCCACAATTTTGCGATTGTCGATGAAGTGGATTCGATTCTGATTGACGAGGCGCGGACCCCTTTGATCATTTCCGGCGCGAGCGAGGAATCCACCGATAAGTATTACCGAGTCAACCGCATTATTCCGAAGCTGGAAAAGGGCGAGGAACTGGACGTCCCTCCCGGTGAGCCTGCGCAGTTAACTGGCGATTTTGTGGTGGACGAAAAGCATCGCAACATCACGGTCACGGATGAAGGATGGGAAAAGGTCGAGCAACTTCTGGGCATCGGGAACATCGCCGATCCGGAGAACTGGCCGCTCAAGCATCACGTCGAGACTGCGGTCAAGGCGCATGCCCTGTACCGGCGCGATGTGGAATATGTGGTGAAAGACGGAGAAGTAATTATCGTCGATGAATTCACCGGCCGCATGATGCCGGGGCGCCGCTGGTCGGATGGTTTGCATCAGGCGATTGAAGCGAAAGAAGGCGTGAAGATTGAGCGCGAGAACCAGACGCTCGCAACCATCACCTTCCAAAACTATTTCCGCATGTTCAAGAAGCTCTCAGGGATGACCGGTACGGCGGAAACCGAAGCGGCTGAGTTCGACAACATCTACAAGCTTGAAGTCATCGTGATTCCCACGAACAAGCTGATGCGGCGTCTGGAGAATCCAGACGTCGTGTTTCGTACGGAAAAAGAAAAATACTTTGCCGTCGCCGATGAAATTCAGAAACTCCATGAAGCAGGTCAGCCCGTCCTGGTTGGAACGACCTCCATTGAAAAATCCGAGCAACTGTCGGAGCTGCTGAAGAAAAAAGGTTTGAAGCAGCACGTGGTCCTGAATGCCAAGTTTCACGAGCGCGAGGCGGAATTTGTGGCGCAGGCTGGACGCAAAGGCATGGTCACGATTGCTACCAATATGGCTGGCCGCGGAACTGACATTTTGCTGGGCGGCAATCCGGAGTTCATGGCCAAACAGGAATTGGTGAAGAAGGGAATCGCGCAGCAGTTGCGCGTGGCCGAGGGCAGGATTGAGGGTCCGCAAGAGGACGGAATTACTTCGATTTTTTACTACAACGGGAACGAATACACGCTGCCCACTGAAAAGTGGAACGAGGCACTGTCCCGCTATAAGGCGCAAACCGATAAAGAGCACGACGAAGTGATTGCGGTCGGTGGACTGCATATTCTTGGCACGGAACGTCACGAATCGCGGCGCATCGATAACCAGCTTCGCGGGCGCGCCGGTCGGCAGGGCGATCCCGGATCATCCCGTTTCTATCTCGCTCTTGAAGATGACCTGATGCGCATCTTTGCCAAGGAGTGGGTGTCGAAACTGCTCGAGCGGCTTGGCATGGAAGAAGGCATTCCCATTGAGTCCAAGCTCATCAGCCGCAAGATTGAGGGCGCGCAGAAGGCGATCGAAGCCCAACACTTTGAATCCCGCAAACATTTGCTGGAGTACGACGACGTCATGAACAAGCAGCGCGAGGCGGTGTATGGCCTGCGCAGGCGGCTGCTCGAAGGCATGGATCAGAAGGACCTGATCCTCGAAGAGTATGTTTCCAGCATCCTCGGCGATTTGATGGATGAATACTGTCCACCCAAGACGCATGCCGATGACTGGAATATCAAAGGGTTGAAAGACGCCGTCTTCACGCGCTTTGGTGTGGATTTCCTGGCTGAAGGCGTAAAGCCGGAACTGCTGAATCGCCAGGAATTAGGCGATGCCATCTTCGAAAAGCTCAAAGAGCGCTACGACGCAAAGGAAAAGCTGATCGGCCCCGATGCCATGCGCCACCACGAGCGCATGATCATGCTGAGTGTGCTCGATTCGCAGTGGAAAGATCACCTGCTCAGCATGGATCACTTGAAAGAGGGAATCGGCCTGCGCGGATACGGCCAGCACGATCCCCTCGTGGAGTACAAGAAAGAATCGTTCGAGATGTTTGAGGCCATGCTGCAGCGGTTTCAGGAAGACACTGCGCGCTATCTGTATCTCATGCAGATTATCGAGCGTCCGCCGGATCAGAGCGTAGGCGGTCCGCAAGCGGGCGGTGGGCCGGATGGTCACGGTCCGGACACGGGAGTTCCTACGGGGCAGGCAGGCGGCAACGGTCATCATCCGCCGCGGCTAGTGGCCACTTCCGCCGACGATCTGGAAGAAGCGTTCATGCGCCGCAAGCGGCGTGAACTGGCACAGGCACGTATGGCTGGAGGCGGGGATGTACAGCCGGTGCAGCAGGTCGTGCGTGGACAGGAAAAGGTCGGACGTAACGATCCTTGCCCTTGCGGCTCTGGCAAAAAGTTTAAGAAGTGCCACGGAGCATAAGCCGCCGAGTGCGACTATTTCATGGAGGCGCTCCCTATAGCCTTAAATGTCATCTCTTTCGCGCTGCTTTCTGTCTGCGCCTTCCAATGCAAAAATAACCCCGCATAGTTTGTGGTGATGTAGTCTTTTTTATCCACTCCGAGCTTTTTTGCGATCGCGTCGATCCATCGCGAGGGTCCTTCAATCTCGCAGAAATTTCCAATCGGGGTTTCGTCCACCACCACCTGACCTTTGCCATCGGTCCACTCGGCGCGGAATTTTTCGTAGCGGAATGACTGCGAATATCCTAGGGCACGCAGGATCAAATCCATTTTCTTACCATCGCTCACAGCCGTTTCCAATTCTTCACGGCTGCTGTGGGTCTTTACTCTTCCTTTGCTCTTATGCGTGAGCGTCCAATCGGGGCCATACTTGCGCAGGCGCAATAGCTCCTTGCGATTGCGTAGAACTTCTCCAGGCAAGTCGTACAGCGTGTTCATCTCATGAGTGCGTTTCGTCACCAGGCGAAATCCACCATCCCGCAACCTGCGCGCAAGAGTTCGCGGATTCTCCACCCGGAATTTGATCTCGATTTCCTGGTTCGAGGCCATAAACTAACGGTATGGGACGCGGAACCGGCTAATTGAAGGTTGGCAGCTTCACCAGATCGTCCTTCGGAACTTCCTCGACCGGCTCTCCAGCTTTACGCCAAGCGGTTAATCCGCCCACGATCACGAATGTGTTGAATCCTTTTTCCCGCAGCAGGTGCGCCACCCGGGCGCTGGTCGCTTCGCGCGCTCAAGTGCAGTAAAGATAAATATCTTTGTCCTTGGGAAGACTCTTGATCTCCTCCTCGAGATTGTTGGGCTCAATGCGGATGGAATTCTTGATTCGCGCCGTACCCGCATCGTAATAGCCGTGGCTGCGCACGTCGACGATCAGCACATGGCTGGAATCCTCCGAGCTAAGCCGCCGCGCCAACTCCTCGACTTGAATTCTGGGCACCACGCTATAAGCCTTGTTCTTTTCGTATTGCACCAGACGGTAGATGGCGTAGACCAGGACGGCGGCAAGCACCACGACTTCCATGGCCAAGCCTGCGGTTCGAAAGCCGCGCAGAAGGGCGGCGAGGAAATCTCGCGAAACATATCCCAGCAGCAAGTATGTCAACGCATAGAGCGAGGCTCCGGCCAGATCGAGTTGCAGAAACTGCCAGAAACGCATCTTCATGCTGCCCGCGAGAGGCGCCGCCATGGTATTTACCCCGGGGATAAACTTGGCGACGACCAGAGTGATTTTGCCGCGTTTATAGAACGACTCGGCGGAGCGCAAGATGCAGGTCTCTGGATTGATCGAAACCCGGCAGAGAAACCCCAACAGAGCCCAGCCCATGTATCGGCCCATCCAGAACTGCGCCGCATCCCCCAGTAACAATGCAGTAATGGCAAACAACAACACATAGGGGCCAGACAGAGCATGGGCTGAAACCGCGGCTCCGGCAGCCACCAATGCGAGTGCGGCCGGGAAGGGGAGGCCCATCGCCTCCGCCAATAAAAGCCCAAAAGTGATTACGTATCCATGCCGCGACATCAACAAGAGGAGATCCATCGAGCCTGATTGGATGAGGGGAGTTGAGAAAGGTCTCAAGTATAACAAAATTGGTTTTGGGCCATCGGCAAAAGAAAGGGCGGCCTTTAGACCGCCCTGCTGAGTTTCTCTTAAACTACTGACTCATGGAGCCGCCCATATTGCTGGCCTTAAGCATCTTGACGGTCATGACGTGGACAGCCATCTTGTCGGCGTACACATGAGCGCTGATCTGCACGTGATGCCCATCGTGACCTTGCAGCTTGTCAGGATTGATCACGTCCCAGCTCTTGCCGTCGGCATCATTCACGAACACAGTTTTGTCGCCTTCCACTTTCACGGTTCCCTTCAGGGTCTTCAGCGGAGCCTTGGGGGCGGAATTGTCCGGAGCCATTTGGCCCTGCGACATATTGTCTTGTTGTGCGAAGGCCGTCAGGCTCATCGCGAAAGTCAGTGCCAGTAGACATACCATCAACTTTTTCATCGAGGTCTCCTCAATATTCTTTTTTGGAAAAACTCGGCCAGATCGATTACACATCTCCATTAAATATACGCACGACAGTCCACAACGGATTTCCAGCTATTGATTCGAAATACTGGTGGTTTGGTGCACCAGACACGGCAAACGTTGCCAGAATACTTATGTTGGCTCGGCGCCAACAATCTCCACTAATAGGTAGTTCTCAGGAGCCGATTCGGATTTCCCAGGATCAGAGATCCTACTTCTCACGGGCGACTACAAACTCCGGGGCCCACAAGAGCGCGCGCTTGATCTCGGAGTCTGGAAATGTGCAGATAGCCTTTTGTGCCGACTCGGCGTAGCGTGCGGCGCGATCAGTCGCGGCGTCCAGTGAACCATAGCGCTGCAGAATCTGCATAATGTGCATATGCGTTACACCATTAAAAGCGCGATCACGAAGAATGGTCTCGATGTTGGCACGTTCCTCGGGGGTGCAGCGCTCCACCGCGTGGATAACCGCCATCGTAACCTTGCCCTCGCGAAGGTCGCTGGCGACCGGCTTTCCCAGAACATCTTCCGAAGCGGTCAGATCGAGTACGTCGTCTACGATCTGAAAGGCCATACCAAGGTCGTGACCGTACTTGGCGACCGCCGCTTCCTGTGCCGCCGTCGCTCCACCCAGAATCGCCCCCATGCGCATGCAGACTGAAAACAGGCAAGCCGTCTTGCGGTAGATCAGATCAAAATGCTCGTCCAGAGTGATCAACTGGCCGAGCTTTTCCATCTGCAAAAGCTCGCCTTCCACCATCTGTTGGGTCAGTTCGATCAGGGTATCGAGTATGCGGAAGTTACGCTCCTGCACGGCCACCTTGAAGGCCTGCATGTAGAGCCAGTCGCCGGCCAATACGCACTTGGAATTGCCCCATTGCGTATTTGCTGCAGGTCGGCCGCGGCGGGTTTTCGCCTCGTCGATAATGTCATCATGCACCAGGGTCGCGGTATGGACGATCTCAACCACTGCACCCAGCCGCACCGCACCGCGCCCCTCATAATTGAACAGCTTGGAAGAAAGAAAAAGAAGTGCCGGCCGGATCCGCTTGCCCCCGCCACTCCGTAGATATTCGCCGATCTCGGTTATTGCCTGCACACCCGAAACCGTGTCATGCCCAAACTCGCCTTCGAGCGCGGCGAGATCGTCACGCAGCAGATCGAATATCTCTTTGCCGTTAATGGTGGGCGGTGCGCTCAATGGTGATTCTCGTTTAATTCGTACGATAATTTGTAAACTGCAGATCGATTCCGAAATCATGCTGCTTCAACATGGCAATCATTTCCTGGAGCGTGTCGCGATCCTTGCTGCTGATGCGCACAAGATCTCCCTGGATTGATGCTTGCGCCTTCTTCTTGGAATCCTTCACCAATTTGACAATATCGCGAGCTTTTTCGATGACGATTCCTTGCTGCATCGTGACTTTGCGCTTGGCTGTGCCCCCCGCCGCGGATTCGACCGGTCCATAGGTTAGGCCCTTGAGCGAGACTCCGCGCTTGACCAGTTTTTGTTGCAAAATGTCGTTCACCGCCTTCAGTTTGTATTCATCGGCGGAATGCAGGACGATCGCGTCTTTCTCCAATTCAATATTGGATTTCGAATCCTTAAGGTCGAAGCGGGTGTGAATCTCTTTCAAGGCCTGCTGAATGGCGTTGGAGACCTCTTGCAGGTCGATCTTGCTGACAATGTCGAAACTGTTATCGGGCATCGAATTTCAATTCTTTCTGAAATGATGGAATCTTACCCTGAGGGTATCAGAAGACGTTTCCTGGAAGGAAGGCTATCGGGCGGAAACTTTGCTTTCAGAGATTTCAGCGAGTTTGAAAAAATTGTAGAAATTCTGGGTAGTGCGGTGCCCCATCTCTTCCGTAGTTAAACCCCGCAACTCGCCCAGCTTCCGTGCGGTTTCGATCACAAAAGCCGGCTCGTTCCTTTTGCCGCGGTAGGGAACGGGAGCGAGAAAAGGAGAATCAGTCTCGATCAGCATACGATCCAACGGTACTTCCATGGCAGCGTCGCGAATTTGTTGGGCTTTTGGAAACGTCAGATTGCCGGCAAACGAAATCATGAATCCCAAATCAAGCGCGCGCTTGGCTTGCGGCCACGTTCCCGTAAAACAGTGCAGAATGCCTCCTAAACCCTTCGGCGCCCAGTGCTCGCCGATCAGGCTAAAGACATCTTCCCAGGCGTCGTCGCTGCCGTCAGACGGACGGCAATGAATTACGATTGGTAACTTCACATCTGCCGCCAACTCCATCTGTCGGATGAAAACGGCTTTTTGTACCTCTCGCGGAGAATGGTCGTAAAAATAATCCAATCCAATCTCGCCCCAGGCAATCACTTTGGGATGCCGCGCCAAATTTTCCATCTTCTGATATGCAGTTTCGTCCGCCAGTCGCGCCTCGTGCGGGTGAATGCCAAGGGTCGCATAGATGAAGTCGTATTTCTGGGCTAACCGAATTCCACAATCGACCTGGTCGGGACTATCACCGTTGCCGATCGCGACCATGGCGCAGATTCCGGCGTCGCGCGCCCGCGCAATGACTTGCTCGCGATCCGCGTCAAACCGCTCGCCATCGAGATGGGCGTGTGAATCGACAAACATAAAGGCTCTTTGAGACGACCTGAGGCGAAGATCGGATCGCTGCTATTTCAACCTCGCACCGATAGGTACGTCCTCTAAAAATCCAGCCAGCACCGGCTTATCGCCCTCAAGCGACGCTGCCACGATCATTCCATTCGATTCCAACCCGCGCAGCTTGCGCGGCGCAAGGTTGGCCACAATCACCACTTTGCGCCCCACTAAGGTTTCCGGTGCATAGGCCTCGGCGATCCCGGCGAGAATCTGGCGGACTTCCGTGCCAATATCGACTTCCAGCCGGAGCAGCTTATCGGACTTGGGCACTCTCTCGGCGACTTTAACCAAACCCACGCGCAACTCGACCTTCGTAAAATCATCAATCGAGATTTTTCCGTTGGCAGCCGTGTTTGCGGCCGGAATTGGCGCCGACGCTTGCTTCGCAGTGTCGGAGCCTTGCACTTCAACCGTCGCGCCTCGTTGTTCCTCTTCCATCCTCTGCATCCTTTCGACCGCGCTCTTGTCGGCTCGTGGAAATACTGGCTGCACTTCACCGAGCTTCGTGCCGGGCGGCAATTGCCCCCAAGCTAGATTCACCAAATCCACTTTCTTGATGTCACCCTGTCCAAGCTGCAGCCAGATCCTTGCCGTCGCGTCCGGCATTACCGGATAAGCGAGCACTGTCGCAATCCGCAGCGCTTCGGCTGCCGTATAGAGCACAGTGCCAAGGCGGGTGCGGCTGGTTTCGTCCTGCTTTTCGCCCAGAGCCCAGGGTTCGTTTTCGACAATGTACTTGTCCACTGCAGCGATCAGCGACCAGGCACTTTCCAAAGCCCGTGAAAACTGAAATTGATCGAAGTGTGTCCCGAATTCGCGAATGGTCCTACACGCACTCTCAGCAATCGCGTCCTCTGCGGCAGTTTTCGAAGCTTGCGATGGGTCGGGGACTTCGCCCTTGAAATAACGGTTGATCATCGTCAAGGTGCGGCTGGCAAGATTCCCGAGTCCATTGGCCAGATCGGAGTTATACCGCTGCACCAGCGCGTCGAAGGAGAACGATCCATCCTGCCCGAACACAACTTCGCGCAGCAGAAAATAGCGCAGTGCGTCCGCGCCGAGCACATCGAGAATCGTCTCCGTGCGAACGATGTTTCCGCGCGATTTCGACATCTTGCTCTCTTCAAATAACAGCCATCCATGCGCCACAATCGCTTTCGGCAGTGGCAAACCCGCTGCCATTAGGAACGCAGGCCAGTACACGCAGTGGAAGCGGACGATCTCCTTGCCGATCATCTGAACGTCGGCCGGCCAGAATTTCTTGAACGCCTCTTGCGCTCCCGCGTGGGACGATCCATAGCCGATGGCGGTGATGTAGTTCGCCAGCGCGTCGAACCACACGTAGATGATGTGTTTGGGATCGTCGGGCACGGGTATGCCCCAGGAGAAAGTCGAACGGCTGATCGACTGATCGCGCAGCCCTGATTTCACAAACGAAATTACTTCGTTCCGGCGCGCTTCGGGGCGAATGAACTCCGGATTCTTATACAGTTCCAGCAGCTTGTCCTGGAAGGCCGAGAGCTTGAAAAAATAATTCTCCTCGTGCACTGTTTCCGTAATTCGCCCGCAGGTGGGACACGGGTCGCCCGGCTGCGCGCCATCCACATAGAGTTCGTCTGAGACGCAGTACTGCCCGGTATAGGTTCCTTTGTAGATGAAGCCGTTGTCCCGAAGCTTGCGGAATAGCTCCTGCACACGCTTCTCGTGCCGTGCTTCGGTGGTGCGGATGAAATCGTCGTTAGAGATGCCCATCCGCTTCCACAGCGCTTTGAACTCGGCAGAAATCTCATCCGCATACTGCTGCGGAGTCTTTCCGGCAGCTTCTGCGGCCCGCTCGATCTTTTGACCGTGTTCGTCCGTTCCGGTCAGAAAAAATGTTTCCGCGCCCAGCAGTCGTTGTCGGCGCGCAATTGTGTCGCAGGCAATCGTGGTGTACGCGTGGCCAATATGCGGCCGTGCGTTCACGTAATAAATCGGTGTCGTGATGTAAAACTTCTTGCTCATAGCCGGTGAAAGAGAAAAGGTTTCACTCTGTGAACCTCTGCGTCCTCTGTGTTTAAGATTTTATTCGTTACCGGGATCGGAATGAAGATAAGCTCGCGCAGCTTCCTGCATCACTGTTTTCAACGGTATCTTGTGCTGCGCCGCGAGTTTGCGGCAATCCTCATACTCAGGCGCGTAATTAGTCACGGTCCCGTTCATGCTGGCAATCTTGATGCGCACCTCGCCCCACGCCGTCTGCACATTCTCCCATCGTCGCGCCAGGGTTTGTCGAGCTTCCTCGCGCCGCCGCACCCCCAGAGTGGTTGTCTCGGCAAAGATAATTTGGGTCAGATTGGCTGCGTGTTCCGTTTTGCACAACACCGTCAGTAGCGTTCCAGGACGATTCTTCTTCATTTGCACTGGTACTCCAAAGGCATCGAGTGCGCCTTCCTCGAGCAAACGATCCATCACATAACCAAAAACCTGCGGGTTTAAGTCATCGAGGTTGGCTTCCAGAACGCTAATGGTGTCGCAAGCCGTCTTTGAGACTGAATCTGACGCAATATCTCCCACTGTCAAACGAAGCACATTGGGATGACCCTTAAAATCCCGAGACCCCGCGCCGTAGCCGGATTTCTGGATCTTCATCTCGGGAAATGTTCCGAAGCGCGAAGCCAGCGTCTTCACGATCGCCGCTCCAGTCGGCGTCACCAGTTCTGCCTGCACGCCAGAGGAATACACTGGCGCACCCACCAGCAATTCCACAGTTGCAGGCGCGGGAACCGGAATCGTCCCGTGCGCGCACTTCACCGTCCCGCCGCCTACGTTCAGCGGCGAACAGATAATTGCATCGACGCCAAGCGCTTCGACTCCAACCGCCGCGCAGATGATATCGACCATCGCGTCCACGGCGCCAACCTCGTGAAAGTGGACGGCTTCAATCGAAGTGTGGTGAATCTTTGCCTCAGCTGCGCCCAGCGATTCGAAGATCGCAGTGGCAGTTTGCTTGGCTTTAGCTGAGACCGGTGCGTAAGAGATGACCCGGCGAATCTCAGTTAATCCTCGTCCATGGGAATGCGAATGCGAGTGGGCATGATTCCCGTGCTCGGAATGATGAGGCTGCTCATGCGAATGTGATTCGCCGGGCGCATGCGCCTCGTCATGCGAATGCCGCTGCTCCCAATATTCTTCCCGCGGCAAGTCCTTCTCGCCGTCCACCCAGACATCAACTTTAGTCGCAGCAATCCCGCTGCGGACAACCTGAGAAGTTTCCAGCCGAGCGCCGATTTTCAGTGCCGCCACAGTCTCTTCCAGCAGACGAGCCGGAACTCCGGCATCCACCAGCGCGCCCAAAAACATATCGCCGCTGATGCCGGAGAAACACTCTAGGTAGGCTACACGCATAGAAAACCACCGAATTTTTATCATAGGGAAGCGGGCAACTTGCGGCAAACCCGCACCCGGATTCGCTCTGCTAGAATCACTGTTCTTC
>Ga0116135_1000707_pt1 | contig 18143 bp, 18 predicted proteins | sample June2015DPH_20_1_FD_89738 | JGI IMG/M metagenome (GOLD analysis project Ga0116135, IMG submission 89738) | Peatland microbial communities from SPRUCE experiment site at the Marcell Experimental Forest, Minnesota, USA - June2015DPH_20_10 | ecosystem: Environmental > Terrestrial > Soil > Wetlands... | reverse complement strand
TTTTATAAACTATGTTATCTATTGTGGCAAACATTAATAATTTTAATAGTTGGTTGTTCGCTATATTTTTTAACTACATTTATTATTGAAGCAATAGATTTAGCAGAAATTTTACATGTATTCTTTTTAGGCCTTATAACAGCCTTGAAAGTAATAGTTTTAATAATACTTGCTTCTTTAATATGGGTTCCTATCGGGGTTTGGATTGGATTAAACAAAAAAGCTAGCTTAATACTACAGCCAATAATTCAATTTTTAGCAGCATTTCCGGCTAATTTTTTATATCCAATAGTCATAATTTTAATAATGAAATACTCCCTTAATAAAAATATTTATACTGCCCCGTTAATGATCCTAGGTACTCAATGGTATATTTTGTTTAACGTAATAGCAGCCATGAATGCCATTCCTAAAGAGATTTTTTTGACCACTCAAATGTTAAGATTAAAAGGCATATTATGGTGGAAAAAAGTAATACTGCCAGCTATATTCCCTTTTTATGTAACTGGCGCAATGACTGCTGCTGGTGGTTGTTGGAATGCTAGCATTGTTGCAGAATTTGTTAAATGGGGAGACAATACTATAACTTCGTTAGGGTTAGGATCTTACATAACCGAACAAACTAATAGTGGGGATTTTCGCCGATTAGCCCTAGGTATTTGTATAATGTGTATATATGTAATGTTGTTTAATAAATTAGTATGGAGAAAATTATATCAACTAGCTAGTTCTAGGTTTAATTTTAATTAACATTATGATAAATAATATATTATTACATGCTAACAATATAACTAAGTATTTTACTAGTGCTGAACAAAAACAACTATTAGTACTAGATTCTATTGATTTTAAATTATTTTCTGGCGAAATTGTTGCAGTTTTAGGAAAATCTGGTTCTGGAAAGTCTACTTTTTTACGTATCATTACTGGCTTAATACAACCAGATCAAGGTTCTGTATCTTATAAAGGTCAAATAATTACTAAACCTATGAAAGGGATCGCTATGGTTTTTCAAAATTTTGCCCTTATGCCATGGCTTACGGTACTAGAAAATGTTGAACTTGGCTTAGAAGCAATTGGAGTCCCCAAAAAAATTAGAAGACAACGTTCGCTAAAAGCTATAGATACTATTGGTTTAGATGGTTTTGAATCTGCCTACCCAAAAGAATTATCTGGTGGCATGAAACAACGCGTTGGATTTGCTAGAGCACTAGTTATTGAACCAGAATTATTAATTATGGACGAACCATTCTCTGCGCTAGATATATTAACATCAGATAACTTAAGAAGCGATTTACTAGACTTATGGCAAGATCAAGTTACCAATATTAAAGGCATGGTTTGTGTAACTCACGATATTGAAGAAGCCTTATTAATGGCTAACAGAATAATTATTTTTTCTAACGATCCAGGTAAAATTCAAGCAGATATTTCTGTTAATCTTAAATACCCAAGAAATCCAAAATCTGTAAAATTTCAAAATTTACGAGATCAAATCTATACCATAATGACTACCAGCAACCGAATTAGTATAGAAAAAGTTAAAAATAAACAAATTATTAACAAAGCCTTACCAGAATTTAGCTATAGAATTCCAGAAGTTGATATTTCTGAATTAACTGGGTTCTTAGAGGTAGCTCCAGAACACGAAGATGAAGGTAAAATTAACTTACCAGCCTTAGCTGAATCGTTACACTTAGATGTAAATAATTTATTTCCAATTACCGAAGTACTAGATATGCTACGTTTTGTAAAAATTGTTGATGGCGAATTAAAACTTACCGAACGTGGCAAAGAATTTGTTGAAGTCGATCTACTAGAAAGAAAACAAATTTTTGCAGAGCACCTATTAAAATATTTACCAATCGCCAATAAAATTAAAGAAACTCTAGATCAAAACGTCGATCATAAAGTACTTAAAGAACTATTTTTAGAAGAACTACAAATTAATTTTAGTAAAGAAGAATCCGAAAAAATATTACGTACTGTAATTAGTTGGGGAAGATATGCAGAAATATTCTCTTACGACTACGATTCTGGCGAATTAAGCTTAGAAAATCCCCAATAAGGTGGTAATTCTTTATAAAAAAACTATGATTTCTATTAATATGCAAGTTCAAAATTATCACCTTTAAAAGCTATGCCCAACTTTAATATTTGATAACCTTGTTCTTGATATTTTTTACCATACTGATTCCTATCAATTTGTGCTAATGCTACATCCCTGGCTAATTTTTTTAAATCTTCATTTTCCCTAAATGAAACCTTTATTTCACCAACTATACATAATTTTTGCTTATGGTTCACTACTAGTAAATCAGGCCTAGTTTTACCAATGCTTACATCTTCTATTTCAGCAAATACTTCATATTCAGAATTACCAACTAGATTAATGCATTTCAGTTCGGTCATAATTAAAAACTGGTATACAAATTCTTTAGCTTTTTCTACAGCTAGAACGTTAGCAGCTCTCCCTCCACCACTAAAGATCCTGGCACTATAAGCTGGATCCTCAAAAATTTCTTTTAAAGCTTCCTCAAATTTAGCAAAATCACCTATTAATAAACTATTTGCTATTTTACTTAAAAATGGTTGAGATATAAACCAACTGTTAACATATTTTTTTATTAACAATGTGATCTCTTGATTTGGTAAACGCACATGATATTTATCACTAGATTTTACTAATGTTAAATAACCAGTATGGATCAATAAACTCCACAACATTTGTGGTTGACTGTTCAAATCATCAAAAGATACATACTTTTCTAATTCTTCCGGTAAACTAGCTTCCTTATATTTAATTAGATCTCTAATTTTTTGCTTATCTTCTCGCGAAGATTTATTGATTAATAAATCTTTGATCATTTTAGGATTAGCAGAATTTACCCAATACGGCTCTAAATCCCCATTATGAGCAATACATTGCATAATTGACCATGGATTATAAATAAAATTATTTCCTATTACATATCCATTATACCAATTTTTGATTTCTTTTTTATTTATGATCCCTGCTTTATCTAATAATTCATTTACCTCGGTTTCCGTAAAGCCATAGTGTTCGCTAAATTTATAATCTAAGATCGTTTCTTCTATTGGATTATTTAACCCAGAAAATATGTTGGCTTTTGCAACCCTAAGAATCCCAGTTATTAAACCTTTTTCTAAATAATCTTCATTTTCTTTTAAACAAGAACCAAATAGTTTACTAAAAAAATTAGTAAGTTTTTTTAATGCTTTAGGTTTATCAAATAAATAATTTATAGCATTATCATATTCATCTATTAAAATAAACACCTTTTTACCGTGGTATATACACAATAATTTACTTAAAAACTTTAAAGAAGATTCGGTTTCACTAAGATCTTGTTGTTTATTTATAATTCGTTCAAATTGAGCAATATCTGCTTTATATAAACTTTCAGTCTCATAATTAAATTTAGGATCCATACAACTGAGCGCTTGTAAAATATAACCATATTTTTTATATAATACTGAAATAAGATCTTTTATATTATTTTCTATGACTAAAAAATCATCACCACCTATATCTTTAAAATTAACTAAAATTACTGGATGAACCCCTTGATATTTTTTATAATTTGGATCATTTAAGTATTTATTTATTTTTAATTGTTCAAATAACCCAACAGTTGGTAGTCCTCCTATTTCTCTACTAAAAAAGTGTTGCAACATAGATAATGCAGAGCTTTTACCCCAACGTCTTGGACGCGTTATTAACACTACATCATTACTATGATCTAAAAAATCTTTAATGAATAAGGTTTTATCTACAAACAACCTATTCAGATCAGCAGTTAAGCCATCACTGCTTACTAATTTTCTAAAATTACTAGTTCCTACCTTAATCGGATGTTTTTTCATAATTGACCTGTAAATCACAATTAAATAATCAAATTTCTGCTTTTCTTAAAATAGCCGTCTTTAAATATTTTAACCTTTCATTTTCTATTCAACTCTCTATTTTATATTCCATGTCCAAAGGTTGCTTAAAACTTTTAATTTCTTCATATACAACCCATGTAATTTAGTTTTAAGACAAAAATTACATATAGGAGATAGTCATGTCGATAGAACATTTTATCATTATAGTTACAAAATTCGATACTATAATTAATACAAAACTATACTAAACAACTAAACACACTTATGACTTTAAGGAATATTTGTGCATAATGTTAAGTTATTTGAATCACGCGATCATTTATTTGTGTTTTTAAATGAAAGTACATCCACCACAGAAAGTGGGATCCATTCTAACCAATATTTAATAAAACATCGTAATAATTTTGTTTTATTAGATCCAGGTGGCTTTAATGTAATGCCTCATGTATTAGCAGAGCTATTACGTTATACTACTTTAGATAAATTAACGGCTATTATTTTATCCCATCAAGATCCAGATGTTTTAGGTGGAATTGTTTCTTGGACAGCCTTAAGTTCTGCATCGGTATATCTTCCTGAAATTTGGAAACGTTTTATCCCACATTGTGGAATAACAACAGAAATAAATCGTTTTTATGGCGTGCCAGATAAAGGAATGCTATATCCTATGGCTTCAAATTGTAAATTACAATTGATTCCAGCTCACTTTTTACACTCTGAAGGAAATATTAATGTCTATGATCCAGTTTCTAAAATACTATTTAGTGGAGATATTGGAGCCGCAACAACAATGATTGACGACAATCCATTTGTAGAAAATTTTAAGACTTATCTGCCACATATAGAAGGATTTCATCGACGTTACATGTGCTCTAATCGTGCAATACAGGCTTGGCTTAAACGTATTTCAAAATTGGAAATTAATATGATTGCACCTCAACACGGGCGAATATATAAAGGAAAAGTCTTACATCAATTTATAGATTGGATTAGCAAGCTACAGTGCGGGATAGATTTGTTTGATAAGAATGGATTTATTCGTTAGGAAATAATCATTTGAATAATATAATAGAAAAAAACAATAATTTTTTTGAAATTATAGAAAAATTAAAGGTTGATTTTTTAAAACAATTAAGTATATTGCTAGAACATCAGATTACTAGCAAAAACTTCGATAAAAATATTATTCTTTTGGAACAAAAAAAATCAGCCCAAATAAACGCCATTTTTAATACAATTCACAAACAAGGTAAAAAACGTCTTGATGGTATTAAAAGCAATATTGAGCATTTTAACAATATTAACCATTCATTAGATATTTTGCATGGGTTACAAGATAAAAATAGTTATGACAATATCTTGCGGTTAAAAAATAATTTATTTAATTTAAATGATATATTTAATAAATTACTTTTGGAACATAATTTATTTGTAAAAAATGAACATTACGCAACTCACGATGTTTTAACTGGGCTGTATAATCGACATTATTTTAATACTATAATTAATTATGAAATTAATCGCTCGCAAAAATACAAACGATATAATAATAAATTTTCGATTTTAATGCTCGACCTAGATAATTTTAAAAAAATAAATGATTCTTATGGGCATCCTGCAGGTGATTTTATCTTAAAAAATATTGCAACAATGCTCTTAAAATCAATACGTCATGCTGATTTGGCAACTAGGCTAGGTGGGGATGAATTTGCAGTTATTCTTATGGAAACAGACTTAAATCAAGCAGCTTGCGTAGCAGACAGAATTCGCAAAAAAATTCAAAAAACCAAGTTAAACGGTGTTGTACCGTGTTTATCTTTAGCTGGCATTTTCAGATCAGCGCCAATTGTTAATAAAAATAATGCAGTGTCTAATGCATTATGCTTACAAGCATAATGTAAAGCAGTAAAACCGTTTGTAAAAGGAGTATCGACATTAAAACCAGGATGTTCTTGCAGCATCTTTACCATATCGGCAACTCTATTATTTTTAGCATGCGAGCAAAACATTTTAATTATTTGCTTTTCTTTTTCATCTTGTATCGAAAACATGATTCCTAATGGCATAATATTCCTCTGTATTATATTTAAAAACATTATCATAAAATACCATAGCGTTCAACTCAAATTGTTACGCAACAGAGTGGCATAAAATCGGATAGCTTTCATTTAATTTTACTCTTACAAAGATGCTATGTATAGTGTATTTACTACGAATGATGGTCAACTTTCAGCCTTCTTAATAGTAGGGTCGAACAATGGCGCGGTTATCAACTGTTAGTTTTGATCCAGTTTCCATCGTCCGCCTCCTCAAACGCACCGTGCGGATTTACCGCAGTACGCTTTCTTGCCAACTTCTTGTTAAGGTTTATGTGGCCTATTCACCCATCAACTCCCTCGCTATTACACTTGTCGGTCGATACCACTATCCTTGTGGGATTATTAGGATTATCCCGTGTTCAACTAATTGCTTTTATTACATGCCATGCTCTTCGACTCCGGAAGTGTAGATTTACTTCCCTATTCTTAGCAGAGTAAACCTATGTTGCCTTCGGTTTCTTGAATGACCTCGGCCACCTTCTCATATAAAATTAACGAAGCCAATCACTTCAGCCTTTCGGCTTACGGCCTGCAATATCTCTTGCCTACGCTTAGACACATCTGTTACCAGCATGTATCTCAAGGCTAGATCCGCAATGCGCCAGGGTCGCGCTTTTGCTATAGCTCTTTCAGCCACTAGTAATTAGCCGCTTTGCACGGCGCACTCAAAGATTTTTTTTAAATTATCATTATTAATAGTTGTTGGATGTTTTAATAAAATTTCAATTAATCCAATTAACACAGAAAGATCCTTGCTTGCATTATACTCAGTTATTTTCGCGATAATTTCTTTGTCTGCAAGCAATTCTTCAGGTAACAATTCATTAAAATCCTTTAACATAGCTAGTTTTTTCCCTTAATATTTATAAAATCTAAATGATTGACAATTTATACACCACTAGAATTATGGTTAGATTTTTGTTCAACAATCCGTTGTCGTGGTTGTCCTCTTTTAGCTTTACTAATCATAATATCTATATTTAAATTAAGACGATTTAAAAAGTTAAATAGGCGTTCTACTTTGAATCTAGAATATTTGCCAAGTTTTAAATTTGAAATTTCAGGCTGATCAATACCAAGTACTTTGGCGGCTTGAGTTTGATTTAACTTATGAGTTTTAATAGCTTTAAAAACTTGCAAAGCTAATTGAGCTTTTAATTCTTCTAATTCTGGCTCAACAAAACCTAAATCTTTAAAAATGTTACCTGAGCTTTTTTCATAATTAATTTTTCTAGTCATATGCCAACTCCTTTGCCCGCTTAAGGCGATCTTTAATTAAATCAAGTTCCTTTTGGGGAGTCTTAATCCCTTGTTTAGATTTTTTCTGAAAAGCATGTAAAACATATAAACCATGCGCAAGTTGTACTGCATATACAGTCCTATAAGTATCACTATTGAAATTCTCTACAATTTCAAATATACCTGAACCAAAACCTTTTATTGGTTTAGCATTTGGATGAAGTTCACCTCTTTGAGCAAAATATAACGCATATCCAATATTTCGTTGCACTTTTATAGGAAACTTTTTAAGTTGTTTTATGGAGTCTCCAACCCAAATTACTTTTTTTATTGTTTCACGCACATTTTAATTATGGCGGTATAGCCATAAAATTTCAAGCCCTATAATATAATTTTATTTGGTTCAGTTAAGTCGACCCTGTATGTAATCAACGTACATACAATATGACAATAATTTAGTTACGTTTATTATCCTAAATATATCAATTCTGGCTGTATAATTTAATGGGATATTTTTGGTTTTTTTAATTTTGGTTCCGACTTTTGTTTTTGTTCATGTTCTAAAAATATGGTTTTTATTTCATCACATACAGCATAATCTCGTGGTAATTTATTTCGATTATCAGGTAATTCTATGGCGCCAGCTATAAGTAAACTTTTTATGCACTCTTCAGTATCTTGGTGACACATAGAAGAAGCGAAAAGAAAATCTTATTAGATTCATCTATGAAAATTCTATAGTACCAAATAATATTAGAGAAATTAGCCCTTTTATAAAAAAATATTTAAATAAATATTAAATAATATAGAATGTATTTTAAAATACTAGGAAATTATTAATATGACAACAAAAAACAGACAAGAAACTGATTTACCTTGGAAATATATATTAAGTTTATATTTTAAACCTTTTATGGAACTTTGTTGGCAAAAAAGAGCAACAGAAATTAATTGGAATAAAAAACCACGCTTTCTAGATAAAGAATTGATTAAAATTACTAAAGATGCTGCTACTGGCAATAGGGTTATAGATAAACTAATAGAAGTAGAATTAATTGATGGTAATCGTTGCTGTATACTGATCCATCTGGAAGTACAAAGTACTAAACAAGCTGATTTTAGTAAGCGAATGTTTGTATACCGATACAGACTTCGTGATGTGTATGAAAAGCCTATAGCTAGCATGGCTTTATTACTAGATGATGATCCATCTTGGAGACCCTGTAGTTATAGTGAAAGCCTTTGGGATTCAGAAATTACTATGCGCTTTCCGATCATAAAATTAATTGACTATAACGAGCAAATACAAGGATTAGAACAATCAACTAATCCATTCGCTATAATAATATTAGCTCAATTAACTGCTTTAAAAAAACAGGAAATTGAGTTAAAATTAACTCAGAAGTTACAAATTACTAGAAAATTATATACGTTAAATTTCAGCAAAAAGGAAGTATTAGCTTTATTTCGATTTATTGATTGGATTATATCATTACCAAAAGAATGCGAGGCAGAATATATGAGAAATGTAGCAAAATTAGAAAAAGAAGAATTTGGTAAGAATTTTATATGCCCTGCTGAACAACTTTGGCTAGAAGAAGGTATGGAAAAAGGATCAGCTATTACTGCTCAAAAAATTGCTATGAAAATGTTAGGGAAAAAAGGGATCTCTATAGCGTATATAGCAAAAATCACTGGTATATCTATTACTGAACTTAGAAGATTAAAAGACAAAAAACACTAGAAAAACACTCTGTTGCATAAAGATTTAAAGTTAGGTAACGTTGTTTGTTTTTGCTAAAACAAGCTACTTCCTTAACATGTAAGACAATCTGATGGATCAAGCTTTTTTTGGTAAAAATATATTCCTTATAAATTCCTTTAATTTTTTTTAGATCAAAAAATTTCAAACCACTAGAGGTCACTTCTATTGGCTGGAGAACATTGTCTTTTAAAAAGTCAGCAACTTTTTTAGCAGCACAAGATATTTTTGTTAATATGGAGGCTTTTGATGGACGGCTAATGTTGGCAGCTTGAATAGAAACTTCTAGACTAAAGTTATATGTACCAAAAGCTGGATTTGGAGAGAAAATATACCAAGCAATTCAGGATGGCTATGAAAATTATGTGAAATGGCTGAATTGGCCAGCAAATATTCCAAAGGTTACGCAACTGAAGCTGCTCATGCTATGGCGATTCTTGCGTTTAGAATTCTAAAGTCCAAAAAAGTAGAAATTTATTGTGATGCTGAAAATGTAGCGTCAACACCTATCCCGTTAAAGCTTGGATTTAAGCTAGAATATGTACAAAAAGGTGGTTGGCCAAGGATAGACGACAAACTAGCAAAATTAAAAACATATTCCATTTTTCATGAGAATGATCTGCCTAAATTGGAAATTACTTGGTGATACTTAATAATTTAGAAATAACAGCATTTTTTTTAAGACTCGACTTTTAAACAAAATCGTATAATTTAGCGCCAGCGACTATATACTAAACACACATGAGTTATAAAGATTACAAATAGCTCTTGCACTAACAATTATGCTATAATCCACCCAAATGAACTTTAAGTGCTCAAAAAAACAAAGTTAACTTAGAAAATGTTATCAATAAAATATTTTAAAGAATTATTTTCATATGCTGCCAAACATACCAAAAATGCACCCTACCTATTACAAGAATTGGCTTTTATAACTAAAAATACCATGTTTGGCTCTGTTATGCTAAGCGATCATTATATTGGCAGACTATTAAAATTATTAGTAGCCATATCTGCAGCTAAAAAAATATTAGAAATTGGCACTTATACCGGATATGCAACCCTTAGTATGGCAGAAGCATTACCAATAGATGGCCATATTATTACTTGCGAAATCGACCCAACAGCTATAAAAATGGCTAACAAATTTTTTAATTTAAGCCCGCATGGGCACAAAATTACTCTAATGCCTGGGCCTGCATTAGATACTATAAAAACTATTGAACATCCATTAGATCTAGTATTTATAGATGCAGATAAAGCTAATTATAAAAATTATTATGAACAAGTATTGCCAAAACTAAAATCCGGTGGCTTAATAATAATAGACAATGCTTTTTGGGGCGGAGAAGTTTTAAATGCAATATCAACACAAGCAAAGACTATAGATCAACTAAACAAACAAATTTTTAATTGTAATCAAGTAGAGAATATATTATTAAATATTCGAGATGGCGTTAACATTGTACGTAAAAAATAATATAAAAATAAAATATTTTTTAATATTTTTAATATTTTTAATTAATACTAATTACTGTTTTGCTAAAGGAAAACAATACCATACATTACAAGTAGAAATTTCTGGGATCAATCAAGAACTAACAGAAGCTATAAAAAAAGATCTATTAATATTCCAAGCCACTTCCGATCCAAAACTAACTAAACTTCGTATAGAAAATCTATATGATAAAGCTAATCTAGAAATTATAAATAATTTACAAAGCTTAGGTTATTACCATGCCACCATTAAAACTAGCAGTCTACAAGAAATTAGTAATAATCACTGGTTAGTTAATTATAATATAGAACTTGGAATACCTACTAAAATTAAACAAATTGATTTACAAATTACTGGCGAAGCCAGTAATAATCCAAAGTTATTACAAAAAATACATAATCTTAGTATAAAATTTTTACATGTAAATCAACAATTAAATCACGGTGAATATGAAAAAACCAAGCAATATATTTTAAATAAATTACATGATTATGGATTTTTAAATACTCAATTTAATACATCTATAGTAAAAATTAATACCAACAATTATACGGCTTCTATTATTTTTATAATAGATTCTAAACAACAATATTATTTTGGTCCAATAACATTTGAATCAGATCAATACCCACCTAGCTTTTTACAACAATATATTCCTTTTAAAGAACATGATTTATATTTAGCAAAAAATTTAATGCAACTTAAAGACAATTTATTAAACTCTGGATTGTTTGCTAAAGTACGTATCGACACCTCTACTTTATCAACAGATAGCAATAATATTATACCAATAACAGCCAGGGTATATGCAAAGCCTGCTAATAACTATAATGCTAGTGTTGGTTATGGCACAGATACTGGAATACGTGGTAATGCAGGTTATACTAGAAAAAGATTTTCTCATCCTGGCCATCAAATAAATATTAATTTAACGGGATCTAAAATTCGTAAAAATGCTATTATTGACTATAGTCTGCTTGGTGCCGATCCAACAATTGATAAATATAATTTTGGTGTAACTGCTGCAGAAGAACATATCCAACAAAGATATGATAAGAATGCTTCTTTATATATACAAAAGTCAAAAAAATATGATAACAGACAACAATTTTGGAAATTAAATCTTTTAACAGAAACTTTTAAAGAACTGCCAGCTAAAGAAAAACAACATGCTAATTTTTTGCTACCTAGCTTACGTTTAGTATGGGTTCATCATAAAAATAATACTGCAAACAATGATGACGATAACGATAATAACGAAAACCAAACTAACTTTGGAAATAAGCTAGACATAAACACTAAACTTGCTTCCAAAATCCTAGGATCGGCTAATTTATTACAATTTAATATTAACGAAAAATGGATCAAACCATTAATTTATGATCTACGGCTTATATGCAAAGGCACCATAGGCATTACCAGCATTAAGGATATAGAAAAATTACCACTAAGTTTAAGGTTTTTTGCTGGTGGAGATTATTCTGTACGTGGTTTTGCCTACGAAAGTTTAGGCCCAATGTCTACCGACTCGGCTGGTAATACTAAAGTAGTTGGTGGAAAACATTTAGTTTTAGGTAGCCTAGAAATAGAAAAAACTATATATCATCAAATTAGTGCTGCTTATTTTATAGATGTTGGTAACGCTCTAAATACTTTTAACCAGTTTAATCTTAAAAAATTAGCTATTGGCACAGGGGTTGGATTAATTTATAAAACTCCTATAGGATCAGTACGTGCTTATATAGCCAAACCGTTACAGTTACCTCAACAAATGGGTAACCTGCTTAAAAAACATATTCGTTTTCATCTAACTTTTGATGCCGGTTTATAGTAAAATTTATTTTTATGAAATTATTAAAAATTATAGCTATTGTTAGCGTTGGTGTAGTTACAAGTTTATGTATACTTGCAATAAGCATTAATTTTATTATCACAACTAACTACGGAGCTAGGCTATTATTAAATACTATAATTCCAATTGTCTTACATAATAAACTGCCATATAAAGTTAATATTAATAAAATATCCGGTAGTTTACACAGAGAACTACAATTAGAAAATTTTAGTTTGTCTACCACAGATCAAACCAACCCTGCTATTAATCTTCATATAAAAACTGCAACTATTAAACTAAATTGGATAGATCTTATAAAAAACCGACTATTATCAATAAAAATTAGTAACATTAAAGGTGCTTTAAATAATTATCCTCTCGAAGCCAATATTAATTTTTTTACTAAAAACCTAAACTATTTATCCATAAACACTCAAAATTTTATAAAAATTGGCAATAATATTTTAAACTTAGAACAAGCTAATAATAAAGAACAAATAAATTTTAAATTAATAGCCAATCAATTAGATGTTTTTAACAATATATTTAATAAACCACTAGAATTAATTTCTGGCAAAATAATAATAACTGGCCATATAACTAATAACCTTTCTCTGTTAATGGCAAATATTCGAACAGAACAATTAAACATTAATAATATATCCCTCGATCCAATCCTGCAAAACCCACATAATCAATTAAATATTGTATTAAAAGACCTTAAAACTATAGAAGCACAAGTTAATTTCCAAGATATTACCCATATAATGAAATTTATCCCTAACCTCACTAGATTAAAAGGTAAATTGCAAGGTTATATTAATTTAAACAACGAATCAAAATTTAACGCTAATTTAGCCTTTAAAGACCTTACCATGTCTTTACCAGAATATGGTATAAAAATAAAACCTTTAAACATTAATTTTACAGCTAATAATGGTCAAACTATTTTAATTAACGGCAAAGGGATTATGCGAAATGGACCAGGAGAATTTAATATAAAAGGCCATTTAGAACCGTTTTCTAAAAATTTTTCTAATCTGTTAGAAATTTCTGGTGATGACATAGAATGTATTAATACTCATGAATACTACTTAATTGCATCGTTACAATTAAAACTAGCATTTTTATTACAACAAAATGCTTTACAAATAGCAGGCAATATAATAATACCAAAAGGCTCTATTAATTTAGATCAACAAAAATCAAGCTCTATAGTTAAATCTAGAGACATAGTATTTCTTGAACAACAAAATACCACACAAAATAATTTTCGGATTTTGCCAAATATAGATTTAAGAATTGAACCAGAAACAGCATTGTTAGGTAAAGGTTTAGATACAACTATTAGCGGTAAATTAAGAATTTATACTGAAAACGATATGCTACTTGGTGATGGAAGAGTTAGTATTAAACAAGGAACTTATAAACTATCTGGGCAAGAATTTATAATTGAAAAAGGCAGATTTATTTATCTACCAGGAACATTAATTGCCAATCCTACTTTAGATATAAAAATTTTACCTAAAAACAAACAACAAGATCAATATTTATATATAGAAGGAACGTTAAATAGCCCTATTATAAAAGATAGTGGTTTAGTAAACGAACATCAAGCAATGTTACAATTATTGAGTTTTGGTAGTGATAAAATTATAACTAACATAAAAGACAAACTCCATTTACACGAATTTGGTATACAAGAAGATGATTATGTTTCTAACCAATATAAAATTAAAAACCCTGACGAATCAGTATTAACTAATAAAAACTTTGTAGTTGGTAAAAAAATTAACGATAAAATTCAGATACAATATTTAAAAACTTTAAATACTACTAACAACACGGTTCGTTTAAAGTATAGTTTATCTCCACATTGGTCTTTAGGTTTAGAATCTAGTACCGAATCTGGCCATGGGGCAGATTTAGGGTTTTCTTTAGAAAAATAAACTGTTTACTTAAACGTAATTAGCTATAACACGGCTATTTGTTAAAAAAATACTAATTAATGATCACATTCATGGTTATTTAATTTTTTTATTTCTTCTTTCGTTAACCCGGTACATCTTGCAATAATACTACAACATATACCTTCTTCTAGCATTTTTAATGCTATAGTTTTAACTGCTTCCAGCCCAAATGTTTGCTTACAACTTTTCTCTACTTCAACCATATCTATCTCCTAAAGTAAAAAGGTTTAAGAATATATTAATATAAACAGGTAAAATTACTACAAAATAATTTTTGTTGACAAACACCACAAAAATATATTAACATGCAGCAAGACGCTTTCTAACCAACACAAGTTTATTGGATTAAAATTTACGCACTATGTTAGTGCTACTATAAAATATTTTTACCACAGTAAATTTATGAACGATTTATCTTGCTGGGAAACTAAATTTAAATATTGTTGTTACTCGAAGCAACTATTAATAAAACTTTTATTACTTAATAAAACAGCAAAACCAAAAGTAGATATTTTAGAAATTAAAAAAGCTATTTATTACGCCAAAAAGTATCACGGAGCTCAATTACGCCAATCTGGAGAACCATATTATTCGCATCCACTGGAGGTCGCATATAATATTGCTGATTATGTTTTTGAAACAAATATTTTAGTTACCAGCATTCTTCATGATACGATTGAAGATACTGAATTAACTAAAGAAAAAATTGATTACATTTTTGGCTCCAAAATAGCCAATCAAGTTGAGTCTTTAACTAGAATAAAATCAGATCGAAAAATTAGCGCAGCAGAAATGGTAGAATTATTATGGCAACAAAAAAATATTGAACTACTATTAGTTAAACAGTTTGATAGACTACATAATATTCATACAATTAACTTTAAATCTATTGAAAAAATAAAAACAATCACAGAAGAAACTATTGATGCCTTCATAATTCTTGCTATATACCTAGAAATGCCCTCAATAGTAGAAGATCTAATACAACATTGTACTAAAATAATTGCTCCCAACTACCGTAAAGATAAAAAAAATTATGATGATAGTTTTAAGTTACCTGCTCTAAGTAGTTAAAAGATTTTTTGTATGTATAATAATTGAATTGTTTTTTTCTAAGTTTTCAAAATGTTGTAACCCATATTTAAAAGCTATAATTACTGGTAGATAAATAATCCACAAACCCCAATGCCCAAATTTTTCTGTAATATAAACAAGCACAAAAGAAGTAATTGAATACATTAGAGCCCTTGATAACACAAACATAAAGCTTGCATAAGTAAAACGTTTAAAGATAGGAAAGTGAGTAAAGAAAATAGCATGTGCCGGTACATCATATATTCCAAACACGCAAATACATTGCATAATCATTAAATGTAAGGGAGAAGTAATGTTATATAATAAATATGGGGTACATAATGTAAAAATCAAAAATATTATCATTGTAGCTTTAACGATTTTTAATGGATGTATCTTATGACTTAATATCGTAAAATATGCGATACCTAAAAAATCTACTATTGCAATTACCAAATTATGGTTAACAATTTGTTCACCGCTATAATTAAATAAATTTTTCAATAGTTCACTGCTATAAATATAGGCAAAATAAAAGCGTAATGGCGTCCCGCATTGTATAAGAAAATATGCTAATGCGGTTTTTTTATTAACTTTTTCATTTACAATTAGACTTCTTTTTATTAGGTTTGTATTTCTACCAAGCCCTTCAATAATATTTTGTAACTTACGTTTTGCATTTACAAAATCTGGAGTTTCTCTCAGAACGTTTCTAGCAACAGCTCCTATTACCGCTATTAAAGCACCTATCCAAAAAACAACTCGCCAATCTAAATTAATGATAAATACTGCCGATGCAACACCTAAAGCCATAAAGCTACCCAAACCAGCGGCGCAATCCATTAAACAAACCGCTGGATAACGAGCAGGTGGTTTAATCAACTCTGTTAAGTAAATTTCAGCACCTATAATCTCTCCCATAGAAGACATACCTTGCGTAATACGACAGATAATCATTGCCCAAGAAGCTGTAACTCCAATTTGAGCATAAGTTGGTAAATTTGCCATTACGGTACAAGATAACGCCATCATCACGGTAGTGATTATTACCGTTGGTTTGCGTCCTATATTGTCGCCTATGTAACCAAAAACCAATGCGCCAAATGGTCGAAAAACAAATGTTGAACCAAATGCTGCTGTCGCAATTAATTTAGAAGTATATGGATCGGTTTTAGGAAAAAATAGTTCATTTAATACTATAGCCATGTGCACATAAAGCATTAAATCAAAATATTCAAGAAAGGTTCCAATTTGTAGGATCCCTATAGCTTCTTTTTGTTCTTTAGTTAGGGATGAAAATATTTTCATGTTTGTAATTCACTAGAAACAATATTCATTGAATTATTAGATAATTTTTTAGTTGGGTAGTTTCCAATTGCTTTTTCTAAATTTTCAAAATGTACAAGCCCAAATCCAAACCCCACAATTACTGGAATAAAAATAAACAATAATCCCCACACCCCATATTTTTCCGTTATCCAAACAAGACCAAATGAGGTTATTATATACATTAAAGCACGCGACAACGCATAAATAAAACTAGCACACGTAAATCTTTTAAGAATAGGAAAATGGTTAAAAAAAATAGCTTTTGCTGGAGCAACATAAATTCCCATCGCACCAGTAAAGAATTGTATTAATATCAAATATAGCGGTGAACTAATGTTAGACAATAAATATGGAATACATAAAATAAAGATAGTAGATATTATTGCAATTACTTTAATTATTTTTAATGGATATATTCTATAACTTAAAATTGTAATAAATATGGTCCATAAAAAGCCTATTGTTGCAACTATTAAATTATGATAAATAATATCTTTAGCAGTATAGTGAAATAAATTTTTTAATATACCTCCACAATATATATAAGTAAAATAAAAACATAATGGTCCTCCACATTGTATAAGAAAATATGCTAATATCGTTTTTTTAGTTAGACTTTGGTTTTTAATAATTTTCTGTGTATTCTGTTTTGCATTTATAAAGTCTGGAGTTTCTCTAAGTGCAGTTCTAGCAACAGTTCCTATGATCGCTATTAATGCCCCAATCCAAAATGCAACTCTCCAGTCCATTCCCACAGCAAACACACCAGTTGCAACAGCTAACGCCATTAAAGTACCAAAACCAGAAGCACAATCCATTAAACTAACCACTGGATAACGAGCCGGCGGTTTAACTAATTCTGTTAAGTAAATTTCAGCACCTATGATCTCTCCCATAGAAGACATGCCTTGTACAATACGACATATTGTTACAGCCCAAGAAGCACCAATTCCAATTTGAGCATATGTTGGTAAAGTCGCCATAACGACACAAGATAATGCCATCATCATAGTAGTGATTATTACTGTTGGTTTACGTCCCATAGTATCCCCTATGTAACCAAAAATCAGTGCGCCAAACGGTCTAAAAATAAATGTTGCGCAAAACCCAGTAGCAGCTAACAGGCCCGCCGTATGCGGATCAGTTTTAGGAAAAAATAATTCATTTAATACTACAGCCATATGGACGTAAAGCATTAAATCAAAATATTCAAGAAAGGTCCCAATTTGAAGGATCCCAGTGGCTTCTTTTTGTTCGTAGTTTAATGATGAAAATATTCCCATAATTATCCTTACTGTTCTAATTGTTTTCAAATAAATCAGGTTAAAATTAATGTTAATATTTATACAGTTTTTTTATATTATTTTAAGAATTTATTAGAGTATTCATCATAATGCTTAACCCCATTCAATCTCTTAAGATTAGTTAA
>Ga0116135_1000705_pt1 | contig 18181 bp, 17 predicted proteins | sample June2015DPH_20_1_FD_89738 | JGI IMG/M metagenome (GOLD analysis project Ga0116135, IMG submission 89738) | Peatland microbial communities from SPRUCE experiment site at the Marcell Experimental Forest, Minnesota, USA - June2015DPH_20_10 | ecosystem: Environmental > Terrestrial > Soil > Wetlands... | reverse complement strand
GATCTTGGATTGGCCGCGGCCTATTGCGATCGCGTGGTGGTGATGGAGAAGGGCCGCGTGGTCGAAACCGCGTTGTCCGCCAATATTTTTACCAAACCCGAACACGCCTATACCAAGAAGCTGATGCGTGCGACGCCGCGGCTCGGTGTCTCCTTGCGCGATCTGCTGCCGGAGGAAGAAGCCGCGGCACTTCCCTCGACCCCGGCATCCGCAGTGGCCGCTCCCCCAGCAGGCGAGGACAGCGGCAAAAAGCCGCTGTTGCTGATCGAAAAGCTGGTGAAGGAATATCCGCGTCAGGGCGCCACGGCGACGTTGAGCAAACTGTTCGCGCGCAAGCCGGCGGCGGAGCCCGAACAATTCCGCGCGGTTGACGGCATCAGCTTTTCGGTGGGGCATGGCGAGAGCGTCGGTCTGGTCGGCGAATCCGGCTGCGGCAAATCCACCACCTCGATGATGGTGATGCGGCTTTTGGACCAGACCTCCGGCCGCATCATGTTCGACGGTGACGAGATCGGCGGCATCATGCCCAGTGCCTTCGCGCGGTTGCCGCTGCGCAAGAGCATCCAGATGGTGTTTCAGGATCCGACCGACAGCCTCAATCCGCGCTTCACCGCGGTGCGCGCGATCGCCGATCCGATCATGCAACTCGGCGATATCAAGGGGCGTGACGCGTTGCGCGCCCGCTGCGAGGAATTGGCAGGTCTGGTCGGGCTGCCGGTCAATCTGCTGGATCGATTCCCGCATCAATTGTCGGGTGGACAGAAGGCCCGCGTCGGCATCGCCCGCGCGATTGCGTTGCACCCGAAGCTGGTGATCCTCGACGAGCCGACCGCCGCACTCGATGTCTCGGTGCAGGCGGTGGTGCTGAATCTGCTGCAGGATCTCAAGCAGTCGATGGGAATGAGCTATTTATTCGTGTCGCATGATTTGAATGTGGTACGATTATTGTGTGATCGCGTTATTGTGATGCGGACCGGGAGAATCGTCGAGCAAGGTCCTTCGGAGCGGGTCTTGGGTGACCCGCAGGATGCCTATACAAAGGAGCTGTTGACGGCTATTCCACATCCGCCGTTGCCGGTTCACTGAGTCCACCGGCGGATGGGGAAGATTGACGGGAGAGTGCGGGACAGTAATGGCTGCTGATTTTCTTGATGATTATATCGACGCCGTCTCGAAAGCGCTGGCGCTGCCGGTTGACGACGCCTGGAGACCGGCGGTACGGGCCAATCTCGAAGTGTCGCTGAAGCTGGCGCGGCTGGTGGATGAATTTGCGCTATCCAACGAAGCCGAGCCGGCCAGTGTCTTTGCAGCCTGATACCGCCATAACGCCCGATCGCGACGGGTTGTCGGCCTCGGAAATCGCCTCAGCCGTGAAGAGCCGAAAGCTCACGGCTCTCGGCGTCACCGAAGCGGCACTGGCGCGGATCGCCAAACATGATCGCGTCCTGAATTCGTTCACCGACGTGACCGCCGATCGCGCGCGCGCCAAGGCGAGCGCGGTCGATGCCGCGATCGCGGCGGGGAAAAATGCCGGCTCGCTCGCCGGCGTGCCGTTTGCGGTCAAGAACCTGTTCGACGTGCAGGGCCTGTCGACGCGCGCCGGATCGAAGATCAATCGCGATTTTCCGCCATCGCCGCGCGATGCCACCCTGATCGAACGGATGGAAGCGGCCGGCGCGGTGATGGTCGGGGCGCTCAATATGGGCGAATATGCCTACGACTTCACCGGCGAGAATATTCACGACGGACCGTCCCGCAATCCGCATGATCCGACACGGATGACCGGCGGCTCGTCGGGCGGCTCCGGCGGCGCGGTCGGTGGCGGGCTGGTGCCGCTGGCGCTGGGATCGGATACCAACGGCTCGATCCGGGTGCCGTCTTCGTTTTGCGGAATTTTTGGATTGAAGCCGACCTACGGCCGCCTGTCCCGTGCGCGGTCGTTTCCGTTCGTCTCGAGCCTCGATCATCTCGGTCCGTTTGCGCGCAATGTGGGTGATCTCGCGCTCGCCTATGATGCGATGCAGGGACCCGATCCGGATGACGCGGCGTGTACGACCCGGCCGGCCGAGCCGGTCGCGTCGATGCTGACGCAGGATATAGGCAATCTGCGGATTGCCATTGCCGGTGGATATTTCCAGAAGAACGTCTTTTCTGAAGCGGTCGAAGCCGTCGCGCGCGTCGCCAAAGGACTCGGCGCCACGCGAACCGTCGAAATTCCCGAGGCTGCGCGCGCCCGCGCCGCGGCCTATGTCATCACCGCCTGCGAAGGCGCGTCCTTGCATCTCGATCGCCTGCGCCAGCGGCCGAACGATTTCGATCCGGCGGTGCGCGATCGCTTGCTGGCGGGCGCGATGATTCCGGCGGCGCTGGTCGACCGCGCGCAGAAATTCCGCCGCTGGTATCGCGCCCGGGTCTTGGAGCTGTTTGCATCGGTCGACGTGATCATCGCGCCGGCGACGCCATGCGTTGCGCCGAAGCTCGGGCAGGCGACCTTCGTGCTTGACGGCGTCGAACTTCCGGTGCGCGCCAACATCGGCATCCATACCCAGCCGATTTCCTTTATCGGACTTCCGGTGGTCGCGGTGCCGGTTCCGCTCGAGCCGATGCCGATCGGTGTGCAGATCATTGCCGCGCCCTGGCGGGAAGATATCGCATTGCGCGTGGCTCATGCGCTGGAACGCAGTGGCGTGGTTTCCGCGCCGCGACCGGGAGGATTATAGCCATGCAGGTCGATCTCCCCGACGTGCTCGCCGAGGTGACCGAGCAATTCGCCCGTTACGAGAAGGCCCTGGTGACGAATGACGTTGCCGTTCTCGATGACCTGTTTCGCCCCGATTCCCGCACGCTGCGCTATGGCAGCGGCGAAAATCTCTATGGCTATGATGCGATCATGGCGTTTCGCGCCGCGCGCTCGCCGGCGGGCCTGATGCGCCGCACCGCCGGGACCGTGATCACGACCTATGGCCGCGACGCGGCGGTGGCCTCGACCCTGTTTTATCGTGATTCCTCGCCCGGTAGAGTGGGGCGGCAGATGCAGACATGGGTTCGATTCGCCGAAGGCTGGAAGATCGTCGCCGCGCATGTCAGCATCATCGACGAACCGCAGGATCAATCGACATGAGTCTTGACGATCTTCCATCCAGCACTCCCGAGCGTTCCGGCATCGAAGCGGAGCCGGTGGTGCGGCGTGTCGGCCGTGCGTCGCCGCTTCCGGACAAGATCACGCGCGCGGAAGAACTGCGCCTGCAACTCGCCGATGAAATCGTGCGCGGTGTGCTGGCGCCAGGATCAGCCCTCGACGAGACCGATATTGCGACGCGTTTCAAGGTTTCGCGTACCCCGGTCCGCGAAGCGCTGCGCCAGTTGGCGGCCAGCGGCCTGATCGATGCGAGAGCGCATCGCGGCGCGGTGGTGGCGCGGCCCTCGGTCGAACGGCTGACCGGCATGTTCGAGGCCATGGCGGAGCTGGAAGCGCTGTGCGCCGGCCTTGCCGCCGAACGCATGCTGCCGGCGGAGCGGCACCGGCTGGAGGCGGTGCACGAGGAACTGCGGGTGTTGAGCTATGCCGGCAATCCGGACCGGTTTCACGAGGTCAATGAGCGCTTTCACAACACGATCTATGCGGGTTCGCAGAACGGCTATATCGCCGAAATTACGCTCGCGACCCGGGTGCGGGTGCAGCCGTTCCGCCGCGCGCAGTTCCGTAATCTCGGGCGGTTGGCGAAATCCCATGCCGAGCACGACCGCGTGGTGGTGGCGATCGTGCGCGGCGACCGCGTCGGCGCGGCGGCCGCGATGCGGGCGCATATCGAGCTGGTGCGCGACGAATACGAACTCTACGCGGTGTCGCTGTAGTTCAAGCGTGTCAGGTGCGGGGATATCAACCCGCCGCTGCCACGAACGCGCGCCAGCCGTTGAAAGCCGAGATATCGCGCGCGCCGTCGATCGCGGCGGGTTCGACAATGAAGCCTTTGACGCCGCGACCGTCGGCAAGAACGATGGTGCCGATCGCCATCGGCGAGGGGATGGCGGCGACGAACCTGCCGAACGCCGCGGCTGAGAGCGCCCAGACTTCCAGCGCGATGGACGATCCCGTTCCCGCGGCCACCCGCAGCAGGCCGGGTTTCGGCGGCGTGGTGTCGAGGGCATAGAGCTTGTAGTCCGGCGCGGTCGCGGTGGCCTCCAGCAATCGTCCGCCCAGCGCCTTCAATTCGCTGTTGAGCACCATGCCCGAGAGATGCGCGCCGACCACGGCGATCGCGATTTCGTCGCCGCTGGCGCTGACCGGCAGCGCCGCCAGCGGCGGCTGCGGCACGCAGCGGCTGCCCAGGGTCAGTTTGGTATCGGCGTGAAACACCCGCCCGATGCCGGCGAGCTGTGCGTCCTGACCGGCGGGTGCCAACAGCGTGATGCCGAACGGAATATCGTCTGATCTGATCGACGCCGGCAATGCGAGGCCGCAGAGGTCGAGCAGGTTGACGAAATTGGTGTAGGTGCCGAGCCGGCTGTTGAGTTCGATCGGATTGGCGAGCACCTGCGCGGTCGAGTACACGGTCGGCGTCGTCGGCAGCACCAGCGCGTCGATATTCGCAAAAGCGCGCTCGGCGATGCGGCGCAGCGTCTGCAGCCGGTACAGTGCGGCGAAGGTATCGGCGGCGGTGAGCCGCGCGCCGCCGGCGGCTATTTCGCGCGTGATCGGATGGATCGCATCCGGCGATGAGGCCAGGAGATTGCGGATCACCAGATAGCGTTCCGCGACCCACGGCCCTTCATAGAGCAGCCGCGCGGTTTCATAGAACGGCTCGAGATCGAACCCGACCAGCGTGGCACCAAGCGCGGTCCAGCGCTGGAGGGCCGCGGCGTAAGCGGCTTCCGCGGCCTTGTCGCCGAAAAAGATCAACTGACCGTCGCGCGGCACGCCCAGCTTCAGATTGGCGGGAAACGAGGCGACCTGCCCCAGCGGCCGGTTGCGCGAAAACGGGTCGGCCCCATCGGGGCCGGCCATCGCGGCCAGCGCCGCCGTCGCGTCATCGACGGTGAGCGCAAAAACCGACACGCAATCCAGCGTCCGGCACGCCGGCACCATGCCGGCGGTGGAGACCAGTCCGAGGCTCGGCTTCAGCCCGACGATATTGTTGAGCATCGCCGGCACGCGGCCGGAGCCCGCGGTATCGGTGCCCAATGCGAGCGGCACCAGCCCGGTCGACACCGCCACCGCCGATCCTGAACTCGAACCGCCCGGAATGAGGTCGCCGCGTATCGGATTGTTGGGGATGCCGTAGGGCGAGCGCACGCCGACGAGACCGGTGGCGAACTGATCGAGATTGGTCTTGCCGATCATGATGGCGCCGGCCGCGCGCAGCCGCGCCACCGCGGTCGCGTCGTGCGCGGGCAAGTAGGAAAACGCCGGGCAGGCGGCGGTGGTGGGCAATCCGGCGACGTCGATATTGTCCTTCACCGCGACGGGAATGCCGTAGAGCGGAAGCAGCGAGGCATTTTTTGCGGTCAGGGCTTCCGCTTCCGCCAGCGCATCCGCTTCGTCGCGCAGGCTGATGAAGATGGCAGGGTCGTTGTGCTCGCGGATCCGCTGATAGCTGCGCGCGACGGTTTCCGCAGGCGACAGGGTGCCGGCGCGATGCGCGGCGAGGATTGCGGCGACCGTTTCAGTCACGCGCGGCCCCGATCGGGAATGAGCTTGGTCGGCGGGTACGGCAAGGAGTGTCTCCGGATGCAAAACACGAAGGGTGGGTTGAGGTTCGCCATTGCTGACTACGCTCCGGGACTAGAATCCTTCCCCGGTCGAAGCAAGCAGTGTGCCATTGTGTACATCGGAATTGCTGACCTTAATTCCACAAATAAATCTTTGTTATCAGTTATTTGTACCATTTTTAGGGGTGCCGTTGGGGCCCTTGGGGGAAATCGGCGCGATCACGGCTGCCTATCTTATGAGCAGGGTTATTCCGGACATCGGGCCCGTCCGCCGGAGGGCTTTGCCTTTGGCGCGCGACGACATCTTACCGGCGATCTTGCCGGCGCGCGTGGTTCTCCTGTCGCGCAAAACGTCGCATGATAGCGAAACGACGCGTCGACCGGGCAGCCAGGGATGCCCGGCTGCGGCGGCAAGACGCCAAAAATCAAAACAAACAAATCAAGAGGGAGAGACGCGATGAGGGGGCTGATTGGGTGTCTGGCACTGGCGTTGTCGTGTGCCGCAGGGGGATCCGCGCGCGCGGAAATTTCCGACAATGTGGTTCGGATCGGCGTGCTCAACGATATTTCCGGCATCTTCCAGGACACCAACGGCATGGGCTCGGTCGAGGCCGCGCGGATGGCCGCGGAAGATTTCGATGGCGGCGGCAAGAATATCAAGGTCGAGATCGTCTACGCCGATCACCAGAACAAGGCGGATGTTGGCTCGGCCATCGTGCGCAAATGGCTCGACGTCGACAAGGTTGACGCGGTGGTCGATGTGCCGAATTCGGCCGTCGGCCTCACCGTCAACGCGCTGTTGCGCGACACCCGGATGACGTTCCTGGCCTCTTCCACCGCCAGCTCCGATCTGACCGGAAAGGCCTGCTCGCCGAACACCATCCAATGGGTCAACGATGCCTGGGCGACCGGCAACACCACGGCGGCGGCGATGATGAAGCGCGGCGGCATGGACTGGTATTTCATCACGGTGAATTACGCGCTCGGCCAGGGTATCGAGGCCGAAGCCACCAGCTACATCGAGAAGCACGGCGGCAAGGTGCTGGGCTCGGCCAAGCATCCGCTCAACACGCCGGATTTCGCGTCGCTGCTGCTGCAGGCCCAGAATTCCAGGGCCAAGGTGATTGGTCTCGCCAATGCCGGCGGCGACACCATCAATGCGGTCAAGCAGGCCGGTGAATTCGGCATCAAGGAAGGTGGCCAGACCCTGGTCGCCTTCCTGCTGTTCATCAACGACGTGCACGGCATGGGACTGAAGGTCGCGCAGGGACTGCAACTGCTGGAAGCCTTCTACTGGGACATGAACGACGACACCCGGGCCTTCGCCAAACGTTTCAGTGCCCGGCCGGGCATGAACGGCAAGATGCCGAGCGGCAATCAGGCCGGCGTCTACGCCTCGACGCTGGCGTATCTCAACGCGGCGGCGGCGACCGGCAGTGATGACGCCAGGGACGTCGTGCCGCAGATGAAAAAATTCAAGGGCAAGGACAAATTGTTCGGCGATGTCACCATCCGCCAGGATGGCCGCGTCATCCATCCGATGTATCTGTTCGAGGTCAAGAAGCCGGAGGAATCGAAATATCCCTACGACTATTACAAACTGGTTTCGACCACATCAGCCGATCAGGCGTTCCGGCCGATCGCCGACGGCGGTTGTTCGCTCGTGAAGTGATGTGATCGATGCGCCGCGAGGGTCAGGCGGCGCGCGATCGTGCTGGACTATTTCCTGGCGGCCGCCTTGACAGCCCGGACGGCCTTCGCCGTCCTGACGTTTGAAGCCTGATCCTGCGCAACCATGTGTTCGGCGATCAACTCGGCCGTGAAGCGGCTGATCGTGTCGGGATCGGTGATGATCGACTGGGTATTGTTCTGCGCTTTGAAACCCGCGGCCTTGACGTCGAAAGTGCTGCCCACGGCCTGGCCTTCGCCCGAGACCGACCAGTTGGTCGATCCCTCACCGGCGACCTTGCCGTCGGCGACAAAACCCTTGGTGTGGCTGATCTGATGTGTGAGGGACTGGCCAATGGCCACGTGGGTGTTGAACAGCGCGAGGTCCTCCCTTCTGTCGGCGTCCAGCAAGGCTTTCTCGTGCTTTCCGCCGGCCTGGCTTTTGTCCAGCGTCACCAGCATCGTGATCGTTTTGTCGACCGCGATTTTCTTCAGGATCTCGTTGAGTTCATCGTCATCGAACCCGAACATGTTCAGATAGAGCGAGACGCTGACGCGGGACAGAACGTGTTTGAGGATGGCGTGGACGTCGTCACGCCCAACATAAAACAGATGAAAGTCCTTGCTCGCCGTGGTCGCGTAAACCTTCTCCTGGGTATAGGGCTGCAGGTCCTGCAGGTCGAACCGCTGCAGACTTATGGACGGATCGTCGATAACGTTGGTGACGGTGGATTTGGGCGGTGTGGTTGAATCTGACGTTGCCACGGCGGCGGGCGCTGCTACCGGCGCCGGAGTGGCTTGCGGCGCGGACACCGCTGTGGACACCGGCGCTGACATGGCCGGCGTTCTTTTTTTTGCCGGTGCTTTCTTTTTCGAAGCCTTCTTTTTCGAAGCCTTCTTTTTTGCGGCTTTCTTTTTGGGTGCTGCTGCTCTCGCCATGGCGCGGGCCTCCCTCAAGGCCTTCCACGCTAAAGGTGCGTCATATATGATGTCAATCTATAATTGTATGGCCTGATCGGCAGGAGCGTGAACGGCGATTGAGCGCAGGCCTACCCGTCACCGCACCACCTTGCTGCTGCCTTGCGTGATCAGGCGCGCGGCGCGCTGATCGCGGGCGTGGATCCACAGCCAGCTGATGGCGACGCTGAGCCGGTTGCGCAGCCCGATCAGGAAGTAGATGTGGGCGATGCCCCATATCCACCAGGCGAGGGTGCCGCGCAGCTTGATCGATCCGAAATCGATCACCGCCTTGCGCTTGCCGATCTGCGCCAGGCTGCCGGCGTGCCGGTAGCGAAACGGCGCGGGTGTTTCGCCGCGCAGCCGCGCCTTGATGCAATTGGCGACATAGCGTCCCTGCTGCTTGGCGGCGGGGGCAATCCCGGGCACCGGCTTTCCATCGGCGTCCGCGACAGTAACGGTATCGCCGATCGCGAATATATCGGGATGGCCAGAGACCGTAAGATCAGGCTGCACCTGCAAACGGCCGGCGCGGTCCGACGCCGCATTGAGCCATTCGGCAGCGGGCGACGCGCGCACGCCGGCGGCCCAGATCAGCGTCTTGGCCTGCAGGCTGTGGCCGCCATACACGACGCCGTCGGCCGAGCATTCGGTGACGGGCTGTCCCAGCACCACTTCGACACCGATGCTTTCCAGCGCGCGCTGGGCATAGGCGGAGAGGTCGTCGGCAAAGCCGGCCAATACCCGGGGCCCGGCCTCGATCAGAACGACACGCGCCTTCTGGGTGTCGATGTTGCGGAAATCAGGCGGCAGCGTGTCCTGGGCCAGCTCGGCGATGGTGCCGGCGAGTTCGACGCCGGTCGGCCCGGCGCCGACAATGACAAACGTAAGAAGCGCCGCGCGCCGCTGCGGATCGGTCTCGCGCTCGGCGCGCTCGAAGGCGACCAGAATACGCCGCCGCAGCGTGGTGGCGTCCTCAAGCGTTTTCAGGCCGGGCGCGAACGGCTCCCATTCGTCATGGCCGAAATAGGCGTGACGGGCGCCGGTGGCGAGAACCAGTGTGTCATAGGGCAAGGCGTCGCCGTCATCGAGCAGCACCCGATGGCCGTCCGCATCGACGCCGGTCACGGTGGCGAACAAGGTCGTGACCTCGGGGCGGCCGCGCAACAGATAGCGGATCGGCCAGGCGATCTCCGAAGTCGCCAGTGAGGCCGTGGCGACCTGATATAAAAGCGGCTGGAACAGATGATGGTTGCGGCGGTCGACCAGCGTGATCGAGACCGGCGCGCCGGCAAGCCGATGCGCCGTTTCCAAGCCGCCAAAGCCGGCGCCGACGATCATCACGCGATGAAGCTTTTCGGTACGGGGCTGCTCGGTGGTCATGTGAGGCCGCCTTCGGTTGAGATTTCTTCAGGCTCCATGGATGTAGACGTTTAACGGTTCAGGGCCAAGGCCGGTTTCCCAATCGATCGATAGCGAAAACGTATCGCCGGTCGACAAGGCTGGCGTTCCGCAACATGAAAAATATTTTTTCCGGCCGAATCCTTTTGTGAGGGTCGAACGTCTATGGGCACGAGACGCGACGATCCCGGTTCGCGGAACCTGCGATGGAGAGGACGATGAAACGAACCTTGATCAGGTACAAGACCAAGCCGGAAATGGCGGACAAGAACGCCGAACTGATCGCCGGGGTGTTTGCGGAACTGAAAACCGCGAGGCCCGATGGCGTTCGCTATCTTTCGCTGCGGCTCGACGACAACAGTTTTATTCATTTGGTCGAGACTGAAGCCAGCGACGGCTCCAGCGCGCTCCCGACTCTGGCCGCTTTCAAGACATTTCAGAGCGGAATTCGCGACCGCTGTGCTGAGCCGCCGCAGGTCGGCAGTGTGACCGTCGTCGGCAATTATCGCATGCTCGGTGAGCTATAGGCCGCAAACAAGCGGCTGGCGGCCTCCGGAGCGGGCCAGGGATGCGGTCGAAATTTTTTCGTTCAGCCCGAATCCTTTTGCCGTGGCCGAACGTCTTGGGATCGAGACGCATTGAAGAAGGAAAAAGCGCCATGGAAACCCTCGAAGGGCAGAAGGTCGTCGTCACCGGAGGAAGCCGCGGGCTCGGGCTCGGCATTGTCGAGGCGCTGGTGGCCCAGAAGGCAAAGGTGACGGTCGTCGCGCGCGATCCGGTGCGTCTCGCCGAAGTCTCGCAACGGCTCGGCGTGGATGTTGTTGGTGGCGATGTCACCGACGAAAAGCTGGCACGGGACGTTGTTTCGGGCGTTCGGCCGTCGGTGCTGGTGCTCAATGCCGGCGCGACGCCGCCGATGGGTCCGCTGCACGAGCTCAGTTGGGAAGACTTCAGCCGGGTGTGGAACGTCGACGTCAAGGCCGGCTTTCACTGGGTGCAGGAGGCGTTACGCCTTCCCTTGCCGCGCGACAGCCGCGTGATCATCGCATCGAGCGGGGCGGCGCTGAACGGCTCGCCATTATCCGGCAGCTATGCCGGCGCCAAGCGGATGCTGTGGCTGATGGCGCTCTATGCCAACGACGTGGCCCGGCAGCTCGATCTCGGCATCCGTTTCCAGGCGATCCTGCCCCAGCAGATCATCGGCGACACCGAACTCGGGCGCGCAGCGGGCGAGGCTTACGCGAGGAGCAAGGGCGTCAGCGTTGAGGCCTTCTTTGCAGGGTTCGGCGCGCCGATGCCGCCGCGCAAGGTCGGCGACAATGTGGTGTCGATCCTGACCGATCCGCGCTACGCGGCTGGCGTGGCGTTCGGCATGAAGGGTGACCTTGGCATCGTTTCGCTCGATGCCTGAGATTGTACGCGAGACAACATTGGAAGGAGAAATCGCAGATGGTCGATATTTTACACAAGGTCGGAATCAAATCGTCGTCGCTGAAGGATGTTTATCAGGCCTTGACCACGCGCGAGGGTCTTTCCGGCTGGTGGACCAGCGACACGCAAGGCGAAAGCAAAGTCGGTGGCGTACTGCAATTCCGCTTCGGCGCCGGCGGCTTCGACATGAAGGTTCTCGAGCTTGATCCCGGCAGACACGTGCTGTGGCAAGTGGTCGACGGGCCGCAGGAATGGATCGGCACCAAGGTAGATTGGGAGCTCAGGCAGGACGGCGACTGGACCATCATCCTGTTCAAGCACCAGGGCTGGAAGGAGCCGGTGGAGTTCATGCACCATTGCAGCACCAAATGGGGCGTCTTTCTGCTGAGCCTGAAGTCGCTTCTCGAGACCGGGAAGGGTGCGCCCTGGCCAAACGAGATCAAGCTCGACAGTTGGGAATAGGACAGGAGAGAAGACATGAGCGAGACCTATAGCGGCGGATGCGCCTGTGGTGCGATCCGCTATGAAATCTCTGCCGAGCCGGTGTTCATGAACGAGTGCCAGTGCCGCGACTGTCAGCGCAAGAGCGGCACCGGGCACGGCTCCTATTTGTCCTTCCCCGGCAAGAGCCGCGTGAAGCTCGCAGGCGAAGCGACGCATTGGGACATTGTTGGCGATTCCGGGAATGTGAAGACCCGCGCCTTCTGCCCCAGTTGCGGTTCACCGGTGTATATGACGTTCGCGGCGATGCCGGACCTGTTCACCGTGCACGCGGCGAGCCTTGATGACCCCGGCCGATACAAACCGCAGGCGGTGACGTATACTGTGCGCGGTCATGCCTGGGACCATGTCGATCCGGCCTTGCCGAAATTCGACAAGATGCCGCCACGTTAGAATCGGACCAATGGGTGAAACCTGAGGCAGAATGAAACCGGTTCCGGAAATGTCGGCCACCGATAGCATCGATGGTTTGCTGATTGCGCTGCGGCCGAGGCTGCATCGCTATTGCGCGCGCATGGTCGGCTCGGTGATCGACGGCGAAGACGTGCTGCAGGATACGCTGATCAAGGCGGTGGAAGCGTTTGCGTCGGCCGGTCCGATCGGCAATCCCGAGGGCTGGCTGTTCCGGATCGCGCACAACACCGCGCTGGACTTCCTGCGCCGCCGCAACCGGCAGGAAGCGCTGCGATCGGGCGAGGAGGTGGACATGATTGCCGACCCGGCCGATACCGTCGCCAGCCGCGAGATCGCGCGTGCCAGCCTTCGCACCTTCATGCGGCTGCCGGTGGCCCAGCGCTCCAGCGTCATCCTGATGGACGTGCTCGGCTGCTCGTTGCAGGAAGTCGGCGACGTCATGGATTACAGCCTGCCGGCGGTCAAGGCGGCGCTGCATCGCGGGCGCGCCCGGCTTCGTGAACTGGCGGAGGAGCCGGATGACGCGCCGCGCCCGGAATTGTCGAGCGCCGAACGCGACCGGCTCGGCGCCTATGTCGCGCATTTCAACGCAAGGGATTTCGACGCCATCCGCGCCATGATCTCGGACGATGTGCGGCTCGATCTCGTCAACAAAGCGCGGGTCAATGGCAAGGCCGAGGTGTCCCGATATTTCGGAAACTATTCCAGGCTCAGCGACTGGCATCTGGTGCCGGGACAGGTCGAGGGACATCCGGCCATCCTGGTGTTCGATCCCAATGAGCCCGGCGCCGGGCCGAAATACTTCATGTTGCTGAACTGGTCGGCCGACAAGGTCCTGGCCATCCGCGATTTCCGCCACGCGGCCTATGTCATCGACGGCGCGGAATATCTGATCTGAGGAGATCTACGGTCTGGATGCTTTCATCAGGCAGTCGGACAATCGCTGCGCCGCGGGCGAGAGACTTCGTCCGCGAAGATGCGCCATAACGAAAGCGCCGGGCGCGGCCAGTTCGGGAACATTGGGCAGGCGAAGGGCACCGAGATTATGGAAGTATTCCGCTACATCGGCCGACAACATCCAGATCAGGTCCGAACTGTTCATCAACGCGACATTGGTTTGAATCGATGATGATTCCACCAGGCAGCGCTCGGGTCTGCGGCGCTGCTTTCGAAAAACCGCCTCGGCGGCGCTGCGCATCGCGGTACCGTTTTCCGGCAGTATCCAGGGTTGTTCAATCAAGTCGTTCCAGGTGACCGCCCGCTTCCTGCCCAAGGGATGATGCGGTCCGCAAACCGCCCTGACGGCAGGGCGGTACAATTCCCGAGCGGTGATGTCGGAACTCTGGACGCCGCTGTTGAAGCGCCCGACCAGGATGTCAATCTGGCCGGTATGCAATTTGCCGAGAAGTTCATCCATCGGCCCTTCGCGGACGGTGACGGTAATGCGCGGCGCCTCGTTCAAGAGCAGTGTCAGCGCGCGGGGCACGATGACGTAACAGGAGCTTACACCGGCGCCGATGCTCGCTGTGCCGATCAAGCCGCCATCGATTGCCTCAAGCTCCTGCTGGGTGCGATCGATATCGGCAATGAGCCCCGCGGCTCTGCGAACCAGGGTCCATCCGGCAGTTGTCGGCTTCAGCGTCCGCCCAACGCGCTCGAACAGGTCGATATTCAGGTCGCCTGCCAGTGTCCTCAGCAGGCGCGATGCCGCCGGCTGGGTGAGATTCACCTCGCGGGCAGCCGCGCTCAAGGTCTCGGTCCGCTGCATTGCCGCGAGCAGTTCGATCTGTGACATGCGAAGACGGCTCAATAGTCGGGCTTTCGGTTTGCGGGGACTCTTCATCGAGACATTCCAAAAATGGTATGTGTTGTCGCTGACAATTCATTGGATATGATAGCTTAAAAACCACAACATTGTACCGATCGACGGGCAAGCCGGTCTGATCATGGGCAGCATATGGGCGATCCGGCCGAATTCATCGAGAAGCACGGGCTTTGGGCTGATGATCAGCGCCGGCAGGCCCGGGAAGTCATGGCGCGGCTCGACAGCGATGGCATCCGCCTGGTGCGGGTGGCCTGGACCGATCCGCACGGCGCGTCGCGGGTAAAAATGGTGACGACGCAGGCGTTCAAGGCGGCGCTGAGCGGCGGTTACAATATCAACGTGGCGACGGCCATGCTGGACGGCTCGGGCGCCCGCATATTCTCGTCGTTTACCCGCGGTGGCGGCATGGGCCTCGAGGAAATGACCGGGTCGCCCAATCTTGTTATCGTGCCGGATCCAGCGACATTTCGCGTGCTGCCATGGGAGCCCGACGTCGGCTGGATATTGTGCGATGACTATTTCAGCTCCGGCCAGCCATTTTACTTCTCGCCCCGGCATTTGCTTCGCAACCAGCTGCAGCGATTACGAGAGCGATCGCTGCGTCTTGTCGTGGGACTTGAGGTCGAATGGTACTTGCTTCGTCTGTCCGAAGAGCGCCTGGCCGACCAGCATATCGGCGCTCCCGGCATCAAAGGGCGCGCGCTGCGCGCCCATCCCGTCGAGGCCGGATATTCATTGCATTCCGAAACTGGCCTCGACTTGATGCACGGTCCGCTCTCGGAGTTGGCGCGCGCCTACCAGAAGCTGGATCTGCCGGTAAGGTCGTTCGAAAACGAATGGGGACCCGGTCAGGTCGAATGCACCTTCGCGCCGGCCGAGGCCCTGCAGGCCGCCGATAATATGGTGCTGTTTCGGACCGCGACCCGGCAACTTTGTCGCCGGATGGGATATCTCGCGAGCTTCATGTGCCGCCCCAAGCTGAAGGGGGCCTATCCAAGCGGCTGGCATCTGCACCAATCCGTCGTCGAGACCAGCGGCGGCGCCAACATTTTCACGCCGAGCAACCCGGGCGAGAGCCTGTCGCCGGTCGGCAAGGCATATCTGGGAGGCCTGTTGCAGCATGCACTTGCGGCAGCCGTATTGGCGAACCCAACGGTGAACGCCTATCGCCGGTTTCGCGCCAACTCCCTTGCGCCGGATCGGTTGGCGTGGGGTATCGACCACCGCGGCGTGCTGCTGCGCGTTCTCGGTGAGGTCGGCAGTCCCGCCACGCGCATCGAGAACCGGATCGGCGAGCCGGCCGCCAATCCCTATCTTTATATTGCCTCGCAGATCATCAGCGGCCTTGATGGCATCGACAATGCGCGCGATCCCGGCGCGCCGGACACCGATCCCTACAGCGCCGGCGGATCGAGGCTTCCGAACCGCCTCCTCGTCGCGCTTGAAATGCTGGAGCAGGATCCGCTGTTTCGCCGCGAACTGGGTGACCGCTTCATTGACTACTACCTGGCCTTCAAGCGGGTCGAAGCAGGCCGCTTCACGCGGTACGTGAACAACAACAATCTCGATCCGTCGAACGATGAAGTTACCGATTGGGAACAGGATGAATATTTCGATTTCTTCTGACATGCCGCAACTGGCAGCGCGGAAATTGCCGGAATGGGGACCACGATGACGCAAATTGAAAGCGCGCAAGCCGCGCGGCTGGGCAATTTCGGCGGCGCATTCGACTGGGACCACCTGGTTCAGGAAGATCGCGTTCATCAACGGCTCTATACCGACGCGGCGATCTTCGACGCCGAGATGCGCAACGTTTTTGGCGGCACCTGGGTCTATCTCGCCCACGAAAGCCAGATTCCCGATGTCGATGATTACATTACCGCCAAGCTCGGCCTGCGTCCGCTGATCATGACGCGCGACGGCGACGGGATTATTCGTGCGCTCTACAACCGCTGCAGCCATCGTGGGACGACGTTGTGCCGGTTTGAAAAGGGCAACAAGCGCTCATTTCAATGCCCCTATCACGGTTGGAATTTTCTCAACAATGGCCAGTTGCGCGGGGTGCCATGGGCCGACGGCTATGGGCAAAATCCGGCAAAGGATCCCAAGTTCAACCTCGCGCAGGTGCCGCGCGTGGAATCGTATCGCGGCTTCATATTCGGAACGCTGAACGCCGATGCTGCCTCGATCGGCGATCACCTCGGTCCGATCAGAAAGCCGATCGACGAGTGGCTGGACCGCAATCCCGGCGGCAAGGTCGTGGTCTGCGAGGCCAACCGGATCAAATACAAGGGCAACTGGAAGCTCGCTTACGATAATTCCGGTGACGGTTACCATGTGCTGTATTCGCACCGTTCGCTGCTGGAAACGGAAAATCGCTTCGCCGACGAAACTGCCGAAAAAGGCATGTCTTATTACAAGGTCGCGCCCGATGAGCAGCCGATGTACATGCAATACATGGGCAACGGCCACCATTTCAAGGACAAGCGGCCCAACCTGCAACCACGCAACGGCGGCTTGTGGTCGATCGAATCGCTGCACCCCGGGATGGAGCACGTCGCGCACAAGCTGCGGACCAGGTTCGGCGATGGTGCTGAAGCACTGCTAGATCTGGCAGGCTCGGAGCCCGTCAACATCAACGTGTTTCCGAATCTGTCGCTGCTCGGAAACCACATCCAGGTGTTTCAGCCGCTGTCGTTCGAAGAGACCGATACGATCTGGTACGGCACCAAAATCGAAGACGTCGACGGTACGATCGGCGAAGAGGTGTTGAACGACATCAACACATTGCGAATGCGAACCCAGGAGGGGTTTCCGAACTTCGGCGAGGTCGACGACGTGACGAACTTCGAGCAAATCCAGCGCGGACTGCGCTGCCAGGAGGATGAGTGGATCTACATGAACAGGGGTCTCGGCATTCCCGGACGTATTCGTACCCTGGAGGACGGCACCATCAAGGCCCCGGCGACCGATGAAATGTTCATGCGGGAGTACATCAAGGAATGGAAGCGGTTGATGAAAGCCGAGCCTGCGTTGACGATCCGGCGGGAGCCATGACCATGGCACAGCCGGCCCACGATCCATCGCGCTACTCGTATTATGTCGATGACGCGCTCTATTCTGAATTGATCGCCGATTTCGAAACATTGCGACAGGATGGCCCGACCGTCGAGGACAGCGCGGAGCGCGATTTGTTTCGCGGCCTTGTCGAGCGCGAAGCCCGCCTGCTCGACCGGCTTCAGTTCAAGCAGTGGCTTAAGTTTTACGCCGATGAGTGCCTTTACTGGGTACCGAGCACGCCCAATGGCGGCGATCCGCGGCGCGAGATCGCGGTGATGTTCGATGATCGCCGAAGGCTCGAAGATCGGGTGTTTCGTCTATCGACCGGCTTTGCGTGGTCGCAAGCGCCGTCGTCCCGCACGGTACGGCTTGTTTCCAACGTCGAGGTTTTAGCATCCGAAAATCGCGACCAGCGCCTGGTGCGCTCGAACTTTCTGATCAGCGAGTTCTGGGACGACGAAACCCGCACGCTGGCCGGCTGGGCCGGACACCGGTTCCGGAGGATCGGCGGGGATTGGAAAATATCTGCCAAGCAGGTGAATTTGCTGGTATGCGACCAATCTATCCGCAATCCCAGCATCATCCTCTAGGAATGGATATCGCCGTCGCCGCAGCAATATGCGGCGACCAGATTGCCCCGAATCTGAATTGGACGGAAGTCGCATGCCAAAAGCCGTTGCAACGGTCTTTAAGACCGCGCAGGATCACACTACAGTGTCGAATACCGTTAAAGCCCGCGCGATGAGAACTGGACTGGTAATTGCGCACGGGCATGGGCTGGCGTCATAAGGGGAGTAGAACGGACATGAAATCGGCATTCTGGCTGGCGGGCGCGACGGTTCTGGCGCTGGCAAATCCCGCTGATGCGGCTGACACCATCAAGATCGGCTTTGTCTCGACGTTCAGCGGGCCGACCGCCGTGATCGGCAACGACATGCGCAATTCGTTCGAGCTCGCGCTCGATCATCTCGGCCGCAAGATGGGCGGCAAGCCGGTCGAGGTGATCTACGAGGACGACCAGCAGAAGCCTGACGTCGGCAAGCAGAAGACCGAGAAGCTGGTGCAGTCCGACAAGGTCGACTTCATCGCCGGTTTCATCTGGTCGAACGTGTTGCTGGCTTCGCTCAAGACCGCGGTGGATTCGCAGACCTTCCTGATCTCGGCCAACGCCGGACCGTCGCAACTCGCCGGTGATCTGTGCTCGCCTTATGTGTT
>Ga0116135_1000702_pt1 | contig 18240 bp, 15 predicted proteins | sample June2015DPH_20_1_FD_89738 | JGI IMG/M metagenome (GOLD analysis project Ga0116135, IMG submission 89738) | Peatland microbial communities from SPRUCE experiment site at the Marcell Experimental Forest, Minnesota, USA - June2015DPH_20_10 | ecosystem: Environmental > Terrestrial > Soil > Wetlands... | reverse complement strand
GTACGAGCTGGAAAAACTTGGCGACCGGTCGGCGGAGTCGATTCACTTTACGACCGAAGCTTTCCGGCGTGCTTTTTTTGACCGTGCTGAGTTCCTGGGCGATCCTGATTTTTCGAAAATTCCAGTGGCGCAACTGATTGACAAGAAATATGCGGAGGCCTGGCGGGAGACGATTGATGCAGCGAATGCCACGCCCAGCAAGGATCTGAAGCGGCCGGCGGTGTTTAATGAATTGGAGCAGTATGCCTCTGAGCATTCGCAGCCGTTGGCGAATCATGAGTCACAGCACACTACCCATTATTCCGTGGTCGATGCGCAGGGAAATGCGGTGGCGGTTACCACTACAATCAACGATTGGTTTGGATCGCGGGTGACGGCGGAGGGTTTGGGTTTTCTCATGAATGACGAGATGGACGATTTTTCGGCCAAGCCGGGTGTGCCGAATGCCGATGGATTGATTCAGGGCGAGGCGAACGCCATAGGGCCGGGAAAGAGGCCGTTATCGTCGATGACGCCGACGATTGTGGTGCGTGATGGCAAGACGGTTTTGGTTTTGGGATCGCCGGGGAGTTCGAAAATCATTACCACGGTGGCGAATGTTTTGATGGGCGTGGTGGATTATGGGATGAACATTCAGGAGGCGGTGGACGCGCCTCGATTTCACAATCAGTGGTTGCCGGATGTATTGAATGTGGAACAATGGTTCTCTCCGGATACTGCGAATATTTTAAGGAAGATGGGATACAACGTTGAGTTCGGGCTGCACAGCGGAGACCAGATTTCGCCTTATTGGAGCGAGGCCGAGTGCATTGCGATCGACACTAAGACCGGCGAAAGGCTGGGCGCAAGCGATTATAGAAGTCACGGCAAGGCGGTAGGGTATTGAAGAGATTGTCGATTTCCAATTGCCGACTAAGATTCAGGTGGTTTCTGATTTTGACTTTCGATGGGCAATCGGCAGTCGGCCATTTATCAATCTTCTAATTAAGGACCAGGCATGGTGAAGGCGGTATCAAGCTATTTGTACGTGAGGGAGCGGCTGCATCCGGGAATTCTGGATGGCCTGACCCGCAGTGGCGTCCAGGCGATTGAGATCTTTGCGGCTCGGCAGCATCTCGATTATGCCAACCGCAAGGCCCACGTAAAAGAAATTGCCGAGTGGTTTCGCGGGAGCGGAGTGCCGCTGCACTCCGTGCATTCGCCGCTGTACGCCGATTACGAGTGGGGACGCGCGGGGGCACCGGCGTTGAATATCGCATCGACCGACCGCGCAGGGCTGGTGCAGGCTATGGACGAGGTGAAACGCGCGCTCGAGATCGCTGAGCAGATTCCGTTCCGGTTCTTGATTCAGCACATTGGAGTGCCCAACGAAGAGTTCAGCGAGAAGAAGTTTGAATCGGCCATGACTTCGATTGAGCACTTGCGAGCTTTCGCCAAGCCGTTAGGCGTGCGGGTTTTGCTGGAAAACATTCCGAACGAACTCTCCACGCCAGACCGGCTAGTCGAGATGATTCGTGCAGCGCACTTTGACGACGTAGGCATCTGTTTCGATTTCGGGCACGCCCACATTATGGGCTCGGTGAGCGAAGCCTTCGAGATTTTGCGGAAGCAGATCTGGTCGACGCATGTGCACGATAACGATAAAGTCAACGACTCGCATTTGTGGCCCGGTCAGGGAACGATTAATTGGAAGGAAGCAATGCAGCTTTTGCGCTCGGCCCCGCAAACCCCGCCTCTGATGCTGGAGCTCGGCGAGGATGAGAAAGTGAATCCTCTGGAGAAGTTGAAGGAGACGTTCGAGAAGCTGGAAACGGCTTAGAGCTTTCACCGCCGAGCACGCGGAGAACGCCGAGAAAACTAAAGAGCGCAAAAAACCTCGAGATCGGCAGCTTAGATTTTTATTTCTGTTTCTCTGCGAACTCCGCGTACTCGGCGGTGAACGAATTTAATTTATGGCGACGCTAACGACAATCGCGGAAATTGGGCAGCACGACGGACAGTCGGTCACGCTGCGCGGGTGGCTTTATAACCTGCGCGAGAGCGGAAAGTTATTGTTCCCGCAATTTCGTGACGGATCGGGCGTGATCCAGGGTGTGGTGCCGAAGAACACGGTCACGCCGGAGGTGTTTGAGGCGATCAAGACCCTCACCCAGGAGTCGAGCGTGATCGTTGAAGGAAAGGTTCGCGCTGACAAGCGTGCCCCGGGCGGGTATGAGCTGGATGTAGTGAATGTGGAGGTGGTGCAGCGGGTGCCGGAGTCGGATCCCTATCCGATTACGCCCAAGGAACACGGCACTGAGTTTTTGATGGAGCACCGGCATTTGTGGGTGCGATCGCAGCGCCAGGCTTCGATTCTGCGGGTGCGGGCGGAAATCATTAAGGCAGTCCGCGATTTTTTTGACGAGCGCGGATTTACGTTGACCGATCCTCCGATTCTTACTCCTGCGGCGTGCGAAGGGACCAGCACTTTATTTCCGGTTGATTATTTTGATGAGCAGGCGTACCTGACGCAATCGGGGCAGCTCTATATTGAAGCGACGGCGATGGCCCTGGGGAAAGTCTATTCGTTTGGGCCGACGTTTCGCGCCGAGAAATCGAAGACCCGAAGACATCTGACGGAATTTTGGATGGTCGAACCGGAAGTGGCTTATGCCGAACTCGATGACTTGATGGAACTGGCTGAGGGGTTGATTAGTTTTGTGGTCAAGCGTTGTTTGGAAAAGCGCCGGGTTGATTTGATTGCCATCGGACGCGACGTTGCAAAACTGGAAAAGATTGAAGCGCCTTTTCCGCGGATCAGTTACGACGATGCGGTGAAAAACCTACAGGAAGGGTTTGCGAAAGGCGCTTTGGAGGCTAAGTTCGAGTGGGGCGGAGATTTGGGATCGCCCGACGAAACTTATCTTTCGGCGCAATTTGACAAGCCGGTGATGGTGCATCGTTATCCGGCAAAAGTGAAGGCGTTTTATATGGAGCCCGATCCGCTGAGGCCGGAACTTGCGTTGTGCGTGGATGTGCTGGCGCCGGAAGGTTACGGCGAGATTGTTGGCGGATCGCAGCGCATGGCGTCGCACGAGTTGCTGGTGCAGCGCATTCATGAACACGGATTGCCGGAAGAAGCCTTCAAATGGTATTTGGATTTGCGCAAGTATGGCAGCGTGCCGCACGGTGGATTCGGAATGGGCATCGAGCGGGTCGTGGCATGGATCTGCGGATTGGAGCACGTGCGGGAGACGATTCCGTTTCCGAGGATGCTGAACCGGTTGTACCCCTAGAACCATTCACCGCCGAGCACGCAGAGGAAGCCCATGATGACATCTTTAAGAACCAGCAAAATCGCTCCGAAGAAAATTCGCGTGATCGGAGTGCCGCTCGACTTGGGGCAATCACGTCGAGGCGTCGATATGGGGCCTTCGGCGGTGCGCGTTGCTGGGCTGGAAGCCCGTCTTGAGGAATTGGGGCACGAAGTGGAAGACGGCGGAAACGTTGCGGTTGCAATTCCGGAGCAGAAAAAAGAAGGCGATGCCCACGCAAAGTACTTGAAGGAAATCACCGTCACCTGCACGAAGCTTGCGGAGCTAGTGGTGAAGACGCTGGAGGCAGGGAAAATTCCGCTGGCGTTGGGCGGGGATCACTCGATGGCGGCGGGAACGGTGTCAGGCGTTGCGGAGTTCTATCATCGGCAGCTAGAGCGGGTTGGACTGATTTGGATTGATGCGCACACGGATATCAATACGCCCGCGACCTCGCCCAGCGGCAACGTACACGGAATGCCGCTGGCGGCGCTCATGGGGTTGGGGCCGCAAGAGTTGTGCAACATTTACGGTTTATGTCCCAAGGTAAAACCGCAGAACTGTGTGTTGGTAGGCGTCCGGGACATTGACGCAGTTGAAAAAGAAAACGTCCGGCGCGCGGGCATTGGAGTTTTCACCATGCGCGACATTGATGAACGTGGCATGCGTGCGGTGATGGAAGACGCGCTGCGCATGGCCGGGCGGGGAACCGCGGGCTACCATATCTCACTCGACATGGATTGGATCGACCCGGAAGATGCTCCGGGTGTGGGGACTCCAGTGCGCGGGGGCGCGACTTATCGCGAAGCGCATCTGGCGATGGAGATTATCGCCGACCATGGACGCATGCTGAGTTTCGAGATCGTGGAAGTGAATCCGGTGATCGACGAACACAACCGGACAGCCAATTTGGCAGTGGAGTTGGCGCTTTCGGCATTTGGAAAAAAAATTCTTTAGCCGGCTAGCTCAAACCAATTACCTTTTAGCGAAATATGAAAAAGCTCCGAGTTGGAATTCTATTTGGAGGGCGCAGCGGCGAGCATGAAATCTCGCTGCTTTCCGCGGCTTCCGTCCTTCAGGCGATCGATAAAGAAAAATATGAAGTGGTGCCGATTGGTATCACCAAAGATGGGCGGTGGTTGACCGCGACGGATGCCGAGAACCTGTTGCAGGGAAAGCTGGTCCTGGAAGCGCGGCACTTGCGGGCGGGCGATCCGGAGATAACGCAACCAGCGGCGGTTCTGGCCCGAGGGGAGGCCGTGGTGGTGCCGCCGGAGCCGGTGCATCGGGAAGGCGGCCTGGTCCCATTCCAAACTCAAGCCGCCTCTCTTACGCGACGGGCCAGCGATCGCGCGATTAATGTCGACGTGATTTTTCCCGTGCTCCACGGAACGTTCGGCGAGGACGGAACCATACAGGGGCTGCTCGAACTGGCGGATATTGCTTACGTGGGCGCGGGCGTATTGGGTTCGGCTGCGGGCATGGACAAAGATGTGATGAAGTCTTTGCTGATTGCCGCCGGAATTCCGATCGTGAAGCATGTCACCATTCTGCGCAGTGCCTGGGAAAAAGATTCGAAGCGGACGCGAAAGCTTATCGAGAGCAAACTGCGGTATCCGGTTTTTGTGAAGCCGGCGAATCTTGGATCATCAGTCGGGATCACCAAGGCGCATGATCGAAAGGAACTCGGCCCTGCGATTGAAGAAGCCGCAAAATTTGATCGCAAGATTGTGATCGAACAAGGCGTGGGCGGGAAGAAGAATAAGGCGCGGGAGATTGAGTGTTCCGTACTGGGCAACGACGAGGCGGTAGCGTCAGTTCCCGGCGAGATTGTGCCGGTAAAGGAATTTTACGATTACAACGCAAAATATCTTGATGAGGGATCAGAGCTCATCATTCCCGCCAAGCTGACCAAGGCGGAGACGAAAAAAGTCCAGGAGCTCGCGGTGCGCTGTTTTCAAGCGGTCGACTGCTCCGGGCTGGCACGCGTCGATTTCTTGATGGATCCGCTAACCCGCAAGATATTTCTAAACGAGATCAATACTATGCCGGGATTCACCGCGATTAGTATGTATCCTAAGCTGTGGGCTGCGTCTGGCTTGGCGTACCCGGAACTGATCGACAAATTGATCCAGCTTGGTTTAGAGCGGCATCACGACAAGAAGAGAAATCAGTACAGCCGCTAAGCTTCACACATTTTGGAGTTTAGTGCTTCGCCAATCCTGGCTAGAGAGAATTCACGCAACCTCCGGATTGCGCCGATGTGTTTGGTATGCCTGGTAACCGCCTACAATACCTGACTCAGAACGATTGGGTGATCATCGGAGCGAAGGCCTCAAGACACGCGTTCAAGCTGGGTGAAGAGATAATCCGAGAAGGAGAAAGCGGAGAAGCCATCTTCATCATCCGGCGGGGGGAAGCTACGGTGGAGCTAGCCGGGACGGGAGCCAGAGCCATCGTGGCGCACCTGGGACCGGAAGACATTTGCGGCGAAATGGCATTTCTGGAGCAGGGCAGATCGACTGCAGCCGTGGTCGCGGCGGAGGAGCGAGTCGAAGTCGATTCCGTGCCATCGAGCGAATTACGCGCTATCTTTGAAGCCTTCCCGGGTCTGGCTTCCCGTTTTTTCATGTCGCTCGCTGTGATCCTTGCTAAACGCCTTCAAATTACCTCCAGAGAACTAGCGCGAGAGATGGCACTGCGGGATCGCAAAGAGTAGGACCTTGCGATCCGGAATCACTCGACCTCGAATCGGTCCCTCGCTTACAATCCCGGTCATTCGTCAAGTCGGCGGCCTGCAATTTTCGGCAGGCCGGGCGGACGCTTTTGGCGATATCTAACGGCAGGTAGGGCTGCAAGTAGGAGGGGCAATGGAATTTGTGATGTTTGAAGATGCGGATGGCATGGAGATTTTTGTGAATCCTGAAAAGGTGATTTGGGTGAAAGAGTATCCCGGCGAAATTACGGTGATCAGCTGCGGAGACGACCACAAGTTTAAGGTGCGGCTAAGTCCCGCCCAGGCCGTGGCAGTATTAGGCAGACCGGTTCGTTGAAAAGTGCGGCGTGGACTGTTGACTGACACGAAGTGAGTGTGTACCATAATGGAGACAAGTCTGCCTCCTCATTTTCGGAGCGGACCTGAATTTCATGCAGAGTGGCTGAGGGACGAGCCCTGTGACGCCACGGCAACCGGATCTGGATCATATATCCTGACCGCCAGGTGCCAACTCCCGCCCGGAAACGGGGAACATGAGATTCGGATGCGAGCCTTAATCTTTATTGCATTCCGATTCCTCTTTTCCCATTTCCTGGAAAAGAGGCCTTTCAATTTTAGGGGCTTCCGGCTCGTCCTCAGCTATTCGCTGCAGGTGAAATAAGAAAGCGAGTAGCCCGATGTCGAACTATCTTCCTCAAGCTCAGAACGTTCCAACTGCCTACGAACTGCGTTGCCGGGAATGCGGCCGAGGCTGGGGTAACCAAGCCCGCTCGATTTGCCACGAGTGCTTCTCTCCTTTGGAAATCACCTACGATTACGACGCGATTCGAAGTGCAATCGCCGAGGGAACATTCAGCCGCGAACGTATCGCGCAGCGGCCTCCGAACATGTGGCGATATTCCGAATTGCTGCCGTTGCCTGCGAGTTTTGAACCGCGGCTGCCGGTAGGGTTCACTCCGTTTTTGCAGGCTCCGCGGTTGGCGGCGCGGCTGGCGAGCAACAAGAGCGATGGCAAAGTTGCTGCGAAGAATCTTTACATAAAAAACGATGCCGTCTGCCTGCCGACTCTGAGCTTTAAAGATCGCGTGGTAGCTGTGGCTTTGGCGCAAGCAAAAGAGTTCGGTTTCGACACAGTCGCCTGTTCTTCTACCGGCAATTTGGCAAACGCGGTGGCGGCGCATGCGGCGCGGCTGGGGCTGAAGGCATGGATTTTTATTCCCTCCGATCTGGAGCCGGCGAAAATTCTCGGCACGCAGGTGTTCGGAGCGAACGTGGTGCGGGTGGCGGGAAATTACGATCAGGTGAACCGGCTGTGTTCGCAGATCGCCGAAGAGCGCGCCTGGGGATTCGTGAATGTGAATTTGCGGCCCTACTACTCCGAGGGATCGAAGACCGTTGGCTTCGAGATTGCGGAACAATTAGGCTGGCGCTTACCGGATAACGTGGTGTGTCCGATGGCGGGCGGGTCGCTAATTATCAAGATCAAGAAGGCATTCGACGAACTGGCCAAGCTGGGCTTTGTCGAGGACAAGCCAGTGAAGTTTTTCGGTGCGCAGGCTACAGGTTGCTCTCCGATTTCGACAGCGGTAAAAACCGGCAGTGCAGAGATCGAGCCGCAAAAACCGGCGACCATCGCCCGCTCGCTCGCGATCGGAAATCCTTCCGACGGGCTTTATGCCATCCGCGTCATCAAACAAACTGGCGGATGGAGCGAGGACGTCAGCGATCCGGAGGTGATCGATTCGATCCAGTTGCTGGCCGAAACAGAAGGCATCTTTACGGAGACTGCTGGCGGAGTGACCGTGGGAACTGCGGGCAAGTTGTACCGGCAGGATCGCATTCTCCCGGAAGAAACAACGGTATTGTGCATTACGGGGAACGGGTTGAAGACCACGGACGCACTCGCAGGCGTTTACACAGCAGAGGAAGCCATCGCACCCAAACTCACGGAGTTCGAAAAATATCTTCAGAAGACGCTCGAAACGGTGGAGATCGGAAAAGAATCTGCGGCGACCGTGGGCGCCTAAGCGAATCCGATCTACTATAGATACCTATCTATAGCCAGAGACCACGGCCAGGCGTGCCGATGCGCGCCTGGCCGCTAATCGACTTACGCTCATGGACTGGATTCGGGCCGCCATCCGCCGGCTGTTTGATTCGAAGCAGGGCCCGTCTGACCGCCTGATTCCACGATGGCTGTTCTTGCGTGCGTTGGGCGGCATTTATTTTTCAGCTTTCTTCTCGCTCTTCTTCCAGATTCGCGGGCTGATCGGCCCCGAGGGCATTCTTGCCGCGAACGAATACCTGCAAGCAGTCGCGCACTCGTTCGGTCCTGTGCGCGGAGTATGGTTCGCACCCACTTTGCTCTGGCTGGCGAGTGGAAATCACATGCTTACGGCGGTGTGCTGGGCAGGCATGGCGGCATCGCTGCTACTGATGTTGAACCTGTGGCCGCGCGGGGCATTGGCGATTTGTTTTATCTGCTTCCTTTCGTTCGTGAGCGCGGCCCAGGATTTTTCCAATTATCAATCGGATGGAATGCTGCTGGAGGCGGGCTTCATCTCTCTCATCCTTGCGCCTGCGGGATTCCGGCCCGGGTTCGGACGAGAATCGCCGCCATCTCGCGCCAGCTTGTTGCTGCTGCAATGGGAATGGTTTCGTATCTACTTCGAATCCGGAGTGGCGAAGATCGCTGGTGGCGATCCTGAATGGCGCAACTTCACGGCCATGGACGAGTACTACCAGAACGGGCCACTGCCCACGTGGGTCGGCTGGTATGTCCAACATCTTCCACACTGGTTTCACGCTTTCGCTACAGGCGCGACTCTTGTACTTGAATTGGGCCTGGTCTGGATGTTTTTTCTGCCGCGGCGCTGGCGAATCGCGTGCTTCTTTATTGTGACTCCGTGGGAGATCATGGTGATTCTCACGGGCAACTATGCCTTCCTGAACTACCTGGTTCTGATACTCGGTTTTCTTCTGTTGGATGATCGCTTCCTGCTGCGCTTCTTACCGCGGGCGTGGAGAGAATCTTTCGCTGCCGGTCGGCCCGAAGTTGGGCAAATACAAACGCCGCAACCTCGTCGCTATTATTTCAAGGTGATAAGGCTATATTTTGCCAGCATTGTGCTCACCTGGATTTTTTACGCCACCGCTGCGCAGTTGATCTGGATGTTTACCAGAGTTCCGCTGCCCACTGTGCCAGTGATCGCGCTCGAGCCTTTTCGCGTCGCCAACCAGTACGGACTGTTCGGCATTATGACGCGTGGACGATACGAGATTGAATTCCAGGGCTCGGCGGACGGAAAAAACTGGGTCGCATATCCGTTTGGATATAAGCCGCAGGAGCTGAATAAGCCGCCGGGGATCTATGCTCCGTATCAGCCCAGGTTCGATTGGAATTTGTGGTTTGCTTCGTTGGGCTCGTGGCAGGACTATCCGATCGTGGTCAGAACCGAAGTGCGGTTGCTCTCAAACGACAGGAATGTGCTCGCGCTATTTGCGGGAAATCCATTCCTGCATGAGCCGCCGCGTCAGGTGCGCGCTGTGTTGTGGCAGTACTGGTTTACGAGCCTTGCGGAGAAACGAGCCACCGGGCTTTGGTGGCGCCGCGAGTACTTGGGCCTCTACGCGCCTACCGTCGAGCGCGAACCGAATGGTGAGGTTCGCGCCGTCGAGTCTCCCACCGTTGCGCCGCGAGAATGAATTGTTCTGCACTCGGCAAAACTGATTCCCCCGGGCCTTCCGTTAATTCGCGAGCGGGTTAGTCGTGTAGCAAGAGGCGTTGGTAAGAGCGGTCGTACCACCTCCCGAAGGTGTGGAGCGCATGACGCCGTCTTCTACTGCGCAATAATATTTGGTTCCGCTAGAGGCACCGGTGGGCGTAGCGGTCTCATAGAACTGTGTAAGCTTGTTGGCGCCCGCCGCGGCGGCGAAATTGTAACCGCTCTTGCCGGCCCCACCGCCGTTGGTTGCCAGGTTGTTATCGACCAGGCAGGCAGCAGCCGGTGCAGGCACACAGGGAGCGCCCGTTCCGCCCAGAGCAGCGAGCGAGGTGTAACCAGTTGTCGGATAGGCCGCTTGATAGCCAATTTCGCCAGTGACGATAGTGCGCGAGGAAGCCGCCGCGGACGAGTCGTTGGCAGCCATCTTTGCGCGCATCAAGTTAGGAATAGCGATTGCTGCGATGATCAGGATGATTGCCACCACGATCAGCAGTTCAATTAACGAGAACCCCTTCTGGTTTCGCATACTGAATCTCCTCCCCGCGTAAGAAAGTCGTAAAGAATTCATAAGGAAGTTATAAGGATTGCATACGCAGTTCCAAGTTGCCCAGTTACTCAAGTTATGCCGGGGATCGCAAAAAGGCCTTTGTTTTCTGAATGCAGCCAAACTTTGCTAGATTGTGCCTGATGCTTTCTGCCGCGGAAGTTCATGCACCCTGACATTTTTTGTCACTAGGCGCCACAGAGTGTGACGAGTTCTGTTCTAGGCTTGATTCAATCTTGACAGGGCCATCCTGGCGGCGTGATACCCGCACATGCCATGTACCCCTCCGCCAGGTGGCGTGGACGAAGAACATATAAAGATGTTACGAGCAGACGTGGCATAATGCCGCCACGTAGGACGAAACAAGAATTGACGGATGTCCACGACACCGCCGCCAATGTCACCGCCTACCAGGTTCCCGTCCGTTTGCTCAAGATCCGCCGGATAAGACACGTGGCGCGCCAGAATGCATTCGCCAAAGCCGGGAGCGAAGCGCTCAATCTGATTTTCCAGTCTCTGAAGCATGTTGACTTTCGATCCGTTCGGTACATGGCAATACGCCCAGGCCGTGTGCTTGCCCGCTGGTGCCCGCGAGGCATCGAACAGGCTGGGCTGCGCCAGCAAGACGAACGGGTGATCCGGATGTTTACCATTTCGGACTGCTTTCTCCGAAGCGGCAATTTCTTCAAAGCTACCGCCCAGATGCACGCTTGCAGCTCGCAGACAATCGGCGGCTTTCCATGGGAGCGGCGCATTGAGGGCATAATCGACCTTGAAGGCGGCCGGTCCGTAGCGGAATCTTTCGAGTTTCCGCTTGTAGTTCTCAGTGATTTTGACGCCGGCAACCTTAATTAATTGCCGCGGAGTCAGGTCACAAAGAAGCAGGTCGTTGCTGTCGAATTCTGACAAGCTCTCTACGGGTGACGATACTTTTACCCTGCCTCCGAGAGCGGATAGATATCCACAAAGCGCATTCGTAATGGACTGGGCACCCCCACGCGGAATCGGCCAACCGACGACGTGTGCCGGCACGGCCATCATAATTGCGAAGGCCGCGCTCAAGGGCTCGTCGAGGGCGAGGAAGGAATGTGCGGCCAAGCCTGCGAAGAGGGCTCGCGTCCTCTCATTGTGAAATCGCTTTGCGACGGTTTGAGCTGGTTGCAGCCCGACCAGGCCGAAGCGGGCCATCAAGAACGGATGTCTGGGGAAGAACGAGACCGGAGCCAGAATCTCCGGAGCAAATTCGTTCCAGCGATCGACGAACCGCCGTAGGAGCTTGTTCCAAGCGGCGCCGTCGACTCCGAGTGATTGTGCAGTTGTATCCAAATCTCTCTCGAGCATCACCGCTGTGCCGTCATCAAGAGGATGTGCCAACGGAGCGGGAGATTGAACCCATTGCAAGCCGTGATCGTGCAGAGGGATTGAAGAGAAAAAGGGCGAGCCAGCGCCAAGCGGATAAACCGCCGACCCAAAATCATGCCGAAATCCTGGCAGAGTTAACTCCATCGTGCGAGCCGCGCCTCCCGGCGTCGACTGGGATTCCCGCATTTCAACCTCTAATCCGGCTTGAGCCAGAACGATGGCTGCTGCCAATCCATTCGGACCAGCGCCGATAACGCACGCGTTACGCCTCATAGTGAATCACTCGGTTCTTCATCAAAGAGGCCTCTCCGCTAAGCATAAGTTATTTCACTCTTGGGTAGCTCCGATTGAGAGCTGGATCCTTTTATTCCCGCGGCGCTTCTCCCGACAAGAATTATGCAAACAGATGACACTGTGTTGACAATTCGGCTAACCCTGCGGAACTAGCATTCGATTGCAAGCTGAATGGACAAACCATGTGCGCAAGTGTCGTGATGCTTACGGCCTGCCCACAGTTTAGTCCGGCTCGCATACGGAGGACTCGATTATGCAGCGTCACAAGATTGCTTTGACCATTTGCCTCGGACTCGCGGTTATGCTTGGCTCGACCGCAGCCGTGGCACAGTATTCACTTAGGAATTTGGACTCGAACCAGGTAGGAGGGGCAAAATTTGGTGATCCCTTGCAGGTAAACGGCTGGGGACTGGCATACGGCAGTGGCGGTCCCTTCTGGGTGAGCGACCAAGGCTCAGGGTGGTCGACACTTTACAACGGCGAGGGAGTCAAACAAGGGTTGGAGGTATTGATTCCTTCCGCAAGCGGAGCTGGCCCGGGACAACCTACCGGAATCGTAGCCAACGCCTCGTCAGATTTTCAGATTGGGGGATGGCCTACGTTCTTTCTATTCGCGACTCTGGACGGGACGATCAGCGGCTGGGCTCCTCAGACAAACTTCAATGACGCGGTGATTGCAGTGAATAACTCGGCAGCTGGCGCGTCTTACACCGGTCTTGCCATTACGCACCGGCCATCGGGAAATCTTATTTATGCCGCCAATCTCGTCAAGAACGTAGTCGAGGTGTACGACGGTACCTTCAACCTCGTCAACACGTTTACTGACCCCACGCTGGGGCCGGATTACGGGCCATTCGGCATTCAGGATATCAACGGGTTGGTCTATGTTTCGTTCGCCCTTGTATCCACGGCGCCCAGCGGCCAGATCGATATCTTTCGCGAGGACGGCACCTTCGTGAAAGTATTGGCGCAAGGCAAGCCCTTGAATCAGCCCTGGGGCTTCACGGTTGCGCCGAAAAACTTTGGCCGGCTGAGCAATACGCTGCTGGTCTCGAACAATACAAACACCGGCACTATCAACGCCTTTAATCTGGAAAATGGCCAGGTTGTGGGCCAGATCAAAGATACGAATGATAAGCCCATCACCATCGACCAACTCTGGGGAATTGAGTTCGGCGGAGGTACGGCGAAAAATGGCGCGACGAACCAACTGTTCTTCACCGCCGGTCCCGGCAACAATCTGGCTGGGACGTTTGGTGTGATCGAGTTGAAGTAACCCGGTTCTCAAAACCGGCGGAAATAGAAATCGCGAGAGCACCGCAGAGGCCGCCGGGAAACGGCGGCCTTTGTGCTTTAGCGTTGCTGCTCGTACACGGAATTGTTGGGCGTAGGTTCGTCGTACTCGCGCCCGTACTTGTTGGTGTGCGCCATGCTCTGCCCGTTGACGGGAGGGACTCGAATCACACCCAGGGAAGCACCGCTGTCCGTGATGGTGATATCCCGCTCCACCGGCTGCGCGTTTTCCGGGCCCATGCCTTCGCTCCAGACGTGCAATTTGTAGCGCCCGTAGGGAACGCTGGGCAGAATAATTTGGCCATCAGAATGGGAGATAGCAAATAACGTCGTCGCCATGGTGATGATCACGGCGTTCATTTCAGGATGAATGTTGCAGAAAATGTAACTGATCCCGGGGCGGTCGAATCGCACCATGCGAGTGCTACCAGCTTCATACAAGCCGAGGTCAAACCGCTTGCCTTCAAAAAGTGAAAAGACATTATGAAAGAATGGATCGCGGTTGGGAAACTCGACCAGCGAACCCGCCGGAACGACCAGGATGTGCGGCAGGAACGTTTTATTCTTCTGCACCAACTGCGGCGGTCGCGAGTTTGCCAGATCGCTTGACGACAAGGCCGGCATCTCCGCCGTGGATTCGCCCGCTGCGGCGGTCGGCGTCAGCCACACAACTGTTTCCGGAATCACTTCCTGCCGCTTTCTGTTTCGAACCGACATGCCGATAACCTCGACACGCCCGCGCAATATCGTGGTAGACGGCTGCGTCACGATCTGCGCATGCGATTCCGCAAGCCCCTCGCACAACATGACCACCGCGACAGCGGTAATCCAAATCGAAATTTTTATACGGCTCAAACCCGGACGCTCATACTAACCTCTCGTTACGCTCGCCCGCTAGCACTGCGCTTTTGCTGTCCCGTCCGCTCGTTGTCCTCGAACGGTTCAGAAAAGAACTCCCATCATTAAATTGAGATGGCCGGCGTCGTCTCTGCCATCGGTAAGCGAATACGTCGTCAAGTGGCGATACTCGGCGGAGAACAGCAAATCGGACCGGGGACGGTAAATCAAATTTACAAAGCTCCCCTGATTTCTGGCCAGCGTTGGATCTCCATAGGACTGCGGATAGCCGAAATATCTAAGATCGCTGGCATAGGGATTATCCATCCCATACGCCGCGTTGAACTCCCATTTATTCGCAGGCCGGTATTTCAATTGCGCCCAGCCGCCGATGGTGTTCAAGGGCTGCAGCTGTGTGCCGGGCGATGTCGGATTGCCGCTAAACAACACGCTTTCTCCGAACGAGCCGTAGAGCCCTCCCAAAGCCTTTCCGCGATAGAACTTTCCGCTCAAGGAGAATTGACGATCGAGCGGAAGTTCGATATCCGTCATAGCGGCCCAACCGTCAACGTTCCGGCTAAACCCATACGCCTGCCGCGAGTAGTAGCTGCCCACCCCTATTCGCAGCGGTCGCCCGAAAACATTGCGCGCCCACGCCACCCGTGCGCCTTCCCCCGGTTGGCGCGACGATTCTCCGGGCCCAGCTTGCCGGTAGTAACCTGCCGCCGGAATAGGAACTTCCCCGGCGAGGGGATCGAGAATTCCTGCCTGGAAAAGCAGGTTTGAATTCTCTGCCAGCATCACTTTATGTTCGACTCGTATTTGTGGCACCCAGCTCCATAGATTTCCCGCATAAGTCAAAGCCGGAATGGCGAGGGTAGCAAACGACGTTGGTGAGTTTGGCGAAAAGAAAATCGCGTCCTGTCCAACCACGATGGAAGTATTTGTCCAATCCATGCGCATCGTGGCCGTGCGCAAGCGCATAAATCCGGAACTGACCCCGTTCGGAACCGACGGGAATCCGCCCGCCAGGTCGAGTTGCAGATCTGCCGTTGTCCTGGCACCGGCCACCATCGGGCCGAATGCCTCGAGGCCGATTTCCGATTGCCGCAGGGTCCCAGCAAAGCTGCCGGAGGGCTCACCGGGCGTGTGTGCATAGGCGATGGTGGGAAGATCGATGCTATCCACTGAACCCTCTGTGCTTGCCAGGTTCAGCAAAACAATGCCCGACAACCGCACGCGATACTTCGAGGCGCTTTCTACTTTCGTCTGATACTGATCGTCGACTTTTCCTTTGAGTAGCTCGTATTGCTCTTCCAATGTGGCGTGGTCGGTTGGCGTTTGATCTGCTTTTTGATCTGCCGGGGTCTGCCCTTGCGGCGGTGCGCTCTGCAAGTTGTACGAACTTTCTGGAGCCACGACGTTCGTTGACACAGCTTCCTCCGTTCTTCCCGCCCCTGCACGAATCTGGTCCAGTTCGCCGCGCAGTTCCGCGGTTTCCGCGCGGGCCTGCTGCCAGTCGGAGCGCATCTCAGCGACGGCTGTTTGCAACTCCCGTACTTGCTGGCGCAGTTCGCGCACCGAGTCGTCCGTCGACTCATTTGAAGCTGGCGCAGAAACTGATTCGGAGTGATTTGAAGGTTCCTGTGCGGCCCCGTATGTGCTCCACACAATCACTCCCAGCAGCATTCCCCATTGCAAGCATTCGAACCAGCGCGTCTGACTCGTACTCATGTCGCCTCCAACCCGCCTTCTGTCATTCGGATCGTTTGGGTGTGCACTCAATGTGCGTACCGGATATGCATCGAAGATCTTTAAACCGGACTATGCAGCCTAGTCAGTATGTCGCGCTGCCAGCGCATTTTCGACCGAGGGACTCAGCGGAATTCTCGCGCGAAAGGTTGTTCCAGAAGCCGAGGTCTGCTCCACGCCGACGTCGCCTCCATGGTCCTGCAAAATCTTCTGCACCACGGTCAGTCCCATCCCTGTACCATTTTCCTTGCCATAGCTCACGAACGGTTCGAACAGCCGGTTCCGCACCGCTTCTGCGATTCCGGGACCGTTATCCGCGATGCGAATTTCCAGATTCTCGCCCTTCCGCCTGAGATCAATCTCGATTTTTCCAGAATCCAGCGGTACCACCTGGCACGCGTTCAGCAGCAGGTTGAGCAGGGCGCGTTCCAGTTTCTTGAAATCGAACCAGCCCTCGGTCGAGCCTTCCGTGGAAATGCGGATTCGTATGCGCTGAAATTCCGGATGAGCCTTCACCCCCTGCACTGCGCGGTCCACCGCCGAGCGCACGTCGCCATGGGTAGGACAAAGCGACTCTCGCGTTCGCGAGAACTCCAGCAATGACTCGATCAATTCCGTCATCTGATCCACCGCGATGCGTATCTCGGCATAAAGATCTTCGCGCTGTCCCGGATTCAGATTGTTCTCGCAAAGGAATTCAGCATTGGCTACGACCGCTGCCAGCGAATGCCGCAAATCGTGCGAGATGGAGCTTGCCATTCTGCCGATCGTCGCCAGCCGCTCCGCATCCAGCAGCTCCCGCTGCGTATTTTGCAGGTTCTTTCTCATCCGGTCGAAGGTTCCGGAAAGTTCGGCAACTTCGTCATCTCCCTTTGCCTGCAACGGAAAACCAAAATCGCCTAGCTCGAGTGCCCGCACACCTGCGACCAGATTTTCCAGAGGACGGGTAAAGGTATGCGAGATCAGAAAAACCAAAAGGCTTCCCGCCAGCAAGGCCATCAGGCCAAGCGCCAGCAGCAGTTCGTTGAGGTTTCGCAGAAATGCGGTGGCGCGATCGAAGGACTTCAACACCCAAAGATTCAGCGCTGGTTCGCCCGCCGTTGAAAGATTCACCGACGTTGCCAGAAAGCGCTCTCCACCCAACGTGATCTGATCGCCTTGCCGCGAACTCCCCAGAGCAAGTCTTGGCGCCGCTCGCAGCAGCTCGGACTCCTGCGCAGGCTTCAAAGTGCTACGAACAATTGCGTCGCCGTAACGAAAGGCAACTTCGCTCGCCGCTACACGGCTCAGGTCACGCGCCAAGCGATCGTCGATCTCATAACCCAGCAACAAATATCCAAGAACATGGCGCCCGCTCGCGGGACCAAAATAAATATCCTTCGCAAAAGCTTCGTAGAGGTGGCCCTCCACGTACCACCAGTGGCGAGTCTCGTTCCGTAACATTACGGTCGAAAAGAAATCCTGCCCGGCGGGAAGCGCGATCTCCGGTGGCCCGGCTTGCAACGCCATGACCTTGCCGGAAGAATCGGCCAGCATCAGCAAGTCGCTGCCCGCCAGCTGCCACAAGTCACGCGAGGCATCCTGAATCGTAGCCGGGTCGTGCGTGGTCATCAGAGCCCGAACATTTGGCAGGTCGGCCAGAAGGGCAGCCGAACGCTCCAGCGTGACTTCTCTCTGTTGCTGAAGGTTATGGAAGGCGGAGACGGAATTCTCCAGGTCGCGCTGGATTCCGAGGCGAACTTCCCGCTGCAAGGTTTGCCGCACCACCAGCAGCGTCGTTAGTGTCAGTGCGGCCGAAACTACCACCATGGAAAGCAGGAATTTAGTCCGCAACCGGATTCCGCCCATGGTTAAGCCTCGATCTTCCTATAAAACTATCGCTTGTAGAGACAAGACCGGTCGCGTCTCTCCAGGAATCACACACCAGGAATTACCCGGAACCCGTGCGCACTATGGCACAAACTTGTAACCCGTGCTATGAACCGTCCGGAAATGCAAAGGGTTCGCTGGATCCTTCTCCAACTTCTGCCGCAGCCGCAGAATGTGATTATCGACTGTGCGCGTGCTCGGATAATTCCGGTATCCCCAAACCGAGTTCAGCAGTTCGTCGCGCGACAGCACACGCTCCGCGTTCTGCACCATGAACTTGAGCACTTTGAATTCCTGAGAAGTCAGCGGCACCGGGTTTCCTTGCCGCGATAACTCCATCTTGGTGAAATCAACCTTCACATCGCCGAACTTGAAAGTTTCAATCACCGGAGTCCGCGTGGAGCGGCGCATCGCCGTGCGCACCCGGGCCAGAAGTTCGCGCGGACTAAAAGGCTTGGTCACATAATCGTGCGCGCCCAGCTCGAGCAGAAGCACCTTGTCCATCACTTCGGTTTTGGCGCTGAGAATGACGATGGGCAATGAAGGAGCTGCCTG
>Ga0116135_1000701_pt1 | contig 18263 bp, 12 predicted proteins | sample June2015DPH_20_1_FD_89738 | JGI IMG/M metagenome (GOLD analysis project Ga0116135, IMG submission 89738) | Peatland microbial communities from SPRUCE experiment site at the Marcell Experimental Forest, Minnesota, USA - June2015DPH_20_10 | ecosystem: Environmental > Terrestrial > Soil > Wetlands... | reverse complement strand
TTGACCTCAGCGAATGCGGGCAAAGCCGGGGATGCTGGAGCACCACCGAAGCCGTACATGTTCACACCGTTGTTGACCCAGGGTTCATGGTAGCCGTGGTTGCCCACGTACCCAACCTGGAAGCTGGTGATTTTGCCCACCTGCTGTTGAATCTGCAGACTGTACTCTTCGTAGGTTGGAGATTTGATGTTCGGGTTGGTGTTGTAGATGTTGGGTTGGGTGAAGTTGGGATCGACGGCAGTGATCGAGCTATAGCTTCCCCCAGTGGAGTATGCAGTCTGAAAGGCCTGGTTGCTGCTGACAAGAGCGCTGGTCACGCTGCCGGGCACCGAAGGAGCGGAATAGCCGGATGCGGCAAACACTGCGCTGAAGGGTGGATTGTCGAGCAGGTAGTCGGCAACAGTGGCTGGAAAAATATCAGTGAATATGCCGAATCCGCCGCGCAGCACTGTGTTGGGATGGTTGTTGGGGGAGAAGGTGAACCCGATGCGCGGATCAATTGCAACCGCCTGCAGTCCATTGAATGCCTGATGGAGGCCGGAGGTGATGACGCTGTTGTAGGGGGTGTTCAGTCCGGCGGCGACGTTGGCATAGCCGGTGGAGAAGCGCGCGAAGCAGTTCACCTGGCAGACCGGATTCGAATTATGCTCGACGCGAATTCCGGCAGTGAACTGGAAGTTTGGAGAGAACTTCCACTCGTCCTGTGCGTAGAAGCCGAGATTGTACTGGGCGATGGGAGCCGAGAGACGTTGCGGAAAAGCCTGCGAGGCTTGCAGTATCTGGCCGTTGCCGAAGTAGTCGGCGGAACTGAGCGGCAATGCGGCCGCAGTGGCTGCCGGCGCGGATGCCGGGCCATACTCGGTGGCATTGGCAAATTGGGAATACTCCTGCGGATCGTCGTCGGTGGTGTCGTCCCTCTTGAAGGTGAATCCAAACTTCAAAGTGTGCTTGCCTTTGGTCCAGCTGATGTCGTCAGTGAACTGGTCCTGGGTCACATTTCTGCCTTCGGGAAAGTAGAGCATTTCGCCGCCGAGCGTCGTGAACGATCCATCGGTAAAGGACAGCGTATAAGGAGTGATGGCCGCAGCCGCAGTGGGGTCCTCATTGACAAAGATTGCGCTGTACCACGCAGTGGAGAAGCCAAACTGATTGATCAGATTGGGCGAGAAGATATGGGTCTCCTGCAACTGCCCTTCCCAGTCAGGCTGCTTGCTGTCTGAATTGAACGCCGAGTTAATGGGGTCGACCCAGGTGGGCTGGGTGCCGTTGTCGTACTTGAAATGGGCAAATGCGTTGTCATTCGCGCCGAAGTGGTAATCCACACGCGCGGTGATGAGGGATTCGGCAAGGTTGCTCCTGGCGGTGCCTTCAAATGAATCTGCATACGTGGTGCCGTTATAGGGCTTAGCTGCCGATGCACCCGGGGCGTTGTTATAGGTTGTGAAGAGCTGCTGATAAAAGGGCACCTGCGCCGCCTGTCCGATGCCATTCAGGTTGGAGATGACTGAGCTCTCGTATGCGGAGTTGGGCAGGATCACCAGAGTCGGCACCGAAGTCAGAAAGCGGAGTGTCTCATAATTCACGAAAAAGAAGGCCTTGTCTTTGACGATCGGACCACCAATGGCTGCTCCACCCTGGTTGGCGTTGGAGTAGGACTCCGGGGTGCCGCTGTAGTCATTGAACCATTGGTTCGCATTCAAGTCGCTGTTGGTCCAATAGTAGGTGACATTTCCGTGAAACTTGTTGGTGCCGGAACGGGTGAGGATGTTTTCCTGAATGCCGCCGAGGCTTCCATACTGAGCGCCATAAGCGTTGGCAACCACGTTGATCTCATCCACGTCATTTGCTCCAAGCAGCAGGTTGCTGGGGCCGGAGTTGTTGAGGTTGAGGAATGGATCGTTGTCTTCCGCGCCATTGACGGTGAAGTTGTTCGACGTGGCCGGCAGGCCGAAGGCTTCAGCGTTGCCATAACCGCCCTGCGTGTTCATAATCACGCCTTGCGTCACATTGATGGGATAAGTGATATCGCCGCCGGGATTGGGCAGATTCTGCATCTGCTCCTGCGAGATGGTTGTTGACATGTCGGACGTGTCGGTCTGCAGCAACGGTGCTTCCGATCCCACAACTTCGACGGTTTGCGAGTTCTGTGCGATGGCCAGCTTGAAGTTGCGGCTCGCGATTTCACCAACGCTCAGCGTGAGGCTGGCCTGCGTGGTCTGAAAGCCGGACGCAGTCACGGTGACTTTGTACGCGCCAGGCTGCAAAAGCGAGATGCGGTAATCACCAGCAGCGCCGGTGATCACTACATTCACGGAGCCGGTGCCCGCATTGATGGCCTTCACCTGCGCGCCAGGTATCACGGCACCGGACGAGTCCTCAACGGTGCCGGCGATATCGCCTGATGTGAGGGTTTGCGCCTTGAGCGTCGTGGGTGCCTGGATCAGCGCGGCCGAGGTAAGGATGAGGGGCAACAGGAAGCGAACCGAAGCGGCTCGCCTCACGAAGTTTGAGATCATCAGCATTCTCCAAAAAATGTTTCACGCGAAAATGAACGAGCAAATCCGCGACTGGGGAAGAGAAGCGTCAAGCGCGAGAAAGTCGACGACCTAAGACTGCGAGTTCACGGCCGGTCGATTTTTGCCCGACACTGCCTCAGTCCCTGCAGAGCTCGCAGAGCTTTCGACAACGATTAAGAATTGACTTGCCTTGCAGGCGGGGAAAAGCCGGAGTTACTTATGTCGGCTTTTTCTAAGGGCAGGTTTGAACTGCCCAGTGTGAATCACAGCGAGTACAGCCTGATCGATTATTGGCACGTCTATGACAGACAAAATCCCGTCTGCGGTGTTAGATGCAATTTTGATTCAAGAGATGCGTGCCCTCCGTTGCGCGCAATCGCACATAGCGGGATACAGGCTCGCAATGGCATGCAGCAGACGCTCGCGGGAGGCTCGCATTGGGTTAGTGCCTTCCCCGGTCCCCAAAAGGGACCCTTCGACAAGCTCAGGGCAGGCTCGGGGGCACCCAGTTTATTGGGGCGAAGAGGGTTGCCGATTCGCTACTGCTTGTTGACGTCGACGTAGTATTGGTCGGTGGCTACCTGGAAGTCATCCTTCGATAATTGGGTCGGCATGGTTTGCCAGGTGGTGGTGGGGTGGATGATCTGCCAATGGTCGGGCGTGCCTACGCGGACGGGCATGGCGAAGTTATCTTCATCGGCGGACCATTTGTACATAACTGAGCCGGGTGCTTCGCCGAAGAGTAACTCGAGACGCGGGATGTGGGAGTGGCGGAGGTATTGGTTGAAGATTGGCGTCAGATCTTGCCCGGTGTGCTGGTTGAACCAGGCGACTACGTCTTCGGTCATGATGTTTTGATACTTGAAGTGCTGGTAGAAGTCGTGGATGAGGGCGAACCATTTGGGGTCGTCGTCGATGACAGAGCGCAGGGTGTTGAGCATGAGCGCGCCCTTGAAGTACTGATCCTCGGTGGGGTCGGCGTTGACACCGCGCTCGGCGACGATGGGACGCATGTTCACGATCTTGGGCTTGAGGCCGTTGAGGTACTTGATGGCGTCGGACTTGCCCCAGCGGTATTCGACGTAGAGGCCTTCGAGATAGGTGGTCCATCCCTCGTGAATCCACATGTCGGAGGGATCGGCGGCGGTGATGCTGTTGCCGAACCACTCGTGGCCGCTCTCGTGAATGATGATGAAGTCGAAGCGCAGGCTGATGCCGACGCCGGCCCAGTCGCGGGCGAGATAGCCGTTTTTGAAGAGGTTGCCGTAGGCGACTGCGCTTTGGTGTTCCATGCCGGAGTAGGGCACCTGGACTAGCTTGTAGCCGTCTTTGGCAAAGGGATACTCGCCGAAGTAGTGCTGATAGGCCTCGATCATGCCTTTGGCCTGCGCGAACTGGACCTTGGCTTTTTCCAGGTCTTCGGGGAGGACATAGAAGTCGAGGGGCAGTGTGCCTAGCTTGTCGTCAAAGTGGACGTAGGTGCCTATGTTGAGCGCTACGTCGTAGTTGTTGATGCCGTAGCTGACGTGCCAGTCCCAGCGAGTGTAGCCATCGCCGAGATCGGTTTTGGCGACGAACTTGCCGTTGGAGACATCGACCAGGCCGTTGGGGATGGCGACGCTGATGTCCATGGAGTCGACTTCGTCGCGCCACTGGTCCTTGTTGGGCCACCACATGCTGGCGCCGGTGCCTTCGCAGGCGGTGTAGATCCAGACGCGGCCGGCGGGATCCTTTTTGAAGCTCATGCCACCGAAGCGGCCGGTTTCTTCAGGATGGCCGGAGTAGTAGAAGTCGATGGAATAGACTTGGCCGGCCTTGAGGGTCTCAGGGAAGTCGATGAAGACGGCGCCGGTGTCGCGGGTGTATTTGAGCGGCGTTTCGCCGAGCAGGATTTTGTCGATGTTGAGGGTGTCGCGGAGGTCGAGCTGGATGCGCGTGCCGTCTGTGAGCATGCGGAAGCGGATGGTGTTTTTGCCGGTGACGGTCTGGGCGTCGGGATCAACGCGGATGTCGAGGTGGTAGTAGAGCAGGTGGTTGTTGGCGCGGTAGGGACCGTAGGCGCCGCGCAGCATGTCGTAGCGCGTTGGGATGGGGGCGCCGGCGTCGTTGGGGCGGATGTGGGGCTTGGGGGGTGTGGTTGGCGCTGTTGCCGGCGGAGCGGCTTGGGTTGCGGGCTGCGCGGCTGCTTGTGCAAAGAGTGGAGCGCAGGACGGAGCGAGCAGGAGTGCGGCGAGCACAAGAAGGCGGAAGGAAAAGAGACGCATGGGGACATCGTAAACCGGCGGGCGGCTATTCTTATCGAGAACCTATGACGGCAGGGCTTCGCCAATTCGATGTGGTTGTTCTGGGCGCGGGGGCGGCTGGGCTGATGTGCGCGGCGAGGGCGGGGCAGCGCGGGCGGCGGGTGGCGCTGCTGGAGCATGGCGGACAGGCGGGGCGGAAGATTCTGATTTCCGGCGGCGGGCGGTGCAATTTTACGAATATCCATTGCGGGCCGGGGAACTTTATTTCGGAGAATCCGCATTTTGCGAAGTCGGCGCTGGCGGGGTATGGGCCGCGGGATTTTTTGGAGCTTGTGGAGAGGTACGGGATCAAGTGGCACGAAAAGACGCTGGGACAGCTTTTCTGCGACGGATCGGCGCGGGCGATTCTGGATATGCTTCTGGCGGAGTGCGAGCTCGGCAACGTGGAGTTGGTGTTGAACGCGCGCGGGATTCAGGTGGAGCGGTCGGCGGATGGCGGGTTTCGTGTGGAGTGCTCGGCGGGGGAGTTTGCGGCGGAGTCGGTGGTGGTGGCGACGGGAGGGTTGTCAATTCCGAGGATTGGAGCTACAGGGCTGGCGTATGAGCTGGCGCGGCAGTTTGGGTTGGGGGTGATTGCGCCGCGGCCGGGGCTGGTTCCGCTGGTGCTGGGCGGGGACGAGGCAGCGTGGACGGAACTGGCGGGTGTGGCGACTGAGGTGGTTGCCTGGGCGGAGGCAGCGGAGGAAGATCGTTCCCCAGGGGCTAAAGCCCAGGATGATTTTGCGGGATCGATTGTCGGGGTTAAGGCCCCAACCTACCGACGCGTGCCGTTTCGGGAGAAGATGCTGGTGACGCATCGGGGAGTGAGCGGGCCGGCGGTGTTGCAGGCTTCTTCGTACTGGCGGGCGGGGGAGGAGTTTCTGCTGGATCTTGCGCCGGAAATGAATGTGGTGGCGGCGTTGATGGAGCCGAGAGCGCGTCGGGATCTGGCGGCGCTACGGCTGGCGCTCAAGGGAGTTTTGCCGCAGCGGCTGGCGGGATTTCTGGCGGAGAGATACGCGCCTGCGGGTTGGTCGAATGCCGCGCTGGATGAGTATGAGCGGCGGCTGCACCGGTTTGCGCTGCATCCTGTGGGGACGGAGGGGTTTGAAAAGGCCGAGGTGACGGCGGGAGGAGTGGACACGAACGCTCTGCAGGCGCGAACGATGGAGGCGCGGAAGATGCCGGGGCTCTACTTTATTGGCGAGGCGGTAGATGTGACGGGCTGGCTGGGTGGATTCAACTTTCAGTGGGCATGGGCGTCGGGGGTGGCGGCGGGGAAGGCGTGTTAGCGGGGGCAGGCGCGCTTTGCGCGGTTAGTCACGCTGCGCTTGGTTAGGCGCGCTGCGCTTGGTTAGTCACGCTGCGCTTGGTTAGCGGAGTTAGGAAGCGCTGGCTGCTGGTTGGGCGATGCGCTTTACGATTTCATAGAGGACTGCGGGGCCGGGGCCGGAGACGGATTGGCCGGGATGGGCGTTGGCCTTCATCCACGCAAAGAGAAAAACCAGCGGGATCCAGCCGCGCGTGTCGTGTTCAAGCTCGGCGCCGATCTGGTTGAGAGCGGGGAAGAATTTGACGGGGAGTCCGACGGGAGAAACCTTGAGAACGCTTGGATCGGAGCAGTTCGCGGCAGGCGAGGTGACCAGATACTCGCGGCAGATGAGCGGGCGGATGGGGTGGATGGAGCAGGACTCGTCGACCAGAAACGGGCAGGGGATGCGTTGGTAGAGGTAGTCGATGCACATCTGCTGATTGACTTCAGTGTCGGCGCGCCAATCCTCCTGACCCATTGAAACCAGGCGTTCGAGAATGCCGCTGGCAGAAAGAGCGAGCAGCGTCTGGTGGAAGCGCTGGGCGAGCTCCTGCCGGGTGGGCTCGGGAAGAGTGCGAATCCAGTCAGCAAGGGCTTCCGCCTCGAAGATGCTGATGGGGACGAGCTGGCGGCAGCATGCGCCGCAGCCGGCCTTGCAGGAGATGGGATGACCGGCTTCCGCGGTTGCCCTGGCGACATGCTCGATGATGGAGTCGTCGAGCGCCTGCAGAACGGGAAGTATCTGCGTGAGGGTGGTCTGGCCGGCGGGAACAACTGCCGTCGCGGAGATAACGCCCTCTCCAACACCGAGGCTGAACTCGACGGAGACTGTTTCCGGAGACGCGGTGGGCTGCTCGTCCATAGACAACGAATTCTACTGGAAGGAATCTTGGAAACGTGGTGCCAGCGGGGATTTATTGTTGCGTTGGGGCGGCGGGTGGCACAGGCGCGCTTTGAGCAGGGGCGGGCTGTGCGGCAGGCGGAGCGCCGGGCCTGGCCGGTGGGGTGAGGACGAAACCCTTGCGGATAATGGCGAAGCCCTGCTGGGGTAGTTCTGCCTGCAGGAGCTGATTGCGAGGACCGGAAAAGATGTCGGTGACTGCGCCGGAGATGGTGGCCTTGAGGTGATGGACGGTTATGGGATTGCCGTCGAGGGTGCCTTTCTCGTCGGCGTAGGTGGCCAGCTGGATGGGTGCGACCGATCCCACGCCCTTGGGGATGACGGCCCAGAGGCCGGCGTTGTTGCGGGTTACGCCGAGGGCGAGCAATGTGTCGAGAGCGCCGGGATCGAAGTCGGGAAGGAAGACGGCGGCGTCGTGCCTGGCGAGGCGTGTCGTATTGCTGCGACCGTTGGCGGAGATGTTGAGCAGAAGCTGCGCGGCGTCGGGTGCGGCGGTCACGTTGACGGCAGAGGTGTTGACCGTGGCGCTCAACTGAACGTGTTGGATGGCGTTGGCCGAGGTGAGCTGTTCGGATTTGGAGAGGTTGTAGTTCAAACCCTGCATGGCGACGCGGACGACGGTGGTGGTGTCATACCCGTGGGGATTGGCGCTGAAGGTGACGGTGGCCGTGCCGACCGAGTGTCCGTGCTGGGCGATGATGAAGCTGCCCGATTGGGGCATTGCATGCAGCGGAGCGACGGACAGGAGTGCGATAAGGGCGAATTTGCGCAAGACAGTCTTCACCTTCTACCCGGTTAGACACGAAATCAAGGGAAAGAGTTGCGAAAAGCAGTTGTCAGTGATCAGTGATCAGTTGTCAGCTGGAGGTTTCAATCGAAACCTACCCTCTCAAGCTGAACAAGGACGGGATCACCCGGAATGACGGTCAACTGACCCCTGATCACTGATCTGATCACTGCTTCTAGCCTTTTGCCAGGGCGAAGCGCTTGTTGACTTCGTGCCAGTTGACGACGTTCCACCAGGCCTCAAGGTACTTGGGGCGCAGGTTCTGGTACTTCAGGTAATAGGCGTGCTCCCAGACGTCGTTGCCGAGGATGGGATAGAGGCCCTGGGTGAGCGGCGAATCCTGGTTGGCAGTGGTGATGACCTTGAGCTTGCCGCCGGTGAAGACGAGCCAGCCCCAGCCGGAGCCGAACTGCTTGGCAGTGGTCTCATTGAAGAGCTTCTTGAAGGCTTCAAAGTCGCCGAAGTCGGCGGAAATCTGGGCGGCGATGGCGCCGGTGGGCGCGCCGCCTACGCCGTCAGAGCCGACGGGGCCCATCAGATGCCAGAAAGCGGTGTGGTTGGAGTGGCCGCCGCCGTTGTTGCGGACGGCGCCGCGGATGTCTTCAGGGACCTGGGAGAGGTCGCGGACGAGGTCGTCAACGGACTTGGCGGCGAGGTCAGGATGATTGGCCAGCGCGGCATTCACGTTGTTGATGTAGGCCTGGTGGTGCTTGTCGTGATGCAGGTGCATGGTTTCGGCGTCGATGTAGGGTTCGAGGGCGGCGTAGTCGTAGGGAAGCGGTGCCAGTTCGTAAGCCATCGGGAAAAATCTCCTTCGCATTGCATTGTACTGTTAAGGGCGAGTTGTCAGTTGTAAGTTGTCAGAACCCGGGACCGCGGCTCTGGGGCGCCGATTGATTGCAACTCAATCTTCACGACATTGGATGCTGAATTGTGGTTGGATGGATGCGGGAGAATCGAGCAATGTTCGGGAGGGTTCGGACAACAGAGTGTTAATGAGCCTAAATGAGGGTCGATAGAAACTTTCCCATTGCGCGAAACATCGTTAACATGGACGACAACGCGCGGCTTCTCCCAAATGCGCGGATTCCCAAAGCCGAAACGTGGTGTTGAATGAAGAGCGACGAGTCTCTGTACCGCTGGCTTGACCAGCAGGGCGAGGCCTTTGGCGGTCCCGGAATGGAACCGCGCTGGACTTCGAGCGTGAAGGACGCAGTGGGCACGGCCTATGCCGCGTCGAGCCGCATCTGGTTCACCTGCTCGCACGGGATATTGAACGAGATTTACCATCCCACGATCGACCGCGCGCAGGTGCGGGACATGGAGTTCATGGTGACGGACGGGGAGACGTTTGTTCACGAAGAGAAACGCGACCTTACCACGACCTTTGAGTACATTCACCCGGAGGCGCTGGGGGTGCGCTACAGCAACCGCGATCCCGAGGGCAGGTACACGCTGATCAAGGAGATCATCTGCGACCCGCATCACTCCGTGGTGTTGCAGCGCGTGAAGCTGGAGGGCGATGCGGAACTGCTGCCGCGGCTGAAGGTTTATGCACTGCTGGCGCCGCACCTGGACGGCGGCGGGGCGGGTAATTCGGCGCGGGGCGTGGATTTCGCCGGGCACAAGGCGATTTTAGCGTGGAAGAACGAGTGGTCTCTGGCGATGGGGGCCAATTGCGGTTTTTCAAAAGTGAGTTGCGGTTTTGTGGGGTCGTCGGACGGGTGGCGGGACCTGATGGACAACTTCAGGATGGACTGGGAGTTCGGGTTGGCGCAGAACGGCAACATAGCGGTGATGGGCGAGCTGGATTTGCAGGGCGCGACGGAGTTTACGCTGGCCATTGGAATCGGAGAAGGTCACCATACCGCGGCGCAGAAGACGATGGGGGCGCTGGCGACGCCGTACAAAGAGAATCGCGAGCGGTATATCACGCAATGGAAACGGGCGGCGAATCCGGAGTGGCTGGCGGCGAAGGCCTGCGACGGCGGCAAACTGATGCGGACCAGCCACAACGTGCTGCTGGCGCACGAGGACAAGACGTATTCCGGAGCGTTTGTGGCGTCGGCATCGATTCCTTGGGGCCAGGCGAAGGGGGATGACGACCTGGGCGGATACCACCTGGTGTGGACGCGGGACATGGTGCAGACGGCGACGGCTCTGCTGGCCTGCGGTCGGGCAGAGACGGCGCGGCGGGCGCTGGTGTACCTGGCGTGCACGCAGGAGCCGGACGGAGGGTTTGCACAGAACTTCTGGATTGACGGAACGCCTTACTGGACGGGGCAGCAGCTGGACGAGGTGGCGTTTCCGCTGATGCTGGCGTGGCGGCTTTGGAAGGCGGACGCGCTGGGCGAGCTGGAGATTTTTCCGTTTGTGGAGCGGGCGGCAGGGTACCTGGTGCGACATGCGCCGATTACGCTGCAGGAGCGCTGGGAGGAGAATTCCGGCTACTCGCCTTCAACGCTGGCGGCGGTGATTTCGGGGCTGATTTGCGCGGCGGAGATTGCGCGGAACCACGATTCAATGGAAATGGCGGTCTTTCTGGAGGAGTACGCCGACTGGATTGAGGGCCACCTGGAAGACTGGACGGTGACCAACGACGGCGTGCTGCATCCGCAGGTCAAGCGGCATTACATGCGCATTCGTCCTCCGGAAAAAGGCGAGGCTTACGCGTGCGAGAGCTGCGGAGACGAGATGATTCACCTGAACAACCGTCCGCCGGGGACGCGGACGGAGTTTGAGGCGCGGGAGATCATTGATGCCGGCTTCCTTGAACTGGTGCGGTATGGCATTCGTCGTGCGGATGACCCGCTGATGGCGGATTCTCTGCGAGTCGTGGATGCGGTGCTGAAGCGTGACCTTCCGCAGGGGCCCGGGTGGCTGCGCTACAACTGGGACGGGTATGGAAACAAGGCGGACGGCGGGCCGTTTCAAGGATGGGGGCAGGGGCGTGTGTGGCCGCTGCTGACCGGAGAGCGTGCCCACTATGAGCTGGCGGCGGGCAAGGACATCTCCGAGCTGATCAAGACCTATGAGGGCTTTGCGACGTGCGGGCAGATGGTGCCGGAACAGGTGTGGGACGACGTGAACGTGGCAGATGTCAGCATGAAGCTTGGGCAGCCGGCGGGATCGGCGGTGCCGCTGGTGTGGGCGCACGCTGAATATTTGAAGCTGCTGCGGTCGGCTGTGGACGGGAAGGTCTTCGATCGCATCGAACCGGTGTACCAGCGTTATTGTGAACCGGAAGGCCGGAAGCGTAAGCGCGGAGACCTGGAGATTTACAGCAGAAGGCGGCCGATTCATCAGATTCCGGCGGGGAGCACTCTGCGGATACTTGACGATAAGCGCTTTGAGGCGACGTGGACTTCAGATGGATGGCAGACCACGCACGTCACGGCCAGCCGCAGTCTGGGCAGCGCGGGATTCAGCGCGGAGATTGTTCCGGGAGCGGGCGGCACAGGGATCGAATGGACGCTGCGCTGGACGGAGCAGGACAGGTGGCTTGGATACAATGTGGACGTAAAGGTTGATGCGGAGTAACAGCATTTTTCAGACTAACTATGAGTCAACGGTTTTGGCTGGATCAACCGGGTTTAAGCGCGCATCCAATGCGTGACGAAAGGAATTTGAGCAATTATGGCGCCAACTCTTGCGGATCTCTCTCTTGACGAACTTTCCATCGATACACTGCGGCTGCTTGCCGTGGACGCGGTGCAGAAGGCCAACAGCGGGCACCCCGGCGCTCCGTTGGGTTGCGCTCCGATTGCGTACCTGCTGTTTCACAAGCTTATGAAGCACAATCCATCGCATTCGAAATGGGTGGACCGGGACCGTTTTGTGTTGTCGAACGGGCATGCTTCGGCGCTTCTCTATTCGACGTTGTTTCTGACCGGGTATGACGTGACGCTGGATGATCTGAGGAGCTTCAGGTCTTGGCATTCGCGGACGCCGGGACACCCGGAGCGCGGCGATACCGACGGAGTGGAAGTGACCACCGGTCCTCTTGGTCAGGGGATAGCGATGGCGGTGGGTCTGGCGATTGCGGAGAAGCACCTGGCCGCGATCTACAACAAGCCGGGATTTGAGATTGTGAATCACCACACCTATGCGCTGCTGGGTGACGGCGACCTGATGGAGGGGGTAAGCCACGAGGCTGCGTCGCTGGCGGGAACTCTGGGACTGGGCAAGCTGACGTTTATCTACGACGACAATTTGATTTCGCTGGACGGGCCGACGGAGCTAAGTTTTACCGAGGATGCGCTGGAGCGTTTCGAGGCCTACCACTGGCACGTGCAGAGGGTGCACGACGGCAACGACCTGAAGGCGATTGAGAAGGCGATTGAAGCGGCCAAGGCGGAGACAGCGCGGCCGTCAATTATTGCGGTGCGGACGGTGATTGGATACGGCAGTCCGAAGGCGGGGACGAACAAGGTGCACGGCGAGGCGCTGGGCGCGGCGGATGTGGCGGCGACCAAGAAGTTTTTTGGCTTCCCGGAAGATGAGAGTTTCTATGTTCCGGATGCGGCACTGGAGAACTGGCGCAAGGCAGTGGATCGCGGGGCGAGCCTGGAAGAGGATTGGAAGAATCTGTTTGAGGGATACAAAGCTGCGAATCCCGAGGCTGCGGCGGAGTTTGAGCGGACGCAGAAGGGCGAACTGAAAGCGGGATGGGAGAAGAAGATTCCGAGCTTCCCGGCGGGCAAGCCAGTGGCAACGCGCAATGCCGGCCAGGTGGTGATGAATGCGATTGCCGATGTGGTGCCGGAGTTGTTTGGCGGCGCTGCTGATCTGACGGCTTCGACCAAGACGATCTTCAAGCCGGGCGCGAACTTCCATGTGGACCCGGCGGGGCGCAACGTGTTTTTTGGCGTGCGCGAGTTTGGCATGTGCGCGGCGGTGAACGGGATTGCGGCGCACGGCGGATTGATTCCGTTTGGGTCGACGTTCTTTGTGTTTTCGGATTACGCGAAGCCTGCGATTCGAATTGCATCGATCATGCAGACCCACTCCCTGTTTGTGTTTACGCACGATTCGATTGGGTTGGGCGAGGATGGGCCGACGCATGAGCCGGTGGAGCATTTGACCATGCTGCGCGCGATTCCTGGGCTGACGGACTTTCGTCCCGCGGACGCGAACGAGACTGCTGCGGCGTGGCGGCTGGCTATCGAACGATCGAAGCCTGCGTTTTTTGCTCTTAGCAGGCAGGATCTGCCGGTGATCGATCCGGGAGCGGTGGATATTTATGGCGGCGTGAGCAAGGGTGCGTATGTACTGGAAGACGCGGCCAACCCGCAGGTTGTGCTGATCGGGACGGGCTCTGAGGTTGGGGTAGTGACGGCGGCGGCAAAGCAGCTGGCGGCAGAGGGGATTCGCGCGCGGGTGGTGAGCTTCCCGAGCTGGAAGATTTTTGAAGAGCAAACGGCAGAGTACAAAGCAAGCGTGCTGCCGGCGGGCGTGCCCAAGCTGGCGGTGGAAGCAGGTGCGACGCTGGGCTGGTGGAAGTATGTGGGCCTGGACGGCGACGTAATTGGCGTTGACCGCTTTGGGGCGTCTGCGCCGGGGCCGGTGGTGATGGAGCATTATGGGTTCACCGCGGACAATGTGGCGGCGCGGGCGAAGAAGCTGGTGAAGTGAAGCAGTGGTCAGTGTGCAGAGGATAGCGCACAGTGAACAGTGCACAGAGAACAATGCACAGTTCTGCGACTCTCCGTTGGAGACAGTGATGCTGGATTGACCCCCTTCTGTCCACTGTGCACTGTTCACTCTTTCGAAAGGACGATCATGAAGCTGGTAATCGGTGCTGACCATGCGGGTTTTCCTCTTAAGGAGGAGGTTCGCGACTACCTTGCCAAGGCAGGCCATGAGGTGGTGGACCTTGGGGCTTATACGGGCGACCAGCCGGACGACTATCCTGACTTTGCCGAGAAGGTGGGCGATGCGATCAAGGCGGGCATCGCGAAGCGCGGGATTCTGATTTGCGGGTCGGGCGTGGGCGTGTGCGTGGCGGCCAACAAGATTCCTGGAATTCGCGCAGGGATGTGTCATGATACTTATTCGGCGCACCAGGGCGTGGAGCACGACGACATGAATGTCATCGTGCTGGGGGCACGCATTATTGCTTCCGCGCTGGCGTATGAATGCGTGGATGCGTTTGTGGGCGCGAAATTCATTTCAAATGAACCGCGGTTTACGCGGCGGTACAAGAAGGTGCTGGCCATCGAAGCGAAGTATCAGTGCGGAGACGGTTCGGGGAGCACGGCTTAATCTTTGTTTTGTTGTGAGCTTTAAAGGAAAGAACAAAAGCAGGTTCTTCGACTCACCACCCCCGAATTCCACCCCAACGAGCAAGGACCGCTCTGTGGGGACCCCGGTACTGAGAAACGTTCGGGGCACGTTTCGCTTAGAATGACAAAGTTTGTTTCAAAAAACGATAGCGCAAGTGCACGAAAGAACTGAAGCGCACCTGAGAGGCGAATGCTTCCCTTTGACGTAATCCTCTTTGATGTGGGCGGAGTGCTGCTCACCAACGGCTGGGATCACCGCGAGCGAGCGCGGGTGATTGAGCAATTTGACCTGGACCTGGCGGCGTTTGAAGCGCGGCACCCGGCGCCCAACGACGCGTGGGAACGCAGCGTGATTCCGCTCAGTGCCTACCTGCACGCGACGGTTTTCTATGAGCCGCGGAAGTTTTCGCAGGATGAGTTCTTTGCGGCGATGTGCGCGCAGTCTCTCGAGCTGCCGAATGGGGCGCTGGGCGTTCTGAAAGAACTTTCTGAATCAGGAAAATACCTGGTGGGCGCGCTGAACAACGAGGCGCGCGAGTCCAACGAGTACCGCTTTGAGAAGTTTGGCGTGCGCAAGCTGCTGGATGTGTCGTTGAGCTCGTGCTACCTGGGGCTGCGCAAGCCGGAGCTGGAAATCTATAAGCGGGCGCTGGATATTGTGGGCAGGCCGGCGGAGCGAGTTCTGTTTATCGACGACCGGCAGGAGAATGTGACCGGGGCGCATGGCGCAGGGATGAGGACGATTTTGTTTACGGGGGCGGAGGGGTTGAGGGAGGAGTTGGCCGGGTTGGGTGTCTTGTAAGGTGATCGGCGTTCTGGGAACTGTGCGGGACTAATTTGGCCGGGTTGATGGCGGTTGAAAGCCGGGACACAGTGCGGAGTTTTGCTGTAATTCCGTCAAGAGCGACCCATCGTTAGGAATGAAGAGCTGTTCGCCGGGAACGTACGCTCCCGTGCAATTGTCGTTCAACATCTCGATGGTCAACTTCGAAAGTATCGCGTATTGGGTATTCTCATCAGCCTTCCCCTTGGCGTAGTTCGTGGCCATCCAAGCGTTGTGCTCATTCCACGCAATTTGTTGGGCTGGTAAGGGAAGGTTCTTTGCGAAGTCGGGTCCAACCTCATCAAAGTATGGCTTTCTGTAAAGCATGAAGCTCAGTACGTGCGGGCCAATCTGCATGAGCGTGAAAAACGCTTTTTGAAATACACAAAAATCGGTTGAGTTCTCTGTAGAGAACCGAACCTTGAATGCCCTCTCTCCCGCGTTTCTCAATTGCTCCAGGTTCGTGAATTTCGGTTCACGCAGGAGCAGCACAATCGACGACGGTCCGCGATATGTCTCATCATCGACATCTGTGGCGGTCGATCGGCCGAGCAGAGCGGCGAGAGCGGCTCCGAGATTAAGCTTGATGGGCATTGGTGGAAACTAATTGTAATCAATTGCCTGAGTTTTCGTTTTGAGTGGATGGTTGCTGATTCGTCAGGAGCATTCCGGTCCGCTCGTAAATCCCACGTTGAGCACCGGAGAAATATTCAGGGGCTGAAGCCCGACCCTTATTTTGGGCCGATTTCGGTATGACTGAAGTCATACCCTGATACAAAGCATTTGAAAACGGCGTCTGAAGGGATTCTTCTCCAAGCTGTAAAGTCGTGCCCTTTCAAAGCGCCGAATCGGCCTGTCGATTCCCCGGTCCCCAAATGCGAGGGACCGGGGGCAACCAGCGGTCATCCAACCACGAGCGACAGGGTTGTTATCCTTCTGGGGGAGACCATCGCTCTCTCCCGAGAGAAAACAGCACATAGTCCGTGGCTGCATCTGCCAAGTTTGTGAACCGCTTCTCACACTTGTAACCGTTCGAGTACCAGCCGACACGGTATCCATCTCCTTCTTCTGCAATAAACGTGGACGGGCTGTACCGCTTGTCGTATGACTCCGTGAGCAACTGAGTCGCTGCCGAAGGGTTCTCTCTGAAGTACTCGGCGATCTCGTATCCAGGAAGATGGGAAATGGCTTTAACTGAAGGATTCCTGATCTTCTGAGCGGTGAAATCAACCGGAAGACCTTGTTCGCGTTTGGGTCCCAAAGCCGCACCCAAGATCATAAGCAAAACTCCCGTCGAAATCCCAAGTGCTTCGGCGTTGAAGATGTTCACATGTCTGATCTCATAGAGAAACTTACCTCCCAAAAGGAACACGGCGGCGCCCGTGATCAGGACGACTTTGGAACTGCCAATGCGCAACCTTCGCATGGCGGAATGAATGGAGTTGTTCATGATCAAATTATGGTATCGCAAGCTTCGGGCGGTTGATCGCCAACTCGTCAGTTACTTCCCAGATCTCACGTAGACCCTTGAGGCGCTACGACGGACGTCCCTCAGGGGCTGAAGCCCGACCCCTATTTTTGAGCTGCTTTTGGCACGACTGAAGTCGTGCCCTTTCAAAGCGTCGGATCGGCCTGTCGATTCCCCGGTCCCCAAATGCGAGGGACCGGGGGCACCCAGTTTCTACATCTACTACCCAGTTTCTACGACTACGCAGGGTAGAAACAGCGGAAGCAACTCAGGCGTTGTAAGTGGTGCTGGAGACTCGGCCGCCGGTGCCGGTCCAGTTGGTGTGGACGAATTTGCCTCTGGGCTGGTCGACGCGCTCGTAGGTGTGGGCGCCGAAGTAGTCGCGCTGGGCCTGGAGCAGATTCGCCGGGAGACGCTCGGCGCGGTAGCCGTCATAGAACGCTAGCGCTGTGGAGAAGGCTGGTGTGGGCACGCCTAATTCAATGGCGTGGATCTGGGCCTTGCGCCACGACCCCTGATAGAGGTTGAGGGCGGCGGAGAAGAAGCTGTCGAGGAGGAGATTGGTGAGGTGCTGATCCTTGTCGAAGGCCTCCTTGATTTTGCCGAGGAAGCGGCTGCGGATGATGCATCCGCCGCGCCACATGAGAGCGATGCCGCCCATGTTGAGATTCCAGCCATTCTCTTTGGCTGCCGCCCGGAGCAGCATGTAGCCCTGGGCATAAGAGATTATTTTGGAGCAGTAGAGGGCGCGGCGGACTTCCTCGATGAACGCGGTACGGTCGCCGACTTCGGGTTTCGTTGCGGGGCCTTCGAGGATTTTGGATGCGGCTACGCGCTCGTCTTTGAGGGCGGAGAGGCAGCGGGCGAAGACCGATTCACCGATGAGGGTGACGGGCTGGCCGGTGTCGAGGGCGCTGATGACGGTCCATTTGCCGGTGCCTTTCTGGCCAGCGGTGTCGAGGATTCTGTCGACGAGGGGCTGGCCGTCTTCATCTTTTTTGGCGAATATGTGGCTGGAGATTTCGATGAGGAAGCTGTCGAGTTCGCCTTTGTTCCATTCAGTGAAAACGGCGGCTAGCTCGTCGGCGGAGAGGCCGAGGCCGCGATGGAGCAGGTCGTAGGCTTCGCAGATGAGCTGCATGTCGCCGTACTCGATGCCGTTGTGGACCATCTTGACGAAATGGCCGGCGCCGTCTTCACCGACCCAGTCACAGCAGGGGGTTCCGTCTTCAACTTTGGCGGCGATGGACTGGAAGATTTCTTTGACGTGCGGCCAGGCAGCGGGATTGCCGCCTGGCATGATGGAGGGGCCGAAGCGCGCGCCTTCTTCACCTCCGGAGACGCCGGTGCCGATGAAGAGGATGCCTTTTTCGGCGAGAGCTTTGGTGCGGCGGTTGGAGTCAGTGAAGAGAGAGTTGCCGCCGTCAATGACGATGTCGCCGGGTTCAAGATGGGGCAGGATGTGATCGATGGTCTGGTCGACGGAATCGCCGGCCTTGACCATGAGCATGACGCGGCGGGGACGCTTAAGCAGCGATGCCAGTTCTTCAACCGAGTGCGCGCCGACGACGCCGGTGCCCTTTGCTTCGTCGGCGAGGAAGTCGTCGACCTTGGAGACGGTGCGATTGAAGACGGCGACTTTGAATCCGTGGTCGTTCATGTTGAGGACCAGGTTCTGTCCCATGACGGCGAGGCCGATCAGGCCGATATCACACGATGCGTCTGGCATACTCTCTCCCAAAGCTCCATGATCGTAACACCGCGAGCGGCGGGCGCTGGTTGATTGTACTGGAGTGGTCAGACCTCTGGGAAGGGCAGGGAACAGGGAACAGGGAACAGGGAACAGGGAACAGGGAACAGGGAACAGGGAACAGGGAACAGGGAACAGGG
>Ga0116135_1000700_pt1 | contig 18273 bp, 14 predicted proteins | sample June2015DPH_20_1_FD_89738 | JGI IMG/M metagenome (GOLD analysis project Ga0116135, IMG submission 89738) | Peatland microbial communities from SPRUCE experiment site at the Marcell Experimental Forest, Minnesota, USA - June2015DPH_20_10 | ecosystem: Environmental > Terrestrial > Soil > Wetlands... | reverse complement strand
GTTCTTCAGTTCTTCAGTTCTTCGGTTCTTCGGTTCCGTCGCACGACAACTAGTTGATGAACGCCCCGACCAGGCGCGTGACCAGGGTTGCCTGATCATGCAGAGTTCCAAATTGTTCGCTGCTGAGGTATCCGAGGTCCAGAGCCACATATAGGTGGCTTTGGGTCTCAAGCGCTGAAGCCCGCGAGATCCGAAGGAAGCGGATGAATTCCGCCTTGCCTCCACGACCGTAGCCCTCCGCGATGTTCGCCATGATCGATACCGCAGCGCGTCGAATCTGATCGCGAAGCCCAAAATCGGTGCGGAACTTCCCCAGGTTCGACATTTCGTAAATCTTCACGGCTGATAAACGAGCTTCCTTCCAGCTTTCAATTTCTTCAAACTTGCGAATGGTCACACAACGTAAGTGCCCAAACCTTGGAGAATCTCTCCATCGGGCGAACCGAAGAACTGAAGAACCGAAGAACTAGCGACGTAAAGCGGCGCTATCGCAACCAGCATCAATCCCGCCAGGAACAAAACAAACATGAGCGTGAGCAGCACTCTTACATTGGGGCGGGCGCCTGAGAATTCTTTCCAAACCAGGACGCCCCACAGCGCGCTCACCATGGTGGCGCCTTGCCCGATCGCGTAGCTGACCGCGGGACCTACCTGAACTTTATTGGGGGCGCTGGCGGCGACGAAGTTAGAGATCGCTCCGGTACACCAGATGATGCCGCCGATAATCCCCAGCGCATGCTGCGAGAGCGTTCCCTTGAAGTAGTCGAACATCGACAAAGGCTCACCTTGGACGGGCAGATTGAGAAAATACAGGTTGTAAATGAACGTGGAAAAGAAAACGCCGAGTGAAAAAAGGAAGGCCACGGCGTAGGGGCCTAAACCGGCCGCGTCGATGCCGCCACCCTTGGACATTTCAACGATCGGATAGAATGAGCCCATCAACACGCCGCTGATTAGGCTTAAGAAAATTCCCTTGCGGCTGGTGGAGGACTTCGATCTGCCGCGCGCGGCCGGCGGCGGTGAGGCCGGTTTCGCGTGAGCTGTGTAGGCCAGGGCGTCCACGATGATTGCACAGACAACTAACGCCACGCCTGAAGCGAGCAGCGTCGGATTGCCCTGTGGATTCAGGAAATAATTCCAGATGACGCCCATCACCAGGGCCAAGCCGATTCCAACCGGAAAGGCGACAGCGAGACCGGCAACAGAGATGGCAGCTACCAGCAGCATATTTGCCAGATTGAACACCATGCCGGCGGCCACCGCGTAGGCCATGTTTCGTTTTCCAGCGACCAAGAGGTTATCGGAGAACGATAGCTCGCTGCCCATGGAGCCGAACGTGTATGCCGCGATAATCGCGGCCACTAGCACGCCAATGGAGTAATCGTAGTAGAACAATTCGAAGCGCCACTTTCCCGCGGGTTTGCCGGTGAGCTTGAATGTATTCGCCCAGGAACCCCAGCAGAGCATGGACAGAATGATCAGCAACAGGGCGCTGGAGTAGGAATCGGGAAGAATCATATATTTTGATGCTTCGCGATTCTACCACTGCGCAGCAGCAGGCTGCTGCGGCATTATTTCCTGATTTTTGGTACTGAGGTTCTAAGGCCGGATGCCTAAAGTTTCTACAGGGTTGCTCCGACCTATGAACTAGATAGATGCGCCTGGATTTTGGGAAGATACTGACGCGGCTTTTTGTTCCGGCACTCAGCGTGCTGTTGGGCACTTCAACGCTGGGGGCAGGCCGGCACAAATTGGATATCGATCCGGAGAGCGAGGATGGCATCCTGCTGCAGAGGATCCAACAGGAGCCTCTACCGGAACGCAAGCTGGCATTTCTCGAGAAGTATGTCGCGCAATATCCGAAGGCCACATCGGTGGCTTGGGTATATGAGCAACTTCTTCCCATCTATGTAGCCGCCAAACAGTGGGACAAGGTGCTCGGAACCGCTGAAAGCTTGCTCGCGTTAGATGCCGCCGATCTGGATTCCGCATTCTCGGCGCTGCAGGCGGCCGAGGCTCAGAAAGATCCGGAGCTGGTCCGGAAATATGCCGTAGCGTCCTGGGATGCTGCGTCTAAAGCGGTGCTGGTTGGGAAGCCCGCTGATCCCGACGACGTTCCGGATTGGACCAAACAGATTGAATTCGCGAATCAGGCGTTGGCGTATTCGGAGTATGTGCTGGCTTCGCAAGCCGCGCTGGAAGCGAATTCGCAAAGGAAAACGGAACTGATTCAAGCCTTGGAGCAACGCAATCCACAAAGTAAATTCCTGGCGGCAGTGAAGAGAAATATCAGGATTCGTGAAGAGGCAAATCCGGCGCAGGCGTTCGCGATGGCTGCGAAGGGCCTGGCGACGGATCCGAACAATGAAGATTACCTGATGCGCATCGCAAACCATTACATGAGCCGTGAGGAGGACCTGTCGAAGGTATTGACCTACTCGCTGCGCGTGTTGGAAGTGCTTGATCGAAAGCCCAAGCCGGAGGGAGTGACGCCCCAGGAGTGGGAGCGGAAGAAGGCGCGCTACACCGGCGGAGCGAATTGGATGATCGGAGTGGTTTACGGGAAGCAAGCCCGCTACGGTCTTTCGGACCGGTATTTGCGTGCCGCGCTGGATCTGATTCAGGACGATGCACAATTGCTGGCGGCGGCGTATTTTTATCTGGGATACGACAACTATGCTTTGGCGGGTCAACTTCGCGACAAGGCCAGGGCCATAGAAGCAGCGAGGTTCAGCAAGCTGTGCCTGTCCATCGAAGGGCCATTTCAGCCGCTGGCGCAAAAGAACCTGGAAGTGCTGCGGAACGACTTCAACGTGGAGTGAACGGTCCCCTTGCTGACGCGCGGGGCTACAGTTGCGGTCTGGTTCTCCAGTGGTATTCTTATAAATGCTTCTGAAAGTGCCTCCGCGCCGGTCCGATCCCAGCAGCCGACTTGCATTTAAAGAACCGAATCCATGCGGGTGAGAATTCTGTATCACGATCATTGTTTCGATGGGGCTGCGTCAGCCGCTTTCTTCAGCCGCTTTTATGAGGGCAAGTTCGCGCCGGACGCGGCGTTCGAATTCACGGGCCTGGCGCACAGAGCTTCGCAGCTTTTCGAGGACGGGCTCTTCGATGGCGACGTGAATGCCATTGTGGATTTCAAGTATTCGCCGGACCCGCGGTTGGGCTGGTGGTTCGATCATCATCAGAGCGCTTTTTTGAGCCCCGAGGATGCAGAACACTTCAAGCGGGATCACAGCGGCCAGAAATTATTCGATCCTTCGTATCGCTCCTGCACCATGTTCATCGCCAGCGTGGCGCGCGATAAATTTGGTTTCCAGGCGCCGGATTTAGCCGAGTTGGTGGAGTGGGCGGATATCATCGACGGTGCTCAGTACACCAACGCTCAGGAAGCGGTGGAGCTGCGCGCGCCGGCCATGCAGCTTACGCTGGTGATCGAGAGCGCGAAAGGCTCCGAGATCATCCACAAGATCATCCGCTGGATGCGGCATCGAACGCTGGGTGAGATTATGCTGGAGCCCGAGCTGAAGGAATTGTACGCACCGCTGCACGAACGCCACATCCGTTCCATAGACGTGATTCGCCGGCACGCGCACAGCGACAACGGAGTGATCTTTTTCGATCTAGCAAGCGAGGGGATGGAAGGCTACAACAAATTCATTCCCTACTATCTCTTTCCGGACGCTACTTACACGGTATCGGTGAGTACGTCCAGCTTCCGCACGAAAGTATCCGTGGGCTCGAACCCTTGGGCGCCCGAACCTCCGACGCATAACCTGGCGACCATTTGCGAACGTTACGGCGGTGGTGGACATCCGCGCGTAGGAGCGATCAGTTTTGAGATCGGAGCGATCGAACAAGCGCGGGCGGTGGCGGAGGAAATTCGGAGGGAGTTGGGGAGTTAGAAAACCCCGTTTCTGGTTTCTTGTTTCTGGTTTCTGGTTGAGAGGTTATCTCGCGTGCATACACTTTCGTTTTATGGTGATCTCTCGGTTCGAGGAAATTGAGAGTTGGCAAGGCGCCCGACAACTGGCGGTTGAGATCTATGGCGCTACGCGCCAGGGGCCATTCGCGAAAGATTTTGGGTTGCGGGACCAAATTCAGCGATCGTGTGTCTCGATCATGGCTAACATCGCGGAGGGTTTTGGACGGAATGGCAGAGTCGAGTTTATTCGTTATTTGACAGTTGCACAGGCTTCAGCCGTTGAGGTGCAGAGCCATCTTTACATCGCTCTGGATCTCGGCTACATTGCGGAACCTGCGTTCAAAAGTCTTTATTCGCAGGCGAGTACAGTTCGGCGGCAGATCGGCGGGTTCATCCAATATCTTCGAAGCTGTCGCGACCGCCGACAACCAGAAACTAGAAACCAGAAACCAGAAACTTCTCCACGTATTTCCCGATCAAATCAACCTCTACATTAATCCTGTTCCCATCTACATAGCTAGAGATAACCGTGTTCTCGTAGGTATACGGAATGATCGCTACTCCGGCCACGTTATCTTCTAGAGACGCGATGGTCAGGCTTACGCCGTCCAGAGTGATTGAGCCTTTGTGGATCATGTAGCGGTCTAGCTCTTTGGGTACGCGAACTTTCAGCCACCAGTTGCCGTCCGGGAGTGGGTGGAGCGAAAGGTATTCCGCGGTTCCGTCCACGTGTCCTTGCACGATGTGGCCACTTAGGCGATCACCCACCGCGGCGGGACGCTCTAAGTTCACTTTTGATCCTTCGCGTAGGGCGCCGAGATTGGTGCGCGCCAGGGTTTCCGGTGACAGGTCGCACCAGAATCCCGCAGCGTCTACGTTGGTGGCAGTTAGGCAGACGCCGTTCACCGCGATGCTGGAGCCTTCACGCGTGTCTTCCAGCACCTTGCGGCACTCGACGTTCATGCGAGCGCCGGGCGCTGAAATTGTTCCTACCTCTTCTACTATTCCCGTAAACACGTTATTTCTCCAGGTACGCTTCCACCGCGAATTCATCCGGAGGGATCGGGTGCAGCTTCACGCGCTCAAGCTGGATAGCATCGGTGCGTCGTAGCCGGCCCGCGCCTCCGGCCACTGGAAGAGATTGCATGCCGCCCAAAATCTTGGGCGCGTAATAAAAGAAAACCTTATCCACGATTCCGGATTCGAGCGCGGCCCAGTTGAGTTTGCTGCCGGATTCGATCATCAGTGACCGGTATTGTTCCCGAGCGAGGTGATCCACCAGCTTTTGAAGATCCGCCCGGCCGCCGGGACCGTCGAATACAAGGACTCGGACGCCGCGGTATTCTAGGGCGCGGCGGCGCTCTTCGGGCGCGGCTGAAGTGGTCAGAATCGCGACGTCGGCGGCGGCGCTCTCGACAATGCGCGAATCCACCGGAATGCGAAGCGTGGAATCTGCCACGATCCGCAGCAGTGGACGGCTGCGTTCGAGACCGGTGCGATCGGTCAGAAGGCAATCGTCGGCCAATACTGTTCCGATGCCTGTGAGGATCGAGTCGGAATTGTGCCGGATTTGCTGGACGTGAGCGCGGGCACGAACGCTGGTAATCCAGCCGGAGTTGTCTTCGGGAGCCGCGATTTTGCCGTCCAGGGTAAGCGCAGCCTTCAAGGTGACCAGCGGCCGGCCGGTCCGCATGGAATGGATGAAAGCTTCGTTTAATTGAGAAGCCTCGCCGCTGTACTCAGAAGCTACCTCTACAGCGATGCCGGCTTCGCGCAGGCGGGCGAGCCCTTGCCCGGACACCAGCGGATTCGGATCTTCGATGGCAACCACGACTCGCGTGACGCCGGCCTGGACTACGGCGTCAGAACAAGGTGGCGTGCGGCCTTGATGCGCGCATGGTTCGAGGGTGACATAGAGCGTAGCGCCGCGGGCGCGATCGCCCGCTTGATCCAGCGCCAGAATCTCCGCGTGCTTCACCTGCGCATAGGTATGATAGCCGCGTCCGACGATTTCGCCGTCATTCACCAGCACCGCGCCGACCGCGGGATTAGGGCTGGTGCGTCCCACGCCACGCCGGGCCAATTCCAGCGCTTCGTCCATCCAAGGATTGCTCATGTGGCAAAGAGCGACGCGATGAATTTGTCCGGCTCGAAGGGCAGCAGATCGGCAGCCTGTTCGCCGACGCCCACGTAGCGGATGGGCAGGTTCAGCTCACGCGCAATGGCCACCACGATTCCGCCCTTCGCTGTTCCATCCAACTTGGTGAGCACCAGCCCCGTGACTCCACTTGACTCGGTAAATTTGCGAGCTTGCTCCAGGCCGTTCTGGCCGGTGGTTGCATCCAGAACCAGCAGGACTTCGTGCGGCGCGGTTGGAATTACCTTGGCGGCGGTGCGGCGCATTTTTTCGAGCTCGGCCATGAGATTGGTTTTGGTATGCAGGCGCCCGGCGGTGTCGACGATGACGTAATCCACTTTGCGTGCTTTGGCGGCTGTCAGCGCGTCGAACAAAACGGCGCTTGGATCGGCGCCCGGGGATTGGCGGATGACATCGGTGGTGGTGCGCTCGCCCCATACCTGCAACTGCTCGATGGCGGCAGCGCGGAAGGTATCGGCAGCGCACAACAGCACGCTGCGGCCTTCGGCTTTGTAGCGAGCGGCCAGTTTTCCGATAGTCGTAGTTTTGCCGGAACCGTTGACGCCCACCACCATCACTACTGCGGGCGGCTCCGCGACGCGCGGTATGGGGCGCTCGGCCGCTTCCAAGATTTGTAACAGATGCTCGGCGATGAGCTGCTTGATCTGCTGCGAGTCGCCCACCTGTTTGCGGTCCACGCGCTGGCGGATACTCTCTAGAATCTCGGTGGCGGTGTTGACGCCGATGTCGGCCGTGATCAATGCATATTCCACTTCTTCGAGGACGCCGGCATCGATCTCTTTCCGGCCAGCAATTGCGTCCTCCAGGCGATCCACCAGACCTTCGCGGGTCTTCTGAATGCCGGCCTTGAGGCGATCGAGCAGGTTGGGTTCTTGCGGGACGGAGCCGAATAGCGTTTGGATCATGGGGAAAATGGCTGGGACTCTTCATTGTAGCGGAGCGTGTTAATCTGGAGGAAAATGCGGTGCTGGAGTAGAGTTCTGATCTTACTCACGGTCGCGATGGTGGCGCTGAACGCTCAGTGTTTTGCGAATTGTCTGACGCAAACCGGCAAGCAGGCCACGCACTGCCAACATCACGGTCAGACGAAATCCGCGCATTGTTCGCTGCAGCATGACGTGGTGACGAGTTCGGTGCGGGTTGTGATGCCGGGCGCCGTTCTGATTGCGCTGATAAAACTGCCGGTGCTGGCATTTAGCTCGATATTGCACGGGGCTGCGGAACTGTTTGCTGCATCCCCGCCTGAGCCTTTTAGTTTCTCCACACCGTTACCTCTTCGAGTCTAGAATCGTTGCGCTTGCTTCCGCGCGCGGTTCGGTTGCAGCGTGATTTGCGTGCCTTCGCGTTCATTCGCGGCCAAATCAAAAGAGGTGAACTGTGTCCAGAATATCTATAGTGTGTTTATTGCTGCTACCCGTCGCCGCAGCGCAAGAAATGAACATGGGCGGCATGAATCAGGCCGGCGCTTATCTGATGGGGCAGGCGTCGGGGACCAGCATGAATCCGCAGTCCTGGCCGATGCCGATGCTCATGCTGAAACCGGACGACTGGAGCCTGATGTTCATGGCCCAGGCGTTCGTGGTGGACACGCAGGAGAGCGGCCCACGCGGAGGCGACAAATTCTACTCGGCCAATTGGGGCATGTTCGCAGCCAGCCACGATCTGGCCGGCGGCAGCTTCATGTTTCAAACCATGCTCAGCTTGGATCCAGCCACCATCACCGGCGAGCGCTATCCGGAGTTGTTTCAAACCGGCGAAACGGCATACGGCAAGCCGCTGGTGGACGCCCAGCATCCGCACGATTTCATCATGGGCCTGGGGTTCCACTACGCGCATCCGTTGGGAGAAAATACGATGCTGCAGTTTTACTTTGCGCCGGTGGGCGATCCCGCGCTTGGTCCGGTGGCCTTCCCGCATCGCGCGTCGGCGGACGAACTGCCGCAGGCCACGCTTTCGCATCACTGGCAGGATTCCACGCACATCGCCGACGAAGTGGTCACCGCCGGCATCATGCTGCACAATCTGGTCCGCTTGGAAGCGAGTGGGTTTTATGGAACCGAGCCGGGCGAGAATCGCTGGATCATCCAATATGGCCCGATCAATTCCTGGGCTACGCGTTTGTCGATTTTCCCGAGTGAGAATTGGATGGCGCAAGTTTCGGTCGGGAGGATTGCCAAGCCCGAGCGTCAAGAGCCTGGCGACGTGGTACGCGCCACAGCGTCCATCCACTACACGCGTCCCATGCAGGGATCGAGCTGGTCCACCAGTTTGATCTGGGGCCGCAATCACGAGATACTCGACGGGCGCGATTTGAATTCGTACCTGCTGGAATCCGTGGCGCCCTACCGGCGGAAGAATTTCTTTACCGGGCGAATCGAGCTGGTGGATAAAGACGAGCTTTTCAGCGATCAGCCGGCTTTGGAAGCCCAGCTCGATCGCACGGTGGGATCCACTTTTCGCATTGGCGCATACACGGCCGGATACACGCGCGACATCGGGACGTACCACGATGTCCAGACCGGAATCGGAGCGAACTTCACCACCTACACAATGCCCGACGCTATCAAACCTTATTACGGGAGCCATCCCGTTTCGGTCAACATGTACGTCCGCTTCCGGCTTAATCCGAAGTGATTTCCGCTGCCAAGCGCCTGACCAATTCGGCTGCGGGCATCGAGCGGGATCGGGCCACGCCTTGTCCCGCCCAGAGGGATAGGAACTCCGGGTTCCCTCGCGCGGCCGCCGCGGTTCGCATGGCACGCGTCAGCGCGTTCTGCAACGGATAGGGCAGGATGGCGTCTTCATGGCCCATTAGTTTTTGGATGAACATATTGGGAAGACCGCGCGCCGGCCGGCCGGAGAAGGCGCTGGTGACCACGGTGTTGTCTTTCTTCGCCGATAGAATGGCTTCCTTGTAAGCTCGGGGCGCGGCGGATTCCGTTGTGACAAGGAATGCTGTTCCGAGCGATGCGGCGGAGGCACCTGCCGCGATTGCTGCAGCGATATCGCGGCCATCCATCAAGCCGCCGGTTGCGATGACGGGTTTAGAGACAACCGCGGCGATTCCGCGAACCAGTTCCAAAGTTGGGACCATGCACGATTCGAATGGGCCAGCAAACGTTCCGCGATGTGCGCCCGATTCCGCGCCCTGCGCGACGATGGCGTCCACTCCCGCTTCGGCCAGCAGGCGTGCCTCCGCGACAGTGGTGGCGGTGCCGAGAGTCAAAATGCCGCGTTTCTTGAGGCGAGCCATCGCGTCCGGATTAGGAATGCCAAAAGTGAAGCTGAAGATGGGCGGCTGCGCGTCGAGCACGGCCTCGAATTGCTCCGGGAACGGATCGGGCTTCGGCAGCGGCGGAGCGGGCGGCGGCAAGCCGAGCGTGTAGTGAATCTCAGTCAAAAGCTCCAGCATCGGCGTGGGATCAGTGGGTGCGTTCACATTCCAGCCGCCGACGAACAGGTTTACTTGAAATGGTTTTTCTGTCAGCGATTTGATTTTCTGAATGGCGGCGGTAATCTGTTCCGGCGTCAGATACGCCGCGCCGAGTGAGCCGAGACCTCCTGCGTTCGAAACGGCAGCGACCAATTCCGGCGTACTCGGCCCACCGCCGAGCGGGCCCTGGATGATGGGGTGCTGAATGTTCAGACGCTTCAGAAATTCATTGCTTGCCGAGTTTGACATGCGTGCTCCGTCTACTATAGTCTGAAATTTCAGAGGCCGCGCGTGTCGCGGCTTTTTGTTTTTCCAACAACACATGCAGATCAGCGAAGGCTATATAAGCACTGGCGATGGAGTGCGCCTATTCTTTCGCCAGATCGGAAGCGGTGGGAAGCCTGTCGTCATCCCCAATGGTTTTCATCTGGCCGAAGATTTCGAGTGCCTATCGGAGGGTCGCACTTTGATTTTTTACGATCTTCGCAATCGCGGCTGGTCGGATTCCGTGAGCGATCCCTCTAAGCTCACCAGAGGCATCCATAACGATGTCGATGATCTGGAAGCGATCCGCCAGCATTTCGGAATCAGCCAAGTTGACCTCATTGGGCATTCTTATCTGGGGCTGATGGTGATTCTGTATGCGATGAAGTATCCGGAGTGTGTAAATCGAGTGGTGCAGATCGGTCCGATGCAGCCGTATGCTGGCAAGCAGTATCCGGCACATTTGACGTACGCTGATGCGACGCTGACGGAAGTATTCTCGAAGCTCGTTGAATTACAAAAGGAAAAAGCATCCGTGGACCCAGTGGAGTTCTGCAAAAAGTTCTGGGAGATTCTGCGGGTGATCTATGTGTCGAATCCGGCCGACGCGGGCAGGATCAATTGGGGACGTTGTGAGTTAGCGAATGAGCGGAATTTCATGAAGTACTGGAGCGAGAGCATTTTTCCGTCCATCAAGGAGTTGAAGTTCGACGACGTAATCAGCGCTCAGGCGCCCGTATTAACGATTCATGGAATGAAAGACCGGAGCGCGCTGTACGGTGGCGGGCGCGAGTGGGCGATGATGTTGCCGAATGCTCGGTTGGTGAGCTTGGAAAATGCGGGACATGCGCCTTGGGTGGAGAATCCGGAATTAGTATTTGGTGCGATTCGAGAGTTTTTGGGTGGAGCGTGGCCGGAGGGGGCTGAGAAGGTGACGTGTATCGCCTAATTCGCTGGCGGGCCTGGCGGATCTTTGGTCACGGTGTAGAGCTGGCCGTTGCGCATATATAGCCGCTCGGCTTCGGGGCGGTTGAACGGACGCGAGCCGCGGCGGTTGAATACAGTGAGCTGGTTGCCATCTTCGTCGACGGCGCGATCGCGGTCGATGCCTTTCGAAACCGCTAGCGCGGGACCTCTCGTGTGATACGTGGCGATGAGTTTTGGCGTGGGACGCGGACTGAATCCAAGATAATTCGGCGTGTCGTTGGGTGCGAAGAGTTGGACGATTCGCAGGCCGTGTTTGCCGTCGGCGAGATATGCAAAAGCGCTGGCGCTGGTCATCCCCAGCTTCACGTCGCGCGTGTCGTTGATCTCGCCTCCGGCGTTGAAGGTCTGATCCAGTTTCGGATGCTCGGGGCGCTCCACATCCAAAATCACCAAGCCCTGCTTGCCGCCGGCTACATACGCATAGGTGCGCGCGATGTAGATGTTGCGAGCGTCCTCGAGCGGGACGGCCGCGCCTGGAACTATGCGGGGATGGGCCAGCGAAGTGACATCCAAAACCTTCAAGCCCTCGTGATCCACTACGAACGCGTAGCGGAACTGGACGGCCACGCCTTGCGGTTCCGCGAGCGCAACTTCCGATTCTACTTTCGGCGTGAGTGGGTTTTCGATATTCACGACCACCAATCCGCGGTTACACAGGATATAGGCGTAATGTCCGGCGATGGTGATGCGTCGCGCACCATTCAAGATTCCGCCGGGATTGAACGCGCCGGCGCGCTTGAGAAAATTGTTCGCGGGATTGCCGTCCAGCAGCGTCAGTACGCCGGGAGCCTTGCTCTTCAGGTTCGGATCGCCGATGATGACCAGGCCTTCCTCGAGATCCGTAACGTAAAGGAAGCCGTAGAACAATGCGATCGGCTGTTCTTCGTTGGCTGGGATGTGTTGACGAAGAGGATCCACGGCCAGAGTGGAAGGCGAACCGACGGCCGTGGCGAATTTGGTTTTCACGTAGAAGCGCTGACCAAGCGGAGAGACCGGAGCTGTGACCATCTTTTCCGAGAAATCTTTGTTATCTATGTTCGCAACATCGAAAACTCGAAATCCGCCCTTGCCGAGCGCGGCGTAGAGATATTCGCCGCGTAGCTGGACATCCAGAACGTTCCCCTCCTTGTGGTCGGCTTCTTCCAGTTCTCCATGATGTTTCTGCAGCTCTTCGTAGTCGTGAGAATAGACCAGCTTTTGGAGATCGCTGCCGAAGACGGCCGGAGGGTCGTCATGCTCGGCCACTGGAACCGCGTCGTAGCCGTGGGATCCCTCCGCAACGTAGACGTAGCGGCCCATGAAATTCACCAGATTGGTCCCTTGCATCAGGAGCTGCGCCATCCAGGCGTTGTTGTCGCCATCGCGCGAGACATGGCAATCCGTGCAGGTTTTGGTTTCGGTGGATCGCACTGTGTGCGGATAGTACGGGCTGAATGCGAAGCCGCTGTAGCCCTCCGCCGAAATGGTTTGTTGCATGTAATACAGCCAGTCGCGATTGGCGTTTTGCGAGCTGACCACTACCGCGCAAGTGGAACGCGTAGGAGCGACGCGATGCTTGGTCACCGTGCCATCGATGCCCAGCATGTAGATGTCGTCGCGCAGCACTTCGAAATTGTAGGACGTATAATTGCGCGTGGTGAGGCCTTCGTTATGCAGCATCGGCATCTTCTTGTTGGCGATCATGGGAAGATGACATCCGAAGCAACTGGTGGTCCAGGAGGAGTGGCAGGCGTAACAGGTCATGCTGTTGTTGGCGTGGGCCAGGGATGATTCGCCGGCCGCGGCATCGCCCCAGGTGGCGCCATCTTTCTGGATGGTTTTTGCGAGGCGCGATTTCTCGCTGTAGTGCGGATTGCCGGGCGTGATGGTATCCAGCACCTGCACTACCTCCCACGGTTCGTGATTCTGCTCCACCATCGAACGCTGGTAGAGCTTGCCGTCCTGCCAATAGAAGCGGCGCTGCCGCCAGGGAGTGCGGAGCAGCACGAGATCGGTACCGCCGGGAGGCGCGGCGGCTGCTGAAGTTTTCAAGCTCGCCTTTTTCGAAATAGTTCCGTGGCAATCTATGCAATCCACCTCGACGGCGTTGCGTGTCTCTCCATAGAGATTTCCGTTGCCGTGATTGTCCTGCGCGAAATGGCAGTCCTCGCAGTGCATCCCTTTTTCGAGATGAATGTCGCGCAGATGAACCGCTTTCTCGAATTTGTCCTTGTCGTCGGAAGGCACGACGTTGTCTTTCGCGTCCAACAAATCGCCTTTGCGATCGCGCTTGTAGACGGCGCGAAAAACCCAACCGTGGCCGTGGAAATCCGCAAATTGCGTGTGCTTGAGCTGCTGGTTGAATTCGGGAGTGCCGATCTTTTCGAGGAAATCCAGATCCTTCCAATTACCGCGGGCGGCTGCGCCTTCCGGATTTGCGATCCAAGTTTGATAGCGTTCCGCGTCGCTCGGATTGTGTTGCTTGGCCGGATACATGTGCTCGCCGTCGGTCTCGTTGTCCCACCAGATGTAGCCGAGATAAGACGCCACCATGTTCGTACCCGGATGGATGTGGCAGACGATGCACTGGCTGGTGGGAATGGAGCGCGTGAACTCGTGCTTGATGGGATGGCCGCGTTCATTGCGCGGGATGGTGGGGTCCATCTGAAAGCTGTGAGCCTGATTGCCGAACTGCCCATAAGGGCCGGAGTGAATCGGCGAGCGATCGTTCGCGTAGATGACGTGGCATGCGGTGCAACCGCTTTGCCGATAATCGCCCGGATGGTCGTTGGTGCCGGGGAGGGAAAGAAGGGGATCGAGCAGGCGCGTTTTCTGCAAGCCCAGGAAGACGGGGTCGGTGCGCAGCTCGGTTCCGAATCCGCGATCGCTCAGCTTGACGTCGGGGCGGCCGGGATCTTCTTCCGGATTCGGATTGCCGATTTCCGATCGCTCACCGCCGCCGCGCTCGAAAACGCGCAGTACGTTGCCGGGCTCGGAGACTTCCCAGCGGGCCAACGGTTCGAGATGCGGAAGTATTCCGTTGACGCGGGTCTGTTCCTGGGAGGGCGGAGGAAACGTGTTGATGCGTTGCGGCAGCCCATCCACCGAGTAGCTCTCTCCGAAGCGGGCGTCTTTATAAACGAACGCGCCGTTGTTATAGAGCGCGGCCTGCCATAACATGGCCCCGTGAGTCATCATGCTGGTTTGTACCGCACGCACTTCGCGCGCGTGGCAGCCTGAAGTCCCGCAGGTTTCCTCCGCCACTCGCAGATCGCCGGGATTGACGAATTTAATGTACTCCTTGCTTTCCTTCAACCAATTGGCGTTGGCGCGGACTGGATTGGCGGAGCTCTTCCACATGTCGGGATTGCGCGGCTTCGGGTGGGCCTGCTTTTTCGCCTGATCGTAGGGTGCGTCGCCCGATTTGGTTCCGGCGGGCGGTTGAATAGCGGGATCGCCGCCGTGGCAATCGGTGCAGCCCAAGCGAAGGGTCCCGGTGGGATGCATGGATGGAGAATCGGTTTGGCCATGACAGGCGACGCAGCCGGTGCTTTTGCGGTCGGCCTCTTCCTGCGGCTGCAGCAAGCGTGAGCGATCCGATTGCTGTGCCACCAAAAACGTGCACAGAAAAGCAACCGAGACGCCGCAAGCGCCGGTGATCGCGAGTGTCTTAGAAGCGGAAACGTACATTTGCGAATACGGCGAGCAAAGTTCGATTGGTGGAAATTTCGCGGAATCCTTGGAACGGATCAAACACGTTGACGCCGCCCGTGAGCACGATATTCTCCGACAACGGCGGACGGTAGGTGAGTCCAAGCCCTGAATCCGCGCCGACGCCCGCGTGAATCGGGCTTTGGAACAGCAGCAGCTCCAACGGTTCGGTATGCGCGAATCGAATCAAGTTCAAATTCGCAAACGCCTTCAGTTTCGGCGTCAGGTCGGCATCCACCCCCGCATTGTATAAGAACAGGCCAGGATTGACGAAGTTGGCCTGCCCTTCCAACTTGCTGGATTTGAGATCGGGCACCAGACTCCCTCCATTTTCGAGCGCCACGCCGGTGCCGGTGAGGCGCAAGCCTTCGCGATCCCAGAAACTGAAGAAGCCGCCGGCGAAGTTGGGATTGTCGAAGATAGTGTCGAAGCCGCGCGCGGTGCCGTCCCGAGGATCTTTGTCGCCGGATGCGTAGAAGAACGACGTGCGGTAGCGCAGCCAGTTTTTGTCCAGTGACAACTCCACCGCAGCCATCTGCGCGTTGATGGAGACCGGGCGTCCGGCGAGCGAATTGAAAGTGTCGTGGCCAAGCACCTGATAGAAAGAATGCGTGATGTTGATGGGGCCCAGGTGGCCATCGCCGTTGAAGCCGTAATAATAGGCGCGAATTGCGTGCGGTTTCACCAGGCCAATGGCGGCCGGCCGCGCCAGAAAATCATTGTTGTCGAACTTGAACGACGGATCGTCCTTGTCGTAATGGAAATTTACTTCGACGGTGTAGCCTTTCTTGAGGAAGTCCTGCCGATACACGTTCGCAATCATCACCTGCTGCTTGCGATAGTCAAAGGTGTTCAGGCCGCTATTAGTATCCTTTTCGAGCATCGCGAAGTAAGCCAGGTTGTATTGATAGCGATTGTTATCGAGGTTGCCGAAGATGCGCAAGCCGGGCTCCTGATCGGAAAAAACGAAGCCGCGAAAATCGCTGTTGAACGACTGGATTCCCGCGCGAACCGAAATGAAATCGTAATTGCTGCTGAGGTCGGCGAGCTTGACCTCGACGAAAGCTTCCTGGAGTCCGACATGCGTATCCAGCCGTGTGGTTCCATCACGCACGTCGACATTGACGATGCCGTTTTCCTGTACGGCGAGGTAATTGATGTTTAGCTCGGGCGTGATTTTGATTTGCCAATCCACCGGCTTGAACGAAGTGTCGCCGTGAAACAGATCAAAAGAAAATGTCAGGTTCTGGCTCAGAAAGAACTGGCCGAATTTACCGAAGAATTGCTCGCTGCCGGCGTTTGCAGAACCGAGTCCGCTCGGGACTGGAATCCGGCGCCCGTCTACGAACGTGTCGCTGATGAAAGAAAGGTTCAGGAAAGTTTCATTTCCGATGATGGGGTAATCGCCCTTGAGTTTGTTCTTATTGAACGGATCGTACCAGTGGCCTTGGACATAGGGATATTCGCCCTTCTGGTCGTAGCGGCGATAGTCGGGGAAATCGTAGGCCCAACGATTCGGCATCACGTTGAATACTTTGTCAGCGCTGGGCAACGGCTCCAGGGGCCGCGGTTCGCCGGTGGTGGAAGGTGGAGGCTCCTGAGGCAATGTTCGATAGGGAGAGCTGGGCGCGACTTCCGGAGGAGGCGCGGCGGGTGCGGGTCCGAGTGCGGGTTCGCGGGGCACTTCGCGCACCCCTTCAGCGCCAGTGGGGATGGCTTTCAATTTGAATTCGATTGCGAAAACATCGCCGGGCTTGAGCTCAATGTCGCCTTGTGCAAAAGGCTGAAATCCTTCGCGCGCAGCTTTCACCTGGTAGCGGCCGGGTTTGAGATTCAGAAAACGAAACACACCGTCGCCGGTAGTTGTGGTCGGAAAACTTTTGCCGCTGGAAAGATCCTGCAGGATGACGGTGACGCCGCCCAAACCCAAGCCGGCCTCGGTACGCGCGATGCCTTGGACGGCGGCCGTGGTGGCCGCAGTTTGGCGAGGGATGCGTTCCTGTTGCGCCGAGCCGCGTGCTTCCAGCGCGACTGGAGAGGTCGCGAGGATGAGCAGCAGAAGAGGGCCAGTCGGGAATCGGAACACTGGAACCTTCTTATAACAACACAGGCGGGAAGGCGAGTGCCACAGCGAGAAAGCTGGGTAGCATTAGGGAACAACGTTGGTCACAGAAGTCGGAAGCGTTCGCGGTTCGCAGGCGAAAGCGCCTGCGCCACTCACGGTTCGGAATGGTAACCGCCGCGCTGTTTGAGGAGCGCGGACATTTTTTCTTGTTTGGATTGTTCGGCTAGTGCTAGTGGTGTCAGGGATGCGCCGCGGATGTTGGCCCGGGCGTTGATGTCCGCGCCGTGATCCAGGAGGAGTTGGGCGAGTTCGACGTAACCTTTGCTGGCAGCGATGTGGAGCGAGGTTTGTCCTAAGGACCTCTGGTGAACGTCGGCGCCTGCGCGTAGTAGAAGATCTGCGATTTCCAAATGCTGGTTGCCTAGCGCTGTATATGCCAGCAGAGCGATGTCATGAGCGCCGCATTCGCGGATGCATGCGGGATCGTCGTTGATCAAGCGCTTCACTAGGGATTGCTCGCCCAGCAATGTCGCGGTACAGGTGGAGACTGGGGCGCCCAGGTCGGCCAGGAATTGGGCCATCGGCGTCAGGCCCATATGGGACGCGGCCTCAATGGCCAGTTCATCCCAGGTGGCGCGAGTCATGATGAGCGTGGGGCACAGTTTTTGAAGGTGCTTCACTTTTTCGAAATCAAAATGCGCCACCGTCACGAATTGATTGATCCAATCTTGCGGGATTCCATAGTTGTCCTCGCGGGTCATTGGATTGCCGTGCAGATCCTGTGTGTAACGGCGGCCGTAGTATACGCGCTCCACCGATGGGGCGTTCGCGAGGAGGGATGCGTCGGCTCCGCGATGAATCAGCATGCGCACCAAGTCAGCGTAGCCGCGTGCCGAAGCGAGTTCGAGAGCGGTTTTGCCATCGCGACGCCGCGCGTTCGGATCGGAGGCGTTCATTAATAGGAAGGTCGACATTTCGGTGGCCACGGCGGGATCGGGATAATCCACGGCGGCTAAAAGTGGGCTCTCAGGGCCGGCGCTTAAATCTGCGCCCTTCATGGCGAAGAAAGTCACCATGGCGGGCTTTCCGGCTTCCGCGGCGATATGCAGCGGCGTGCGGCCATCTGGTAGGCGGTGATGGGCCAGGCCGGGGTCATCCTTTGCGATCTCGTTGGCGCGCTTGTTGTCGCCGCTCGCGGCCGCCTCGAAGATATCCTTTATGAGGCCGCGTCCGGCGATCTCTTCGGCAATCTTCGGCTGGCCTTTGAGGCAGGCCAGGGTGTAGACGGAAACGCCGGCGGAATCCCTGGAGTAGCGGAGGGCCGGGTCGCGGTCCAACATTAAAGTCACGTTTGGAAGATCGCCGGCTTCCACGGCCTGGCGGAACTTTTCGGAATCCAGGGGGTTGGTTTTGGTTTCAGCGGCTGCGCCGCCGCCCGGGAATATGCCGGCTGCACCGGCTGCTAGAAGAAGCTCACGTCGGTTGGTCATGCACTGACTTTCCACGATTGCTTCTTACTCGGCAAGGCAGACGGTATTAATTTTTTGTTGGTGGGGAAGTCGAGATCGCACACGGGCTTACCGGGCGCTATTAACAGCGCGACGTCTTCCGACGGGTGCCTAGAGGCGGTCGCTGGATGAGGCCGCCGTATACTGAAACCGTGCAGGCAGCCGGCGCAGCCGCGGTGATTCTTCGGTTCGGAGCATTCGAGCTGGATTTGCAGAACAATGAACTGCGCCGCGCGGGCG
>Ga0116135_1000691_pt1 | contig 18319 bp, 4 predicted proteins | sample June2015DPH_20_1_FD_89738 | JGI IMG/M metagenome (GOLD analysis project Ga0116135, IMG submission 89738) | Peatland microbial communities from SPRUCE experiment site at the Marcell Experimental Forest, Minnesota, USA - June2015DPH_20_10 | ecosystem: Environmental > Terrestrial > Soil > Wetlands >... | reverse complement strand
GCGTTGCTCACCACCGTAGAGGTGACCGTGATTCCGGTAACCGACTGCTGGAAGCTGGCCACAGTGGTCCCATTCACCCAGTTGGTGTATTGGCCAAAGATGGTGACCTGCAAAGCCGTCTGCCCGGGGTTGCCGTAATTCGGATTGATCTGGGTGATGATTGGCGTGCCCGCGGTCACTGTGAACTCGCCGCTGAGCTGCACGCTCTGGCCCAGCGTGGTCACCTGGATAGTGCGCGGTCCCACTGTGGCGTTCGACGCGATCGTGATGTTGGCCGTCAGCTGCGTCTGGCTGTTCACGGTAATAAAGTTCACGGTCACGCCCGAGCCGAAGCTCACCGTGGTAAACGACTGTTGGAAGTTCGTCAGGAAGCCGTTGATGACCACATTGGCTGTCGTGCCTGCCTGGGCCGTTCCAGGAGATGCGCTTTCGAGCGCAGGCACTCCCGCCAGCACGCTGAATCCTCCCACCTTGGTCGCCACTTCAGAGCCGGTCGTCACGGTCGGCGTATATGAAGTAATAGTCGCCGTCGTACTGATGGTGATGTTCGCAACGCCATCCGTCGCGTCACTCGCCACAAATGAATTCACCGTGATGCCCGTGCCAAAACTGGCGACGCTGCAACTCGGTGCGCAGCCCGATGCGGTGTTGAAGTGTGTAAACGTCCCCGTAAGCGCAACGTTGATCGTCGATCCCTGCGTGCCCGTCGGCGGATTCACTCCGCTAATCTGAGGCGAACCATTGTTGACTGTGAAACCTCCGACGATGGTCGCAACTTCACCACCAGTGGTCAGCACCACGTTGTACGCCCCAAGCGCCGTAGTCGTGGGAATGGTGATGTTTACCGTTGCGCTGGTCAGACTGTTGATCGTCACTTGCGTGACCTGGATGCCACCGCCGAACGCGGCTGTCGTCACGTTCTGCGCAAAGTGTGTCTGGCTGCCAGTGATATTTACCGTCACCTGCTGCCCTTGTCCGCCAACCGCCGGATTCAGTGGACCGACAATCTCCGCCGGACCCTGGGACACCTGGAATGCATTCGGAATTGCAACTACCTGTGACCCTGTGGTCACGGAGACATTGCGATAGCCCAGCGTTGTGATTGGCGAAACAGTAATGTTGGCCTGCGCGGTGGTCGCGCTGGTCACGGTGACCGAGTTGACGGTGATTCCCGTCCCAAAGTTCGCCGTGGTAGTGCCGTTCACAAAGCTGGTGAAATCGCCGGTGAGGTTCACCGGACTCGCAGTCAGACCCTGTGGGCCGCTGTTCGGAACCACGGCCAGCAGTTCTGGCTCCGACTGGCTGACAGTGAACACATTCACGCCCGTTGCAACTTCGCCGCCCGTAGTCGCAGTTACCGAGTACTGTCCAGCCGGCGCTGTCGCATCTACCGTGATATTCGCGGTAATTGAAGTCGGCGAGTTGACCACGAAGCTGTTGATCAGCATATCGGGGAAGTTCAGCGTCGTGGTTCCCTGCACCCAATGGGTATTAATGCCGTTGATCTGCACCGACAGGTTGGCGTTCTGGTCTCCCACATTCGGGGTCACGCTGTTGATCACAGCCGGCCCCGCGCTGATGTAGACCGCGTTGCTCAGCCCGAGCGTCTGCGTGCCGGTGCTGACCGTCAGGTTGTAGTAGCCCACCGGCGCCGTGGGCAAAACATAGCCCTGCACCGTCAGCGAGGTATCGCTGGTCACGTTGACGTTGGTCAGCGTGATCCACGGCCCGAATGAAACCGTTGGCGGGGTAGAGATCCATGTTGTTGCCTGGCTAAGGACGGTAAAGACCACCGCCCCTTGCTGCGGCACAGAGCCTGGTCCGCTCGATAGCAGATAGGGCGTGCCCGCAGTGACCACGAAGCCGTTGCTGATATTCGCGACTTCGCCTGCAGTCGTTGCGGTCGCCCCAGTCGGCCCTTCGCCAGCATAGGCCGGAATGACCAGCGTGAGCGTTGCGCTGGTTTCGCCGCTCACCTCGGCGCTGGCCACCACAATGCCGTCTCCGAATGTGAAGATCGTTGAGCCGTCCCAATGCGTATTCTGGCCGGTCAACGTCACCGTGACGGTGGCGCCCTGCGGCGACGTGTTCGGCGTGATGGAAGCAATCAACGCCAGGCTTGGCGTAATCGAGAAGCCCGCGCCGCCCACTGTTTGCGCGATTGCGGCCGCATCCGGCGTACGTGCAACCACACTCGTCCCGCCCAGCGGAGCCAGAATCGGAATGCTGATGCTTTGCGTGGCAATCGTCGGCCCCAGGATCACCGGCGGTCCATTCACCGTGATGTTCGGTCCGAAGCTGAACGTAGTAGTGCTGTCAAAGGTCGTGTATTGGCCCAGAATGTTGACGGTCAGATCGGTTGCGCCCTGCAAACCCGAACCCGGATCGACAACGCTAAGCACCGGCTGAGCAATAACGACGCTGAATTGCGCGTTCTCCACTTCGCTGCCTGTTGTCATGGTCAGGTCGCTCGTCGAGGCCGCGGCATTCGCCGGAATCGTGATATTCGCAATCGCTGAGGCCGGGCCGAGCACCTGGAACGTGTTCACGGTGATGCCCGTCGCAAATCCCTTCAACTCCGTGGTACCCGGAACCCATTGCGTATAAGAGCCGCCGAAAGTGATGTTCAGCGTCTGACCTGGAAGTGCCGAGCCCGGTGAGAGGTACCCGATCGACGGAGTGGGCGGAGGCGCCGGCGCCGTCACCTGGAAGTTGCCTGTGAGCGTCTGCGCTCCAGTGGTCACTACGACCGTGCGATAGCCGTCCTGCGCGGAGGCCGCAATGTTAATCACCGCCTCAATGTCAGTCGCGTCGTCCACCTGGAACGAGGCAACCGTGATGCCGGGCCCGAAGTTGATCGTGGTCGAGCCCGTGGCCCATTTGGTGTAGAGGCCATGGATAGCCACTTCAAGCCCCGTCGTTCCCGTTGACGGATTATTCTGCTGGCTGTTCGGGCTCAGGTAAGTGATCACCGGTACGCCGCCGGTCACCACAAACGCTCCGCTGTCCGTCAGCGATTCACCGTTCGTGACCATGTAAACAGACCGCGCCCCCGGGTTCGCGGTCGCCGAGATGCTCATGTCCACCGTGGCGCTGGTAGCGCTGTTGATGATCACCGAGTTGATGGTGATGTCGGAGCCGCCGCCGGCAATGTAGAACTGCGTAAAGTTCTGCTGCCAGTGCGTCGCAGAGCCTTTCAGATTAACCACAACCTCCTGGCCTTCGTTCGCGGTATTGGGCGAAACCGCGGTAATGATCGCCGGCCCCGGAATGATCGTGAACACACTGTTCGTCAAAATCTCCGTACCCGTGCCCGCGCTGCTGCCCGGCGTGCAACCGGCATACGTGACGCCCTGAATATTGGTGCCAACCGGAGGCTGATCGCTGCAAGGCACACCGGGACTCGACACCGTGACCACTCTGCTGCCCGCATACGACAGCGGATCGATGTCGATGACCGCGTCTTCCTCGGTTGTGCTCACGTTGCTGATCGAAACAATCGTGACTCCCGCGCCCATGGTGACCGTTGTGTTGGCGTTGAAGTGCGAGTACTGCCCGATCAGCCTTACCTTCTGCTCTTGAACGCCCTGCTGCATCTGGTACGGAATCGCCTCGTTGAGCGTGGCTACACCCGGGCTCACCGTAAACGCGTACTGCTGGCTCGCCACTTCGCCAAGAGTGGTCACAGTCGCCGTGTGATACCCCGTCGTTGCGGCTGTCGAGATGGCCAGCGGAACCGACAGCGTTGTCGGATTCAGCACTGTGACCGTCCCCACCGCAACTCCTGGATCGCCAAAGCTGACCTGGGTTTCGCCGTTGACAAAGTCGGTGGCTGAACCGGTAATGGTCACCGTTTCGCTCGATCCCTGCACACCCAAAACAGGTGTAACACCGGTGATCTCCTCCGCGCCCTGCGCCACGCAGAAGTTATCGCCGATGGCGCCCGTCGATACCTGCTCGTTGCCCGTCGTGATGGTCAGATCATCGCCGCATCCGACGTAAGCGAGAGGGCTGATCGTGATATTTGCAATCAGATTCTCTGAGTCAATAATCTGCAGGGAGTTGACCGTGATGTCCTGGTTGAAAGCTGCGGAAGTGATCGTCAGCCCAGGCGTTGCGTTGAAGTGCGTGAACCGGCCCAGAACCTGCAGGTTCATCGTTGTGCCCTGCTGTCCCGAGCTGGGCGTGATCGCCAGAAGCGTGGGCGATCCTTCTTCAAGGTCGATGGCCTGCTGCAGAGACACAGTTTCGCCGCCGGTGGATACAGTCAGGGTTGCGAAACCGAGCGGCGCGCTCGAGAGCACGGTAATCTGCACCTGCGCCGTTGTCGGGCTGGAGACGGTCAGCGCATCGGTGACCACGCCCGGGCCGAAGCTGACCGTCGTTTCGCCCTGCAGCCAGTGCGTTCCCACACCCACAATGTTCAGCGTGACAGTCTGCAGTTGCGCAACCACCGCAACTCCTGTCGGCGCACTGCCCGGCGTGCAGTTGAAACCCTGAATGTTGTTCGTGTACTGCGCCGGGCATGTGAAGTTCGGCTCCACGCTCTGGATGGAAGCCGCACTTGGCGTTACGCTGAACCCGCTCCCGCTCACAATTTGCGAATCGGTATACATCACCACCGTATTGCCACCCACCGGAGCAGTGGGACTAATGGCGATCGTCGCCGTCGCCGTGGTGGGACTGGTGATGGTCAGGTTCGACACCGTGATGCCCGCGCCGAGAATCGCCTCCGTTGTGCCCTGCACCCAGTCAGTCAACGAGCCGGTGATCACCACGTCGTTGAGTGTCTGGCCCTGCGCACCACTCGATGGAGTCACACTGACTAGGCCTGGCACCGCGGGATAATCCACCAGGAAGCCGGTCATCACCTGCTCCGTACCGGTGTTCACAAAAATGTTCTGCCAGCCCGACGGCGACGGCGTTAGCACATTGCTCAGCAGGTAGCTGGTCGAGATGTTCGCTGTCAGGTGGGTGGTGTCAGTCACGGTCACCGAGTTCACCGTAATCTGCGGCCCGAACTGCACAATCGTAGTCGCCTGGCTGAAGTGCGTGTTCAAGCCGACAATCGCGACATTGAAGCTGCTGATGCTCGGCGCTGTGTGATCCGGGGTTACGCTGACAATACCCACCGGCGTGCTTGTGACGTTGAAATTGGTCGTGACAATCTCCCCGCCCGTAGTCAAGGTCACCGTCCGCGTTCCAGTCGCCGTTGGGGTTCCGTTTGTGCTCCCGATCAAGGTGATCACGCCGCTCGCGCTCACCGGGCTATTCACCACGAAGTCCGACAGCGTCACGCCCTCGCCGGAGATCACCGGCAATGTGCTCGCAGCCCAGTGCGTAAACTGGCCGGTAAAGTTCACCGTGAGCGTGCTCGTGCCTGAGCCCGTGGGCAGTACGCCATTGGCCGGGCTCATGGTCAGTGTGGGTGTATTCGCAGTCACGCACATCGATGCGTTCAGCACCTGTCCACCCGTGGCCATATAGAACCCATACGATCCCGGCGGCGTGGTTGTCGGAACAGTCACCGCAAGTTGCGCACTGGTCGCGCTCTTTATGATCACTTCATTTACGACGGGGGCTCCCCCACCCGCATAGAAGCTGCCTATTGTGGTTCCCTGCACCCAGTCGGTGTTCACTCCCGCTAAGTTCAAGGTCAACTGGCCGCCCTGCGGAATGCAGGCAGGCGAGACGCCCGAGATGGACGAGGCCGACGGTTGCACCGTGAAGGTGAATGGGAAATTGGTTGTGCCGTTCACCAGCGTTGCAGTAATTGGTCCCGCATTCGCGTTCGCATGAATCGAAATATTTGCGTCCACGCTGCTTGCTGAGAGCGCCGTGGTCTTGTTCACCGTAATCTCGCCGGTAAACTCTGAAGACAGCGCACCCACGTTGAACGTCGTATACGCGTTGCCGGTCAGAATGACGTCCAGGTTGTTCTGCCCTTGAACGCCGCTCGACGGCGCCACTGCGATCAGCGCCGGAGTCGCTCCGGTAATCGTGATCGCGTCTCCCAGGCTGGCGATCTCGCCGCCCGTCGTAACAGTCGCATTCTGCAACCCCAGCGGCGCGCCCGATGGCACCGCAACCTGCACAACCGCCGTGGTCAGGCTGGTTACCGTTACATCGCCCACCACCACGCCGCCGATCGTAACCGTAGTCGCGTTCTGCAGGAAGTGCGTTCCCGATGCCGTAATGTAAAGCGCCTCGCTCGATCCCTGCGCCAGCATGGTCGCGACCACAGGCGACAGTTGCGGGCTTACGCTCAGCAGCGTGGCATTGTTCGCCAGGATCTGGAAAGCGGGATTCCCGTTCACCACGCTCGAAACCGCGAACTCTCCATTTGTCTGCAGCGTAATGGTGCGATAACCGATCGGCGTTGTATTGCTGATGGTGATGTTGGCCATCAAGCTGGTCGGGCTGTTCACGGTCAGAGAATTCACTTCAATGCCATCGCCGAAGTTCCCAATCGTCACGCCTTGTTGGAAGTTCGTGCCCACGCCGGTGATGTTCACATTCAGCGTCTCGCCTTGCGTCCCAAAAGCCGGGCTCACGCCGCTGAGCGTTTGCGCTGGAGTCTCGCTGAGGTTAAACGCCGACACCAGCGAAGCCGTCTCGGTCCCTCCGCCGGTCAGCGGCGATGTGACGGCAATATTGCACGCGCCGTATGTTGTGCCACTCAGCGTGAGTGTCGCCTTGAGCGAATTCGCCGAATTGGCCGATATGCCGCTCACCGCAATGTTGCAAGCGACCGCCGTGTTATTCTCTTCGGCAAACTTGATCGTTGATGAGTTGCTGAAATGCGTCCAGCCATTGCCGGTGATGATCACCGGCACCGTCGCCCCCGTCTGCCCCGCTCCGGGAGACACAGTTGTAACGGCCGCTGGCGGAGGAGTCGCCGTCGCGGTCCCGGTCAGCGTCGCGCTCAGCGTCGATCCACCCGTCGCGGAGTCTGTAACCGTAAGCGTGCCTGTTCGCGTCGCGCTGGGAGTGACTGACGTTGGAGTGAAGTTGACGAAGATGAGACACGAGGAGTTGGCCGCGATCACACCGTTCGTGCAGGTGCTGCTGGCCTGGAAATCCGCTGCCACAAGCGCACCAACGGCAGAGAACGTAAACGTCTCCGCCTTGCTCTCGTGGTTGGTCAGCGTCACCACCGAGGCCGGGCTCACTGTGCCAACCTGTTGCGAGGTAAACGAGAGTGCCGCCGGCGCAAGAGTCAGCGGGCTCGTACCCGTGCCCGTAAGATTCACCACCTGTGGCGTCGTCACCGCATTGTCGTTCACCTGTAGTTGACCGTTGCGCACGCCGCCGACGCTGGGATTGAACTTCACTGAGATCGTGCAGCTTGCCACCGTCCCCGTTCCACCCAGCCCGGTTCCTCCAATCGGGCAGGTCGTCGCCGACTGAATAAAATCGCCCGTAAGCAGTGCGGGACTGAAGATCAGCGGCGCGTTCGTCCGCTCGTTGGTAATCGTAAATGTCGTGGATGCGCTCGCCGCTCCTACGTTCGCTGTGAACGTCTGCGTCGTATTCGGCGAAACCACAACCGACGCATTGCCAGTCCCGGTCAAACTTGCAGTCTGCGGGCTGTTCGGGGCGTTGTCCGCAACGCTCAGTGTCGCCGTCCTGCTTCCCGATGCGGTTGGTGCAAACGCCAGGTTGATCTGGCAGGTCTGTCCCGCCGGCAGTGAATTCGGCGCTGTGGGGCATGTTCCGCCAACCGTAAAGTCGCTTGGATCTGCGCCCGTAATCCCGATCGTCGAGATCTTCATTGGCGTGGACTGATTGTTCGTCAGCTCCGTCACCTGGATCGCGCTTGTCTGCCCTTGAATCGTTGCCGGGAAAGTGAATGTGTTGGGCGTAAGCGTCACCGGGGTCACCGCATCGCCCGTGAGAGAAACCACCTGTGGACTCGAAGGCGCATTATCGCTGACGCTGAAGGAAGCGGCGGCCTGTGTGCCCAGCGCAGTCGCCGTCAGGTTCACTGCAATTACGCAGCTCCCGCCAGCGGCCAGCGCGCTCGTTGTTGAACAGGTGGTGCTCGTCGTGTTCAAGCTGTAGCTACCGCTGAACCCTGAGATCGCGGAGATGGCCAGCGGGACCGTCTGATTATTCGTCAGCGTGGTGGTTTGTGTCGCCAACTCGCCCAGGGCCACATTGCCAAAATTCAGGTTCGCCGCAAGCGATACAGCCACTTCGCCCTGTCCGACAAGGCTCACAGTTTGCGGAGAAGTTCGTGCGTCATCCGCGAGTGTCAGACTGACCGCCGCAGTCGGGCCCACCGAGGTCGGCGTCAAGGTCAATCCGACATTGCAACTGCTTCCGGCCGCGACCGCCGTCCCCACCAGGCATTGCGTGCCGGTAGTCGGCGCAACAATCGCAAATGGTGCGGAGGTAGTAATGCTTGAAAAATGCAGCGCGACCGCCTGTTGATTGGTCACGGTCACATTCGTAACCGCGCTCGCCTTGTTCAAAACTACGCTGCCAAAATTGACAGGAGATGGCAACACGCTCACGGCCAGTGCGCCGGTTCCTGAAAGTCCGCCCACTTGCGGGCTGTTTGAAGCCGAACTCAGAACCGTAAGCTGCCCGCCGCTGGTCGAGCCCACCGCCGTGGGCGCAAAGTCGACACCGATGGTGCAGCTGTGTCCCGCCGCCAGTGTTCCGCTCAGCGCACCGCCCGTCATCGGGCAGGTCGTCGCCGCACTTGTGTCCAGCACAAACGGCCCATTGAACACCGCGCCTGTAAACGTCAGCGTGCTGCTCTCGTTGTTTGCAATGGTGAATGTCTTCGCGCCCGTTCTAATGCCCACAACTCCATTGCCGAAATTGATGCTGGGCGGCGAAAGCGTAACCGCAGATATCCCGTTCCCCGAAAGCGGCACCGGCGGTGGATTCAGGACAGCATTGGTCGCAATCGTCAGTGAGCCCACCGGCTGGCTGCCCGCGGTTGTGGGAGTCAGGTACAGAGCTACGGTGCACGAGCCTCCAGCGGGCACCGTAGGCGTCCGGCACGTTGACGATGGGTCGATCCCGTACGGACTTCCCGCAGTAACAGACAGCGAAGTGACGGTCAAGCTGGTTGTTTGCTCATTCGTGACTGTAACCACACTCAGCGCGCTCGATGTGTTCACCACCACGTTGCCGAAGTTCACTGAAGCCGGCGATACAAGCGTCGGCGCAATGCCCGTACCTGTCAGCGCCGCCGTCAGCGCGGTGCTCGACCCGCTGATTGAGACCGCCAGCGAAGTTGGCGGAACAGCTCCCACCACCGTCGGCGTCAGCGTCACTGAAATGCTGCACTGCGAATTTGACCCGAGCGTGGTCCCGCAGGTCGTCGATGCCAGCTTATATGGCGCCGGCACTGTGATCGAAGTGATGGTGATCGACGTCGTTTCCTGATTCACCAGCTGAAGCGATTGGACCGGACTCGTCGCCCCCACCACAACGTTGCCCAGGCTCAGTGACGGGACCGACAAAGAAGCAAGAGTGTATCCCGTCCCCATCAGGGTCAAAGTCAGCGGGCTGTTCAGGGCATTTGTACTGATCGTCATCGACTTCGATACAGCCACGGCCGTCGTGGGCGTCATGGTGAGCGAAATCGTGCAACTGGAGCTTGCCGCAAGCGTGCTGCCGCAGGTTGTGCTTGAGATCGCGAAGGGCGAAGGCGCCGTCAAAGTCGGAAGGTTGATCAGCGTTTCTTCATTGTTCGACAGGGTCACGGTATGCACCGCACTGGTCGCTCCCACCGCCACGTTGCCGAAGTTGACCGAGCTGGGAGAAACCGCTGACGGCGAAACGCCGGTTCCGGTCAGGTTTACCGTCAGCGGGCTATTGGTCCCCGATGTGGCCAGCGTGATGGAACTGGGCTGAACCGGGCCGACCGCCGACGGCAGAAACGTAACGAATACTTCACAGCTTGACTTTGCTGCCAGCGTCGCCCCGCACGTGGTGCTGGAGATCGAATAGGGGGTCGGTGCCGTGATTGGTGCAACGCTGATCGCAGTCGGCTCGTTGTTGGTCAGTGAGAAGCCACGCTCCACGCTTGTGGAACCGACTGCTACATTACCGAAGGCAACCGTCGTCGGCAATGCCTCGGTCGCCACGATTCCCGTGCCGCTCAACGCTACCGTGGTCGGACTTCCCGACGCGGTACTGGCAATGGTCAGCGTGCCGTCCTGCGAGCCAAGCGCACCGGGAGAGAAAGTGATGCTGATGTTGCAACTGCCGCCAGCGGCCACCGCGCCTGAGGTCGAACAAGCCGGGCTCCCAATCCCAGTCAGCTTGTATCCCGTTCCCGCCGTCACGCTGATCGAACTGATGCTGACTGCCGCGCTTCCTGTGTTCTTGAACAGAACATTCTCCGCAGCCGACGTCGTACTCAGCGCAACCCCGCCGAAGTTCACCGAACTGGGCGTTGCCGTGGCCTGCGCCACCGCGAAGTCCGTCGAGATCAGGCAGAGTAGAGCTGTCAGGCAAATCAGAATTGCGTGATGAAATCTGCGCGCGGAATTGCATCCAGGGTGAGACAGGGTACTACCTCCAGAATCCGGGAAGATGCCGTCAAACGGGAACAGGCCGCAAACCGCATCACTTTGGTGCGCCCTCCAGTCTTTTAGCTCAGCTGGATTTGAAAATCACTCGCACTCCGTCCGGATTATTCCGGCACGGATGCGACTTAGCCCAAAGTTGGGCGACTCTGCATCAAAACACCCACAAAGCAGGAAGGGCCGCATTATCTCGCGTACAGATGTAGGAAGCTAGATCGCAGTTTAGGAAGAACCAGATAGAGAACGCAAGCAGAATCTTGTCAAATTCTCTCAACGAATCGTTTTCAAGGACATCCTATGTTCTTTATTGTTCAGAGAGTAACTATCCCCGCCTCCGCCGCAGCTATTCCCAACCCGCATTTCGTAAGTTCTCGAACGGAAATCTAAGTGTCGAATACCTGATAAAGCACCAAAACATAGTGCAAATACACGCTGGACGCGATATGTATGTTATACAAATAATCACTATTCGATGTTACCTACGTGTACTTAGTTTCCCCTTAAGTAACTTACTCTTCTATCCCCGACTTTTTATCTCAGCTTGCTTGGTGCGAATGTGTCTGAAATCGAGTTGAATAGTTCCCGGAGGATCGTGAGTCTCGCGTCCATCTGGCATCCATCCACCGCAAAAAAGCCGCCGCCCTTCTGGCCTGTCTCCACTCTCGGGAATAAATTGCCCCCTCATGAGTTCTATTCACCGTTGGCCATTCAAGACAACGGAGATCTCTATGAATCGATTCAAGGAAGACGAAGTTGTAAAGGACGATCACGCCGCTCGCCCCTCGGCGGGCGACGGCATCGATCGGCGAAACTTTCTCGGCTGTATGGCATGGGCCGGCACCGGTCTGTTGTGGACCATGGCAGGCGGAGTTCCCACCTCACGTCTGCTCGCCCAGACAATGCAGGGTCACAACGCCTCCGCCGGCAAGGTTCAGGACTTCAGCTTTGTGCAAATCAGCGACAGCCACATCGGCTTCAACAAAGGTGCAAACCCGGATGTGACAGGCACACTGACCAAGGCGATCGACAGGATCAACATGGTTCCGGCCGGCATCAAGCCGCCGGATTTCATAATTCACACTGGCGATATCACGCAGAATTCAAAAGCCGCCGAGTTCGACACGGCGTCGCAGATAATCAAAGGCGCCAGAGTCGACCAGGTCTGCTATGTTCCCGGCGAGCATGATTTTATTGACGATGGCTCCCAATTCAAAGACCGTTTTGGAAAGGGCGCCTTGGGTAATGGCTGGTACTGCTTTAATCACAAGGGTGTCCACTTCGTGGGCCTGAACAACTGCGTTCAGGTCGATGCGATGGGCAACATGGGCCCCGATCAACTGGCCTGGCTCAAGTCCGACCTGGCTGGCCAAAGCCATTCCACCCCAATCGTGATCTTCGCGCACATCCCCTTGTGGATGGTTTACGAAAAGTGGGGCTGGGGAACCAAGGATGGCGAGCAGGCGCTCGCAATGTTGAAACCCTTCGGCTCCGTAACCGTGCTCAACGGCCACATCCATCAGGTTGTTCAGAAGGTGGAAGGCAATGTTGCATTCCATACCGCGATGTCAACGGCGTTCCCGCAGCCCGCCCCCGGAGCAGCGCCCAGTCCCGGACCCATGGTCGTTCCGGCGGGCAAGCTTCAAAATGTTCTTGGTGTCGTTAACGTCAAAGTTGTGCGCGGCCACAATCACCTTGCTCTAGTCGACTCGACGCTTGCGGAGAATGCTTGATGCGTTGTTTCATTGCCCTGGCGTTGACCGCAGCCGGATTGATATTGCTCGGATTTGTACATCCATTCGGAGATCCGCGCGCCGTGCCTCCTAAAGGGCTCGGCACGCTGCTGCAAGACGCAAATTTGCCCGCAAGCGCCAGGGCAGTGTTGTTCACCAAGTGTGCGGATTGTCACTCCAGCGAGACACGATGGCCAGTCTATGCGCGGATCGCGCCTGGATCGTGGCTGATTGAGCGCGACATCATTTCCGCGCGCAAACACATGGACCTGTCGCAGTGGAACAATACGCCGCCCGAGATACAGCAGGTATGGGCGGCCAAAATCGTTGCAGAGGCGAAAAGTGGAAATATGCCTCCGGTGCAATATCTGATCCTGCATCAGGACGCCAGGCTCACCAAGGCCGATATTCAGGCGCTTTCAGCTCTCAGTCAGCCCTCAGGCAGCAGTGAAACCGCCCTTGCCGGAACAGGCTACCCTGTTCAAGGTAAGGCAGTCTTCGAAAAACGCTGCACCGGTTGCCACGCATTGAATGCTGACCGCGAAGGGCCAAGACTCGCCGGAGTGTATGGCCGGCACGCTGCCTCGATTGCAGGATTCGCCTATTCAAAAGGTCTGAAGAGCTCCGGCATAATCTGGACGGATGTCACTCTTGAGAAGTGGCTCAGCGATCCGGATCGAATGGTCCCCGACAACAACATGAGCTTCAGTATTCCCAAAGCTGAGGAACGCAGAGACCTCATCGCATTCCTGAGGCAACAGAGCGCAAATGACTGAGACGAACAGTCCGTCGATCAGAATTCAACGCATCCTTCAACCCGTCGCTGCGGCCCGCCTGGAGCACCCATTCAATCGCGAGCGTACCTCGTTCAATACAACACCTGGTAAGCGGCGCCATCGAGTTTCACTGGATCTTTCTCCGCAGAATGGAAGCGAACCAGCACTGGCTCATTCGGTGCAAGATCAACCGTCTTGATTTCGCCAACCGCCCACGACATTCCGCTCCAGACAATCTTGTTGTAATCAATCGATACCGGAACGGCATGCCCATTCTGCGAAGCCTCGATGGTAAAGACCTTGGCCATGTTTGTTCCGTCGGGCGGTCCTCCAGCCCAGGTGCGGCGAATATATCCATCCGGAGTGCGCTCGCGCATGATCACGCGCAGAACCCCCTTCGCGGGCGGTTCGATGCTGGCCTCGATGGTGCTCGGTGCAGTGGTATGAAACTCGGCCGCGACTGGTTGAATTGACAGGGGAATTACCACGTCGTCCTGCACGCCGAAGTCATACGAAGGCGCACCATACGTGCCATAGCCGACCATCGCCATTTGCCCTGGGCCAAGTGTGATTCTGTCACCGCTCAATCGCGGAGTGAATCCTGCATCGCGAAACTGCACCCTCCCCTGTCCCAACGCAGCCTGGTCGGGGACAACTCTCGGCATCGTGATGGTGGCAACAGTCTGTGTCGGATTCATGACAACATAGACAGCGCCACGCGTTGTAACTCCCGCGAAGCCATAAGTCTCAATGTCACCAGGAATGCCGCCAAATGTATGAATGCGCCCCAGGCCCTGCAACTCGAAGAAGAGCGACTGTGCGCGCGCCATCCATTGCGCATCCTTGCCCTGGATCAGTTCCAGGTTGCCATGCACCGTGTTCACCCACCCGCCGCGCGCCATCATGAGCAGGTACGCGCCTTTCCAAGCATTCATGCCGCGGTAGTAAATGGTGCCCGTCTTGCCCACCATGAATCCCGTTGAATCAATCCGCTCCAGGGGGAATCCCAATTGCTCAAATCGCCGCACCATGTGATCGCTGTAAATATCCATCGATCGCCAGAAATTGGCCTCAGGCACATCGGAAGGTCGCGGATCGCCTGTGTATTCCATCTGGAACACTTCCAGCCAGCGAAGGTCTGTCGGATCGTGAAACGGAAGTCGATCTGTTGTGTTGTCCAGGTCGCCGCCAAACCCGTTAAAGGCAATCAGCACTGCCTCCGGATTCTTTGCACGGAAAAGTCGCAGCGCCTCGCGAAATGCATTGGCATTCTGCTCTTTGATCTCCGCTTTGCTGAGCCGTGCGGCCTGAGCCGGCGTAGCTGCCGTCAGGTCCACAAAGTCAAACTTGAACATGCGAATCCCGTGGTCGTACCAGTACTGCAGTACATTCATGAAGTCAGGCAGAAATCCGCCCTCGGAGAATGACATCGCTCCGCCGTCCTTGTTGAGTGAGTCCTTCCAGGCGGGCGCGGCCTGGATCTTGACCAGCGTGTTGGTGCTGAACCACATGCCGGGCAGAACGCCGTTGGCCTTGCACTTGTCAATCCAGGCGTCGGGCCCATTTGGCCAGTTTGCTTTGCGCCATGTGCGATAACCGCCATCCGGCGCGAACCAGAATGCGTCCATCATGTAGTAGTCGAAGCGCACGCCGGCCTTTTTCAAGCGCAGCAACTCATTCAGTTCGCGCATCGCAAGCGTTTCAGTGAGTGGAATATTGTCAGAAAGTTCGTCGTATGCCGACCAGTTGTTGTACACCGAAATCGGCGCCTGCAGCGCTGGGGGAGGCGGTTCAGTCTGTGCGCTTGCCGCGATTGCGACCGCCGCGCATCCAGCCATCAATGCGGCAATACAACATCCGCGCAAGCTCGTTGCATACCGGTTCATTGCTTCCCCTCCATGAGTGGTGTCGAGCGCATGGCCGCAAAATGCGGAGCACCCAGCCGGGTCCGCACAGCCCCGCCCAGCGTCGCCGCATTCTGAAAGCCCTTCCACTCCTCCAGAATCTGCCCAGCGGCCGCTCGCAGCTGAATCGCGCCTTCACGCTGCGCATCGTGGTCAAAATGAATCGCTCCCGCGTCCAGATCAAACAGCGCGTTGGCCTCAGCATCTGCCTTCGGTCCACCACGATTTTCCGCTGTATGAAGATGCACGGTCACGTCCAGTACCCCAGGGCCATATTGCGCGGCCAGGCTACGCAGCACCATCAACTGTGCGCGCGCGCCGGATGTGAGCAGACCATCGCCATCCAGCGTGAAATCTATACTGGCATCCAAGCGCAGTGCAGCCGCAGTCTTGGACGGCGCCACTGATTCCTGCAGTGTTGAACCCTGTTCGAAGTTGACGCTCTGCAGCGCAGCGAGCGCAACATTCTTTTTGTCGCCGAGAGTGAACCTCGCCTCACCCGCTCCCGTGTAGACATAGGTATTTGCCGAGGGCGCAAACGGAGTGCTGGCGCGATAGAAATTCGTTGCCGTGGATTCAATTCGATTGCCGCTGAAGCGAACCGGCGCTTCCCCCGTGCTCGCGTCGTCCACAATGGCCGCCGCCGAAGAAACCGGCGGATTCCAGACAATCGTGTTGTGTTCCATGCGTAGCCCGCGCAGCACGCCGTCATTCCATGTATGCAGATAAACCGCGCCTTGCAGAACTGAAAGCCGCGGGCTCAGGCCATTGTCGATACACAGGTTGTCGCGCACCAGGCTCTCGCTGGTCACATAGCCGGCCGCGAACACCGCAAGGCAATAACCCTGCGTATCGTGCGCATAGTTGCGTTCCACCGTGTTTCGCGTGTTGTCCCAATCGATATCGTAGGCCCCGCCGTCAATTCCCGGACTATCGGTAAGAAAAGCTTCGTTATCGCGCACTGTGCAATCCGTGCAGGTCCACGTCCAGATGGCATTGGGCGTGCCCGTCGTCTCCGTCGGCTCCATCCCAGTTTCCCACGCAGTGCTTGTCTCGATCAGCCCATTCGAATCACGGAAGAGAATAATCCCGTCACCGTATACATCCTGCACGCTCGAGTTGCGCACCGTGATGCGGTCGTTAAGCGGCGCATCCGGCGCCCACGCGAAGTTTCCACCGCCAATCAGGATGCCCGCCCACTGGTTGCTGTGCGCGGCCACCACCCCATCCACCAGGATGTCGTTGAACACCGCATCCCGGCCGCTTGGGCCAATCACCACCAGGCCATTGTCCTTGTTCTTGAACTCGCCGCCGTACACATCGTGCACAAACAGATTCTTGAGATAGATGTGGTGCAGCGTCCCCTTGTCGCCGCTCACAAAAATGCCGTAATGATTGCCGCCGGATATGTCGAGCGAATCGATCTGCCAATACTCCTGATTGAAAAGCAGCAGCGCCTGCCGGTCTTTCACTGTTGCCACAATCCGTGGTCGCGCTCCATTCCCGTAAGCGGTCAACCGGATCGGCCTTCCCTCTTCACCCGATCCCAACGCAGCGAAGCTCCCATTGCACACCGTGCCGCGAGCCAGCGCAACGCGGTCGCCCGCGGAAAAGGGATGCGCCGCGGCTGCGGCCAGGCTGTTCCAGGGATGTTCGCTCGATCCATCTCCCGCAGCAGCGGAAGCGCAGTTCAAATAGAAATCGTGATGCGCCGGGGAATGCGCGCTTTCGACAAGAACCGAATGAGAAGAAGGCAGAAGAAGAAGGACAATCATGCCGGCCCGGCGCAAATGGCTCAACGCGAGCTCGCACAGCGAGCGAATCATAAATCAGACTCCAGAAAGAAAAGAATTCAGGTCAAATCACGCAGAAAAACCTGCCGGAGACAGCGGCCATTTGCAAAGCCGCCTCTCCGGCAAGAATAAACAAACGCAAATGCCGCCTAGAACAGAATCTTGGCGGCAAGCTGTGCCACGCGGTAGGTGCTGCCGACATTGCTGGTGATCTCGCCAAATCCTAGCTGGCTGGCGTCGGCGCCAGGCCCGTTGTAGTGCTCCGAGTTGAATGAGTTGAAAGCTTCCAGGCGAATCTGCAGCGTGTACCTCTCTCTCACTTTGAAGTCCTTGGCCACTGAGGAATCGAGGTTTGAGTCGCCCGGCCCGGTAACCAGGTTGCGGCCCGCAGTGCCGACAGTGATCGGTTGTCCAGGGCTTGATGCGTTGACTACTGAGAACGCTGTCGTGTTGAACCACTCATAGATCGATCGCTTGCCATGCGGCAGAACCGGGTTGCCCACAAGGTTGGGCCGCAGGCCGGGAAAGCTGCCTGCCGGATTGGTGCCTGAAATCACGTTGACCGGGGTCCCAGATCGAAGGGTCACGATGGGGCTGAATCGCCATCCGCCGATGATCCCGTTCAGGATCGGATTCGCATGCGAAGCTATGGCCTGCCCCCTGCCGAAGGGAAGGTTGTACGAGCCGCTGAATATGAAGTTCTGGCGCACATCCGCGTCAGCGCTCGCATATTCGGCCTTCAGGTTGTTGGGATTCTGCGGCTGGTCGTTGTTCAGACCCAGGTCAAAGGGAGCCGGTCCGTTGTCCAGACTGTGACCCCAGGTGTAACTCGCCAGGAAGGCCGTGTTGCGTGAGGTCTGCTTGGTGACCTTCACCTGCAGGGAGTTGAAATTGCTGAGACCCGCGTCAGTCAGGTACTGGATCTTGGCCAGAGCCGGGTTGATGAGGCCGTCGCTCCCGGTTGCTGGGTTCGCGTTGATATCGGCAATCTCATAAGAAAGGTGCTTTGAGATAGACGCGACCCAGGCTACATCCATTGAGATGGTCTTGGTCAGTTGCTGCTGCAGCGACAGATTGAATGACCCCGTTGTTCCCGTCTTGATGTTTGGTTTCACCGCATCCACGGTAAACGAAGAGGCATCGGCAATGGTGGCCGGGTTAATGATACCGACCCCGCCCGTTGGCAGGTTGATGGTTGCATTGCGCGTGATTCCCTGGTCAGCCTGATAAAGGTAGGGCGACGCCGGATTCGTCGTTTGAGGTCCGTTGGCAAATGAGTTGGTATAGTCGGACTTGTCGGCGAACGGGACATTCGAGGTAAGCAGATCCTCGCGCCCGTCGTTCTCAGGCGAATAGAAGATGGCGCCGCCAAAACGAAGCACAGTCGTCGGATGAATGATTTTTGCGAATCCAAATCGCGGCGAAAACTCGTCTCTGCGCGCCTGCACCAGGGACCGGCTGTTTCCTCCCAGCCCCGCCAGCAGCAGGTTGCCGCTCGCCACGTCGTAGTTGGACATATCGTTGTTGGCTTCGGTCCATGGGTCCTGGAACTCGTAGCGCAGG
>Ga0116135_1000689_pt1 | contig 18335 bp, 17 predicted proteins | sample June2015DPH_20_1_FD_89738 | JGI IMG/M metagenome (GOLD analysis project Ga0116135, IMG submission 89738) | Peatland microbial communities from SPRUCE experiment site at the Marcell Experimental Forest, Minnesota, USA - June2015DPH_20_10 | ecosystem: Environmental > Terrestrial > Soil > Wetlands... | reverse complement strand
TTGCCGCTGTCAAGGTGGCCCAGCGCCCGGAGAATGCGGGCAAGCTGATCGTCGCCGTCATACCCAGTTTTGGCGAGCGATACCTCAGCACGGTTCTCTTCGAGGAGCTGCGCAAGGAAGCACTGGCACTGCCTACCACGCCGATCGCGGAGCCGTCAGCTCCCAAGGCGTAGCTGCGGGCGAGTGACAGGATCGCCACGGAAAACGAAAAGTCCTAAGGACTCAGGCTCTTGGGGCTTTTTCCATGGTGCGTCACGCATGGCGGGCCACGCGTAAGCGCAGCCGAAGTAGCTGTGGTTCCGAGTCCTGCGTGCAGCCGCTACAAGAACAGAGCGGTGCTGGAATGTGACACGTGCCGAGGAGATGAAAAAGCCGAAGGCCGCCGGACGGCTTACGCCGGAGGTTGCACCTCTGGCCACGCCATCTCCGGTCTCGCTGACTTTCAATTGCCATCCTTAATTGCTGTAATCGGATTCTTTGCCGGTGGCCTTGCTGCTACCTATTTCATTCTGCTGCTGTCTTGAAAACGATGACGAGCACACGAACAATCGAAATCCAGGCCTCTGGCCATAGTGAACGTGGGCCAGCTCTATTGGTCTATCTCATTCTAGGCGTCGCCTTCGGAATTGTGCTGACCAAATCGGAAGTTCTTTCCTGGTTCCGAATCCAGGGGATGTTCCGCTTTCAGTCATTCCGCATGTACGGCATTATCGGGACGGCAGTCGTGACAGCAGCTATTTCAGTTGCGCTAATCAAACGATTGGGATTGAAGTCCGTCTCCGGCGAGGTCATATCGCTGCCACCAAAGCAGTTGGGGAGCGGCATACGCTACGCAGTCGGCGGCACCATCTTCGGAGTGGGATGGGCTCTGACCGGGCTTGCCCGGGGCCGCTCTTCGCGCTCATCGGCAACGGAGTTTCCGTGATGCTTGTGGCAATTCTTAGTGCTTTGCTCGGTACCTGGGTCTACGGATTGCTGAGACCGAGACTCCCGCACTGATCAAGCAGATTCTGAGCCCCTGGCGGGATGATGAAAAGCAACTCCATAGATGAAAAGTACCTCCATAGCAGAAGAGGGTAGGATGCGGACAGCATGGCTCAACGCGATCGCACTCGCCGCCGTCGCAATTGCGATAACCCTGGTGGTTATCCATAACCTTGCGGGAGACAACTCGACCCAATTACTGAACGTCTCGTATGATCCGACCCGGGAACTTTTTCAGGATCTGAATAAGCAGTTCGTCGAAAGATACTTCAAGGAAACCGGCAAGAGATTGACCATCAAGCAATCTCATGGAGGCTCTTCTCGCCAGGCGAGCGCCGTTATCGATGGCATGCCAGCAGATGTCGTTACGCTGGCGTTGTCTTCAGACGTAGATGCGCTCCGCAAGCAGGGGCTGATCGCCGGGGACTGGGCCAGGCGATTGCCGAACAATTCCCAGCCGTACACGTCCACAATTGTTTTTGTCGTCCGCAAGGGAAATCCTAAGTCCATCAAAGACTGGCCGGATCTGGTCCATCCTGGGGTATCCGTGATTACTCCGAATCCGAAGACTTCAGGGAACGGCAAGCTGAGTGTCCTGGCGGCGTGGGGCTCGGTAATCTACCGCGGAGGACGTGATGCTCAGGCGCTCGAGTTTCTCAAACAACTCTACCAGCACGTGCCAGTGCTCGACTCGGGTGCTCGCGACGCCACCAACACATTCACGCAGGAAAAGCTTGGCGACGTGCATCTAACGTGGGAGAACGAGGCTTTGCTCGAAACTGCGGAATACAAAGGCGAGCTGGAAATAGTCTACCCGCCGGTCAGCATCCGCGCAGAGCCGAGCGTGGCGTGGGTTGACGCCAACGTAGCTCGACGGAAAACCGAGGCCTATGCAAAGGCGTACCTGGAGTTCCTCTTCACCGACCAGGCACAGGAAGCCATCGCTCTCCACGGCTACCGGCCAATCAATTTGGAAATACTCAAAAAACATGCCGACCGATTGCCTCAGATCGATCTTTTTTCCATCGCGATTCTTGCTAAGGATTGGGATGAGGCACAGCAGAAATTCTTTGCCGACAACGGCATCTTCGACGTGATCCATCCATCGAAAGCAAAGCTAGACCAGTGATCGATTCGACGAACAGCGGCGGGACTTTGCCCGCCTTTGGCAGGGTTGTGAAAAGCAGAGGTGACACGCAATGAAGCTTGATTATTCATGGGACAGTGCGCGCAAGGATCTTCTAGCAGGAGTGACCGTCGCCGCCATTTCCTTGCCCCAGGCGATGGCCTACGCGCTCATTGCGGGCATCGATCCACGCTTCGGCTTGTATGCCGCGATCGTGGTGACGCTGGTAGCGTCTATTTTCGGTTCCTCATCTCACCTGATCAACGGGCCAACCAACGCCATTTCGCTCGTTGTTTTCAGCGCGCTCGCTTTTCTTGATCCCGACGCGCGTTTCGACGCCTACCAGGCCACTTTTCTGCTAGGCATCATGGTTGGCACCATTCAGATTCTGATCGCGGTCTTTAAACTTGGGGATCTGACTCGTTATATTTCCGAATCGGTCGTGATCGGCTTCATGGCTGGAGCAGGAGCGTTAGTAGGACTCAGTCAGCTCGGCAACTTGGCGGGGCTTCGCGACCGAGGCACCGGACAGCAACACGTCCTTTACCGCGTTTGGCTCACGCTTACCGGCAGCCATGTGAACCAACGTGCGCTCGGCATCGGTTTGGGAACGATTATCCTGGTTGTAATTCTCAGAAAGCTGGTGCGGAAATACCACCTGCCGCAAATCGACATGCTTTTAGCCCTGATCGTGGCGTCGGCTATTGCGGCTTGGTTCGGCTGGTCCCAACCCGCCCTGGACGGTAAGACGCTGGTGTCGGTAATAGGCAGCGTCCCACGCAGCCTTCCTTTTCCCCACGTTCCCGAGATCAAGTTCTGGTGGGTCGAAAAAATGTCAGGCAGTGCGCTCGCCATCGCCTTCCTGGGGTTGCTGGAAGCGCTCGCGATTGCGAAATCCATCGCCATCTATACTCGCCAGCATCTGGACTACAACCGTCAGTGCCTCGCCGAGGGCTTAGCCAATCTTACCGGCGGATTTTTCCAATGCTTACCCGGTTCCGGCTCGCTGACGCGTTCTGCCATCAACTTCCAGTCGGGAGCAGTGAGCCGCTTCTCTGGAGTGGTGGCGGCGGGAACCGTGGCCGTGGTCGTCCTCTTGTTCGCGCCGTCCGCACGGTACATTCCCAAGGCCGCTCTGGCCGGACTCCTGCTCGTCACCGCTGCCAGGCTGATCGATTGGAAGCGACTGAGCTATGCCGTGCGCGCATCCTGGTACGATGCAGGTCTGGTTTTTGTTACTGCCTTCTCTGCAGTTTTCATCAGCGTTGAATTCTCCATTCTCATTGGCGTGGCTCTTTCGTTCGTGTTGTACGTTCCGCGCACCGCCTTACTCCGATGGCGTGAATTAGTCGTAAGCAGCGAGCGAGTGGTGCGGGAACGTCTGCCGGAAGATCCTCCCTGCACCGCTATGGTGCTTTACGATCTGGAGGGCGAGCTTTTTTTTGGTGCAGCACCGGAACTAGATCGCTGCTTTGATGAACTCAAACGACGGATCAAAGACGAGAACATCCCTTTCGTTGTCCTTCGCCTCAAGCGCACTCGCCATCCCGACATGGTTGCGCTGGAACGCATGGACCATTTTCTCCATGACATGGAGACGCAAGGAACGACCGTGCTGCTTTGCGGCATTCGCCCCGACTTTGCGAAGGCAATGAAAAATCTGAAGTTTGACGATTGGCTAGCAGCGGACCATGTTTTCCTCGAAGAAGACGAGAAATTCTCAGCCACCCTCAAGGCAGTTCGCCATGTGTATGAGCTTGTAAAGGACAACACTTGTTCTCATTGCCGACAAAACTCAATATGTGCGGCCGACAGGCCGGCGCAATATTATCTAGTGTAAGGAGGTCGCAGAACCATACGGGCCCGACGACCTGGAAGTTGCCGGATCTGAGTGGTTTTTTCCGGTTTCGCTTGCCTAGTGCCGCTGCTTTTTGATCGCCTTTACTTGGTCTAGGAAGAGCTCTGATTTCTCCACTCCCAGAAACGACAGTGGCCCCCTTTTACCTATCAGCCGCGACAGTCTCTGTGTTTCTGCCGGCCCCACACCCGTGTTTACGCTTCTCTGACCAGACCCGACCGTGCATCGGTAGGTAGCGAGAGCTGCGATCAATCGTTCCTACAACGTCACCGAAGGAGAAATCGACTCCGCCACGTTCAGATTGCTCGATTGTGTTTTGCCTCACCCTCCGTTCCCGTGTGGAGCAACTCCCAGATGCGGTGTCGTACGCGACCGAACTCGGGCGAAAGGCGAATGCCACTGCCTTGACGGGGACGCGGCAGGGGGATATCCACGATGTCCTGGATCGTCCCGGGATTGGATGTCATGACGGCCACGCGGTCGGCCAAAAAAACAGCTTCGTCGATGCTATGGGTAACGAAAAGAATTGTTTTCTTCGTCTCATCCCAGATGCGGAGCAGTTCGTCCTGCAGCATTTCTCGCGTCTGGGAATCCAAGGCACCGAATGGCTCGTCCATCAACAATATCTCCGGATTGAAGGCGAGTGCCCGCGCGATGGCTACTCGCTGTTTCATGCCGCCGGATAATTCATGGGGATAGCGCTCCGCAAAATCCTGCAGCCCGACGAGTTCAAGGTAGTCGCGGCTGATTTCTCGGCGTTCTCTCTTGGAAGTCTTTTTTATCTCCAAGCCAAATTCCACATTTTCACGGACCGTACGCCAGGGAAAGAGGGCGTATCCCTGCAGAACGATTCCGCGATCGAGAGAGGGGCCTTGGACTGGTATCCCGTTGATGAGGATTTCCCCGGAGGTTGGTCGTGCCAGCCCCGCCACAATGTCCAGAAAGGAGGACTTGCCGCAGCCACTTGGCCCCAGGATGGCCAGAAACTCTCCATCGTTTACGGTCAGATTCAGCCGGGATATGGCGACGAATTCGCTTCTTCCAGCTTCCCCAAGGTTCTTGACTGAGAAAATTCGGCTGACGTTGTTCGCCGCTATTTTTGCTGCGGATGACGCGTCGGACGTATCTTCCCCACGGTACCTTTGTTCCTGAAACGTTCCCATAAAATCTCCAAATCAGTTCGGCTTTGTTACGCCGGAAGTCGCTCGAATGTTATTGTTGCCGATTAAAAACGATGTGCGTAAAAGGCCAAATTATGTAGGCGCCTCCCCAGGGTGGCGGGGCATGGCGGGCTCGACCTGAACTACAGTGAGCCGCTCCAGCAATCGCATCATGCCGTCGATTCCTAGTCCCAGCACAGCAATGACCGTCGCGACAGCAAAAATCCGAACCACGTGATAATTCTCCTGGTAGCTAAGGACCAACCATCCTAGCCCGGAGCTCGCCCCCATCATTTCGGCAGCGATCAGCATGAAGAAGGCATACCCGGCGCTCAGTCGCAGGGAGGTAAATAAGGAAGGCGCGGTAGCAGGAAGAACAACTTTCCAGAATAAAGCGACGCGGCTGAGGCCGAAGCCAGCAGCCGTCTTCTTGAGTACAGGGTCGATGTGACGAATCGCAGCAATCGTGCTGAACAGTATGGGCCACACGCAGGCCCAGGCAATGATGGTCACCTTGGTTGCTTCGCCAATCCCTAGAAACAGCAGGATGATGTGGAACAGGATAAAGGGATTGGCCTGGGAAAAAACATCCGCCAATGGCGACAGGGCGGCTTCCACGCAGGGGAACCATCCGCCTAGTAGAAATCCAAGGGGTAGGGCAACCAGCACGGCCAGCAGAAAACCAGCCAGCGCCCGGAACAGGCTAATGCCGACATGATGGAGTAGGTCACTCGTCGTCCTAAGTTCCCAGACCGTCGCCATCACCGAGGAGAACGGTGGAACAAAGACAGGGTCCACCAGCCCGAGCCTAGGCGCCACTTCCCAGACCGCCAGAAGCAACCACACGGACACATATTTCCCAAGAAATCGGAATACCCTTCTTCCGCCATGCCAACCGCAACTGCGATGGCGAGATGTCTCAGATATTCCTAGACTCCTCATCCGCACCTTCGCGGAACTACTGCTGGCCAACGGGGCGGTTTTCTGTTCTTCCAATCCGTTCACGAGTTGAATGGTCACTTTGACCTTGCCCCTTCATCCACGGCGCCGCCCATCTCTTGCTGAACGTTTCCACCCTCCCGCGTACCTTGCGCCTCTGGGTGCATAGGACAGTGCGCCCCGTGCATGGAGTAAGACCCCACGTCGGCCGCCCGGGCATTGAGCTTTTCCACTTGGAGACCGCCTAGAAGCAGGGCAACCATGAGGATGGCCGAGAATGCGGCCAGTTGCCTCGCGCCAAGCTTGCGCGGTACCTTCGTGACTGCATGCGAATGCGAGGTGCCTCTTCCTCCCTCCCAGAAGAAGATCCTCTGTTCCAGGACAAACAGCCCCTTGTTGATTGCAACCCCCAAGATGACGATGACAGTGCCAGCGGCATAAATTCGCGGAACCAAATAGAGCGCCGCGGCATTGTGCATCAACCAGCCAAGTCCGGCGTTTGCACCGATCATCTCGGCAGCGATGAGCATGAAGAAGGACAGTCCGGCTGCCACTCGAATGCCGACAAATATGGAACGGGCTGCCCCGGGGAGGAGCACGCGGGTGAGCAAGCCCTGGCGGGATATCCCCATCGAGAGCGCCGACTTGATTAGCGCGGGATCGATTGCCTGAACACCTGTGATGGTGTGGTGAAGGATCGGCCAGACGCAGACCCAGACCAATACAGCCACCTTCGTCCTTTCCCCAATGCCAAAGAAGAGCATGAATAGAGGCATCAGGGAAAAAGGATTCACCTGGCCCAGAATTCGCAACAGCGGGTCTAACGCCTTGGCGAGTCCTGTCAACCATCCGCCTAGAACTAGACCGAGAGAAACGGCAATCAAGATAGAGACCAAGAGCCCCACTCCAACTCGCCACAAGCTCACCAGCAGGTGGACCTGAAGGGTGCCCTCGGCCGACAGTTGTCCAATCGTGACCAGCACCTTTGACAGAGGAGGAGCAAATTGTGCGCTGATCCAACCCAGCCGCGGGGCAATCTCCCACAACAGGAGGAAAATCCCGATCCCCGAGCCCCGGACCACCACGCGTTTTATCTTTTTCCCGCAATAGACAGACATCGATTTCACCAAAACCTTCCCGAGCAGAGAACACCACTCTCCTCTGCTGGGATTACTTCTTCAGAAGAGCAAACTCCTCATGAGTTTCAAACTGGTGCGTCACCAAGTCAGAAGGCTTGATCTTTCCTTTGGGAATGACCTTACTGTCCTCTAGATCCTGTATCCAGGGTTCGAGCTCACTCTCGGGTACATCATTTTTTGTCGCGTAGTAGTGATTGCCGGTCACTGGCACCCCAATGACGTCTGACACCCACTGCGCACCTTGGTCGGGATGAGCATTGAGCCATGCCCCACTGCGATTCATGGCGCGAACGAAGCCCTCCACCACGGCTGGGTGCTCCCGGATGAACTTGTCGGTAAAGAAGTAGTAGGCTACGCCGGCCGCGGCTCCCAGGCCGCTCTCAGAAGAATCGGCAATCTTGAGGGCACCGTTGTCGTCCATCCCTTTGTAGAACGGGGGATGAACCCCCGCCACGTCGATCAACCCCTGCTTGAGAGCCTGAATGGCTTGGATATCGGGCATCGTTACCCACTCAAACTTGTCGCGTGGAATCCCATACTTGTCAGCCAACCTATTCGCGAGGAAGTCAGCGCAGATGTTGGCGGTGATGGTAGAGAACTTGAGCCGCCCCTGCAGGTTTTTGAGGTCGGCAAATGTCTTAACGTTGGGATACTTCTTCGGATTAACGTACCAGAACATGTGGCGGAATCTCGGATCCACGTCTGGAGGAGGATCGATGACTCCTCGCACTACGCCAGTGATCTTGGCTCCGCTGGCCTTGGCGACGGCAAGGGTATTCGGATGAGCACCCGATACGTCGTTGTCTCCGTTCAGGATGGAAGGAATGATCAGAGCTTGCTGAGTCTCGCCGGTATAAACAATCTGGATTTTCTCGTCTTTGAAATATCCGTTGCGCTCCGCCACCAGCCAGGGAGCCAAACTGCAATCTTTCATCGTGATTGTCTTGAGGGGGAATAGTCCGTTTGCCGGCTTCTGATCCTTTGCGTGCTCCCTCGTGCAAGCTACCTGAAAGGCAATTGCGACGAGTAGGAGTACCACCATTCCAAGACCGCGAGTCATTTTCGTACGTTTCATTGCTTACCCTCCCTACGGTTTCGTTCTTCACCGGTGCTATAACGTTCCATCTCCTGCACCCATAACTGGCTCTCGCCACGCCAGGGTCTTCTTCTCGACGAAGCCGAAGATGCCGCTCAACGCCACACCCAGCACCGATATAGCAACCGTGGCCGCGAAGAGCTTCGGAATCTGATACGTGATCTGCGCGTTCCAGACTAACCAACCGAGCCCCGCGCTGGCTCCGACCATCTCAGCCGCAATCAGCATGAAAAATGCGGTGCCGCACCCGATCTTGAGGCCATTGAAGATCAAGGGGGAGGCTCCGGGGATGATCACTTTGAAAATGAGGGTTCGCTGATCCGCCCCCATGGATCGTGCGGTCTTGATGTGGCCGGGGTCCACGGTGACTACCCCGGTGATGGTGTTGAAGAGGATGGGCCACAGGCAGACCCAGAAGATCATGGCCACCTTAGATATCTCGCCGATGCCAAACAACAGCATGAAAACGGGAAATAGGGAGAAAGGATTCACCTCTCCAAGCAGCCGCAGAACAGGTTTTACGATTCTTTCGAGGGTGGGAAACCATCCGCTGAGCAGGAACCCGAGCGGGATTCCAACGGCAGACGCCAGTAGCAGCCCGAGAAGCGCCCGGAACAAGCTGGTCCCCGTATGCCGAGCCAGTTCGCCCGACTGGAATAACTCCCAAAGGGTGCGGAGCAACGTAGAAGGTGGCGCTATAAAGAGACCGACCTGCTCTCCACAGTGGGGAGCAACCTCCCACAACGCTAAGAACAATGCGACGGATAAGCCGCCGGAGAAGCGGCGGAAGCAACGTGGAATCTTCATTGCCTGTCATCCTTTCCGGGAGGGGGCGGAATCATCTGAAGCTGATTTGACGCGCTGCTCTTTGGTTTTCGAGCCACAACGTAAGCCCGCTCGGTGGGACGTTCCACATCCGGATAGGGAGGCCGTTCGAAGATCGCTTCGACTTCAAAACCCGCCAATCGGAGATAGTCCGCCACTTCCGGCGAGCGAAAGTGGTTGAACTCCAGGTCCACCGGAATCCCCCACCACTCCTCCACATGCAGTGTGTGATCCCCAAGATGGAAAGCCAACAACAGCAACCCGCCGGGCAGGAGGACTCGCCAAAACTCGCGCAAGGCTTGCGCCACCTCGTTTCGTGGCAGATGAATGATGGAATTGAACGCTGTAATCCCGGCCCAGGAATCTGAGGCAACGTCCAGCGCCAGCATGTTGCCGGTCGTAAACTCAATGCCCGGACTAAGACGCCGAGCCTGCTCTACCATGGCCGCGGAAAGATCCAGCCCGCAGACTCGCACTCCCTGTTCCCATAAGTAACGCGCGACCTGGCCCGGCCCGCAACCGATGTCGCAGGTCAAACCAATGTCTTTGACGCGAACGGCAAAACGGTTGAGCAACTCACGATCCAGCGGCTTGTACTGCAGCTCATTAAAGACCTGCGTGGCAAACTCCTGCGCGACTTTGTTGTAGCTGTCCTCTACGTGGCCGCAAATATGGGCATTCATGCTGGTGGAATCCCCTCTCAATAAGCTCTTCTGAGCAGGGCCGCATCCCCAGTGCTCTGTCCCTGCCGTACAACTACCCTTGCTTCCGCGCACCGCAGTAGCCAGTTCGCACCCATCCCAAGAATGGCGATCGTCACTGCCGCGGCGAACATGCGCGGAATCATGTAATTCACTTGGGAATTGAGAATCAGCCAGCCCAAGCCGCTGCTGGCACCCAGCATCTCGGCAGCAATGAGCATCAGGAAGGCAACCGTCAAGCCAATGCGAATTCCGGTGAAGATGGGAGGAGCAGCTCCAGGCAACAGAACCTTGAAGAAGATTGGTACCTTACCCGCTCCCATGGAGCGCGCCGTCTTAATCAGAGAAGGATCTACGTTCCGGATACCTGCGATGGTTAACGACAGAACCGGCCACAGACTAGTCCAGAATATGATGGCGAATTTTGCGACCTCACCGATCCCAAAGAACAGGATAAACACAGGAAAGAGTGAGAACGCATTGACTTGGCCAAAGAGTCTAAGCAGGGGTGCAAGGAATTTGGTTATCCGCGGAAAGTATCCGCCCAAAACAAAACCGAGGGGAACGGCCGTTAACACGGCCATCGCAAAACCGAGCAGCACGCGCTCGAGGCTCACCGCTATGTGCCGGAACAGTTCCCCAGTCGCAGCAATCTTCCAACCAGCGGCGAGAATCGCCGAGGGTGGCGGAATGAACGCACGGTCGACCCACCCCAGCCGTGGAAGAATTTCCCAGAGCGCCACAAACGCCACGATCCCGTAGTAGTCGAGCAGCCTTTCATGGAGGCCGGCCAGGCGGGACGGAAAGGTATTCTGGGGCGGCCAAGCGACCAGAGGCGTGGCAATATCCGACATGGTTTCACCTCCTGGAGATGATCTGCGATTCAGAACCTCCAGAAGACTGGTCGGTGGCTGTTATCTACAAGTTTGTCTCCCCGGAAGGGGTGGACGGAGGAATGGATCCGTTCTTAGATCGAGTGTTTCGCTCGTCGGTACACTGTTCTGCTGGATTCGCCGGCCTCCAATAGAACTCCGTTTTCATGCCTGGTGTGCCGGACCATCGCCGCCACAGCCGCCCCCCTGGCCTCTACCGCCCGCCTTCCGGCATCCGCCCCGCTCTTGCGGGGTAGGCGTCGTTGCCAGGCTTGATGCAAACAGGTCCGTCTTGGAACTGGCGCCGAAGCGTACCAGTCTCCCAATCTCGATTGCCTCTTTCAGTTCGTCATCCTGCACTCCCAGCTCCCGGGCGCGGCTAATGCGATACTTAACCTCCGGCGGATTGGTAACTGCAATCGAAGCTCCTACGGCAATCAACTCGCGCACTTTCTCGTCTAGTGACATAGATATCTTTCTCCTTTGCTTCCAACTCCCAAGATGACGGCATAGATTTTTATTGGCTTGACCAGGAGATAGCTTGACTCCTTATTTCCAGCTAGCCAGACTGCTAGCGCTGGTCGGCAATTGATATCACTTTCCTGATTCCACTCGAGTAAGCCTCCTCACTCTGTGGCTGGGCACGGGCCGGCCAGTTGAGCTCCCGCCGGAACAGGACGCTTTCAGAGAGCTTCGCCAACGCCTTTCTGACTGGCATTGGGGCCTCGTACACCGTTACCCAGTCGATGCGGAGCTTTCCCCAGCAGACGCCGATATCCCGCACCAGCAAGATTGAGCAATCCGAGATCTCTTCGAGTATGCGGCCGACTCTTCCCGTGAATACGCCGACGGCAGGGTCAGCGGGCAGTTCCCTGCTCTCGCGGAACTCAACGAAGTTGAACCCATCCGGTTCCACGTCGTATATGCGAAAGCAGGACGTTTGCTTCAGGGACTGGTCGATGTCTATCCCGTCGGTGGACGCTACGGCTACGCGTATTGAGCTCATGCCCGCTTCTCCTTTCCGTCACGAATCTAAACAGGCTTACCTTCCGCGAATCCGATCTAGAACGGCCTTGAGAACTTGCTGAGCACATCCTCCAGAATCGCATTCCCACCTCCGAATCCTAGGTAATTGCGCTTCAGGATAAGCCGGTCATATGCGGGGAAGGCAACCGTGTGGTGTCCGGCCATATACTTCTTCGCGGCCGCATACTTTTCCATCGAGCTGGCAAACAAAAACAGGAAGGTGTAGTTCTTTAGCTTCCTGTGGATGAGGTATGTATCGTTCTCGAAGAAGACGTCGGGAACGACCACCCCTTCCAAGTCCTTCGTAAGTCGGTCGATGATGGTCTGCCGCGCTTCTTCCGGCGGGTTGTCGGTAAGAATCACCACCGCTGGGAGGAGCCCGCACTCGTTGGTGAAGTAACGGGTAAGCCCGATGGCGATATTGGAATCCGCGACGACCGCGAAAGGGACGTTGCAGAAACCCATATAGAGGGCGGTGGCGATGTAACCGAAGTCCTGATATGCGAGGTTGGTCTGGGTCGTGATCCACTCATCAAGGACACCCTTTTCAACCGTCACGTGCTCAGCGACATGGCGCAAAAAGCGGGTTGTCTCGATGGGGCCGACCGGAACCCCATCGTAAACAGTATAGGGTGTCCCAAACTTCTCCTGGAGTCTCTGCGCAGGCTCAATGCCTTGCCAGGGGTTCAGGACGATGTTCAACTCCGCTGCGGGAATGCGACGCAGACTTTCGACACCCGACAAGTCTCCGAAGATCGGGTTGACCTCCAGTCCGATCCCGCCGAGCAGGTGCTTGATCTCCTTCAGGTCGCCCTTCCAGAAGATGTGCTGGCACGGCTGTATCCCGAGAATGTTCACCAATCCCCGCTGGACCGGTTTTTCTTCTAAAAACTGGTCGATGATCGCATCAAGGAACCACTCGTATCCGTCGTACGACGTTCCGTTGAAGCCGGACGACTTGACGTAGATGATCGGACGGTCCGCCGACTTCCGAAACTCGTTGACTACGCTTTCGACATCGTCGCCGATCAATCCGGGGATGCAGCCTCCCAGGGTGACGAAAAGCTCGCCATTCATCAGTTCGTAGGTCGATTTGATCTGGTCGCGCAACCTCTCCTCGCCGCCGAAGACCACATGTTTTTCTAACAGGCAAGTGCAAGGAGTCATCATGGCTCCGCCGTCGCCTAACAATCCGCCTCCGCTGGCACCCACGAATCCGAAGAAGTTGGCCCACCCGCAACCGCCGCCGGCATGAAGGATGGGCACAACACCCGGAACCGCGGACGCGGCCGCGTAGACCCCGCCCAGCGCGCAGGTGTGCCGGGGCGTCTCCTGCAGTGGACGCTCCTTGGGATCAAGCGCGGCAATCCGCTCGTCTTCATTTTCCAGATTGATTGCTGTTGTTTCCGTGCTCATCGGTTCGTCTCCTTATTTCGCTTCATGGGAATGGACATGAGTGTGCCCGTCATGCGCCTGGGAATGATCGTGCGTGTGTCCGGGCAAGTGATCGTGCGAATGGCCGTGCGCTTGTCCATCATGCGGATGATCGTGAGGGTGGCCCTGGCCGTGGTGGTGATCGTGACCGTGGTCATGGCCGTCACCGCTGTTTGCGATCTTCACCAGGTCAGACTTGAAGATATTCTCCCGGTCCTTCACAAAGTGCATTGGTTCGGCTTTATACCACCACTCTTTGTATGGGTCGTCCCCAGTGCGTCCGATCAGTTTGGTAAGGGCGGGATTCTTGAAGCAGCGTGCGATCATGTCGCCATACGCTACCGCGCCCGCGTAACCTGCCTGTGTCCGGGAAGGATGGTTGTCGCCGCGAAGGTAATGAATCGTCCCCATCGCCTTCGCTGTCTTGATGACGCTACCCTTGAAGGGCGCCTGCAACGAAATGTCCGGGTTGAGCTTGGCGAATAGGCTCGCGTAGTCCGCCGCCTGGAACGTTGAGATGAGAATCACGAAGTCGCCAACCTCCTTGATAAGAGCGTCGAACGCGTCGGCGATCAGCGCGTCATAGTCGACGCTGCAAGCGCCAACCACTTCTAGGCCAAGCTCTTCGAGGAAGGCCGCGTGCCCGATAACACGCCCCTGACCGACCGAACCGATGGCCGTCAGTTTCTCGCCTTCCTTCTTGAGCCCCTGCTCCACAAAACGCTTTCGAACGGTTTCGAGTTCGTCGCGAAGCTTGTCAACCTTCGGCATCCAGGTTGCGTGCTCCTCCTTGATAAGAACTTCGACTTCCTTCTCTTTGCCGGTGTACTTCGCGATCTCCCGGAGCCAGCCATCTGTCTTTGCGACCCCGAACGGAATCGGATCCCTGAAGTAAGGGACGTCAAAATGCTCTTTCAGCCCCCGCATCAGGTAGTCGGCAAAGGTCGGGCAGAGCGGTGCCGTCACAGCGGCGGTGCCCATGATCTCGAGATCTTCGACCTTGGCAAATTCGGGAACGAAATTGACACGGAGTCCGAGTTTGCCCAGGAGGCGGGATATCTCGATTTTGTCCATCCATGTGTAGGAGAACATGTTGGTGACGTTGACCAAGTCCTTCTGTTTGGGCAGGTCCTTTTTCACCAGGTACTTCAACACGGCGTGCCAGAAGGCGTCATAGCCGGTCTGCGTAACACGCGAGCGGAATCCTTCTGTGTGGCACGGGACAATCGTTGCCCTCACATGCGGCTGTGCCGCGCTGACCGCCCCTTCAAGGTCGTCTCCGATGATGCCGGAGGCGCAGGAAGTCACTACGATGATTGCCTTGGGCGAATAGCGCCGGTCGGCTTCTTTGATCGCCGCCACCAGTTTGTCAAAGCCGCCGTAGACAACATCTTTTTCCGTGATGTTCGTGCAGACGGCGTGGAAGAAGTCGAGGTCGTCAGGACGCCCCTGCTCGGCTGGGATATGTTGAAACAGCTCATGGCTGCCGTGCATACCGGCGGCGCAGCCAATCGGCGAATGGAACAGCAGCACCGAGTCGCGGATGCTGAGGAGCCGCTGGGCATTGAGCGCCAAAATGCAGTTTCCGGACTGCTCGAAGCATCGCTCCGGCTGGACGACGTTTTTATCTCGCGTGTCCTTGACCAAGTCGCTCATTTTGCCATAGTAGGAATTGACGGCGACCGACAAGCGTTCCTCGCGGGTAGGGCAGGTGGTCTTCCTAAGATCTATAGGAGATTCGTCTGTAATCGGAAGCAATAAGTCGTCATGCATATCGGCCATTCTCCTTGATTCATGCCCGCACCCAGGGGGACAGGCTCTTGCTGTTGGCGCCTGGAACAGGCACCGATTGTTCTGTTCTTCGTTCTTGATCCTGTTTTGAATCTCCGAAAGAAGATTGATCGTGTAATACCTGACGAACTTCTCCCGATATAGCGGCGAATGGGCCAGCAAACTCGTTGCCGTGAAATTCACCAAATGAAAAAGGCCGGTAGCCGTTTCGGACCTCCGGCCTCCGGCGGTCCGGTCAGCCTTGCTTCATCCTCGAAATAACTACTTTCTTTCCCGACTGCTCAGATGGCGTATTCGGGTTCCAATAACTTGTCTCCCCAGGTCGTGGCCCAGTTCTTGAGGCCGTCCACATTTAGCGGTGATGGAACATAGGCGTGGCGGTTCTCATAGATCCGCCTTGCCAGCGAGCGATAGATGCTCGCCTGCTCCGATTTGGGATCCGCCTCGACGACGGTCTTGCCGTGGAGTTCGGACCTGGTCACGTCCAGCGACCGTGGCACAAACTCAGCGATCGTCGCTTTCGTCTTCTCGGCAAAGTCCGTCACGATGTCCCGGTGAAGCGTCCGGTTGATGGAATTGGCAATGATCCCGCTGAAGAGCGCTCCGCCATTCGTGGAATACTTCATGATGCCCTTGAACAGATTGTTGGCGGCATAGATCGCCATGAAATCGGAAGAGGACACCGTGTACACCTGTTCGGCAATTCCTTCCCGAATAGGCATAGCAAAGCCGCCACAGACGACGTCGCCGAGAATGTCGTAGACAATCACGTCGGGCTCATATTCCTCGAGAATGTTCCGCTGCTTGAGGAGCTCGATCGCCGTAATAATTCCCCGGCCCGCGCATCCCACTCCCGGTTCCGGACCGCCGGCTTCAACGCACAGAATGCCGTTGAATCCTTCGTGAACGATATCTTCGGTCGCCACCCGCTTACCGCTGCGCAGCGTATCCAGTACTGTCGGTATGAACTTCCCACCCCGAAGCGTGTTGGTGGAATCGCTTTTAGGATCGCAGCCGATCTGCATTACCTTCAGCCCCTCCTCCGACAGTGCCGCGCTGATATTGGAAGATGTCGTGGATTTCCCGATTCCTCCTTTTCCGTAGATGGCGATTTGCTTGACGACTTTGTTCCCGACTTTCAGAACCATTTGGTGCTCTCCTTATTGTTTCCCCGAACTTTGATAGCGTCCCAATACGAAGAGGAAAACTTTCGGATCGGGACTTCGCTTTTGTTAAGAGTGAAAGGCGTTTTCTCAGAGAGTCGAAAAATCTGCCCCTATCAACCCGACCGCATCTGCTCTGCACTGGCGGCAATGCTTGAACTGCTCAATAATCTCTTGGTTTACCCTGCGTACCTCTTCGAGACGCTCAGGAGACGGCGGAGCTATGTCCGCAAACTTTGCCTGTGGAATGAGAGGCATCACGTTCATGATGAAGGCGCCACGCTGTTTCACCTCTTCCGCAATTCGGGAGATCTCACCTTCGTTGATGCCGGGAACCAGAACTGTATTCACCTTCACCGTCATCCCGTAACGCGCCGCCCTCTCCAGGCCCGCCAACTGGTTGTGGATGAGAATCTCGACCCCCGCCTTTCCCGAGTGACGTTTGCCTCCGTAATGGATCCAGGAATAGATCTCAGCTCCAACCAGCGGATCGACGGCGTTGATCGTCACAGTTATGCTCCGCAGGCCAAGGGCATGTAAGCGATCAATGCTATCCGGCAGCCTGAGGCCATTGGTCGACAGGCACTTCATCAAGTGCGGGAACTCGGCATCGACCAAACGAAAGGTTTCGAAGGTCGCTTCATTTGCCAGCGGATCTCCTGGGCCGGCAATTCCTACGACTTTGATAATCGGACCTTGAATCGGATTGGCCATCACCTCACGCAGTCGCACCAGTGCTTCGGCCGGCGTCAGTATCCGACTGGTCACACCCGGCCGAGACTCATTGGCGCAATCGTGCCGCCGGGTGCAAAAGTTGCACTTGATGTTGCAGCGTGGCGCTACCGGAAGGTGGATACGGCCGTTCCTCTGGTGACCACCACCGAAGCAGGGATGTCCCTGAATGGAATTTCGTGACGCGCAGGGCGTGCTCATGCTTTCGCCTCAGATCTCTCTAAGCCTTACCTCCAGAGGTCTGGTTGGCGGCGCACTCACTGGTAATCAGCCTCCCCGTGAAAGGGGTCAGCCCACAAAAACGGGAGTTACTTCGAAGTGATCTGTGATCGCGCGGTCTCAGTGAACCTTCGTGGAAGGTCAACGATATCGAGCCATAGCGCAAAACGAAAGCCCACTCGCTGCGGCGAGTGGGCTTTGATCCTTGGGCTGCGAAATTACTATCGCACCTAACCTACGGACCCGCTCGCCAGACCGGACGGACAAGAACATCCGCAACAACACACGTTCTGGAAAACGGTCACCATGGGGAACACCTTACTGAGTTTTACAATCCATGTCAATAGGAAATTGACTATGTCGATCATGATGGTCACTCAATTCGACACCACCCGCCAGGAGCACGCTGAAACTGTCAAAGTCATGACTCCAGCCTGTAGTGGTTACTTTACTCAGGCAGCTACCCCACCTCCCGGAATCGAGCCTCTCTGACTCACCGCCAGATTAAGACGGCATACAAATGAGGATGTACCATGGCTCCTAGCATCGAGAGCCGTGATGCTACACGTTCACATCCGGGCTATCGCCCAGGGGTGTATCAATTTCATACCGACAGCGAGCGTTCGAGTCGATGGACCGTCTCGCGAGCATATGGAAGCCGGTGCGCATCAGAAACGAAAGGAACGCCGCATGAGAACCATCATTTGGCTTACGCTTACTCTCTTCACATCAACGATCGTTACACAAACCGCGATTGCCCAAGACGCCTTCCCGCGTGTCAGCGCGACCGCGTTGAAAACAATGGAGGCAGATGGGAAAGAGATCGCGATCGTCGATCCGCGAGAAGAAGGGATTTTCGGAGAAGCTCACCTTCTTTATGCGGTCAATATGCCGCTGAGCAAATTGGAACTCAACATTTTCCGCATGATACCGCGTATGGCCACCCGCATTGTTCTCACAGACGGGGGCGAGGGTATGTCAGAGCGAGCGGCGGTGAAACTGCAGGAATTTGGCTACCGCAATGTTGCGATTCTCGACGGCGGTTATCCAGCATGGAAGAAGGCAGGGTACGAGATCTTCAGCGGGATGAGTGTGGAAGGCAAAGCGTTCGGCGAGTGGATTACGGTTCACTATCAAACACCCACGATGACGCCGGAACAGGTACAGCAGCGGATTGTCCAGGGTGAGAAAGTGCTGATCTTGGATAGTCGCCCGGCCAACGAATACGTCAACATGAACATACCGGGGTCGATTAATGTCCCGGTCTCCG
>Ga0116135_1000688_pt1 | contig 18338 bp, 13 predicted proteins | sample June2015DPH_20_1_FD_89738 | JGI IMG/M metagenome (GOLD analysis project Ga0116135, IMG submission 89738) | Peatland microbial communities from SPRUCE experiment site at the Marcell Experimental Forest, Minnesota, USA - June2015DPH_20_10 | ecosystem: Environmental > Terrestrial > Soil > Wetlands... | reverse complement strand
ACGGCCGGACGGGTGCGTCCAGCCACACAAGACACAACAATTAAGTATCGCCGAAAAAGGGCTTCCGGGCAAGCCTGAAGGTGGGTGGTCCACGCATAGTTCCCTCACTCTTCTGATTTTGCTCGTGAAACAAAAGCTACCTGAATACCGAAGATGAGAACAAATCCAATCAATTCCGTAGCGGAACCAACGTAGAGCCCGTCCATGAATGCGCCTAATCCATCCTGTCCATCATGGGGATAGGTCCTGGCGTAACAGTCAAATTGATGGTTCGCCGTGATTTTGAAGGCGATAACGGCGAGAAGAGTCGCGCCGAGAATGGCTATACCGGCCTGCGTCCATCGGGATGTGGGCCGGCGCGTCATGGCTGCCATATTCCCTCGCTCCGATTGACCCTACTTTGCTGCCTCGTCCCATTCCGCCTCCCCTCGAGCCAGCACAGCCGCGCGGTCTTCCTCAAGAATCCAGCGCTCCTTCACCAACTCGTCCAGCGCGCGGCTATACCGAGCCAAATAATCAGCGCGATCCGCATACCGCTCGGCAATAGACTTGCGCGGGTCGCCCGTTTTAGCCCGATCGGCGGCGGTCTTCGGAAACGGCAGAAACGACGCCTCGAAAGCCACGCGCTGATCCGGCGCTCCAATTGACGGATCCCGGAGGTTCCAGCCTACGTAGGTTGCCAGAGGCGCGGCATACTCCGGCAGACGCACTCCGTCGCGCTCATTGCCGTCGGCGTCGACTTGCGGGACGAGCACCGGGAAGGGCTTGCCGATCCTCGGCGGCTGGACGGAGAGGACTCCGCTCTTCTGCCAGTTGGGGCCGAAATCGAGGCGAAGGCCCGCGTTGGCTTCATGCGCCCTGTTGAGACCCGGGATGGCGGGCAGCGCGTAGGCACTGAGCGGGACGAGATTGCCGTCGGCAATTTTTGGATAGCTGCTGGGCGGCGGAGGTGTGTCGCTGCGCACCCACGCGTCCATGTTGGCGATCATGGCACGCCAGAAGTACCTGACAGGCAGCGGCGATTGCGGCTGCTGGCCGAGCAGGTCTCCCCAGCCTTTTTCTGGCGGGAAGGGCCCTGAAAAATGTTGCAACCCCGTGAAGTGATAGATGCGGACGTTGTCAGAGAGCTTGGCGTCGTGCTTGCCGTCCGCGGTGATGCTGATGAGAGCCGCGGCGCGGCCCCAGTACTCGTACGACGTGTTCGAGAAAAAGATCTTGGGGACGACTTTTTCCGCCGTAGCTCGGTCGAGAAGGCCGGCGGTTTCGCCGGTGACGGGATCCTTTTCCGGCTGGTCGGTGAAGGGAAAGATGTCCGTGGGGAAGTCGATGGAAGAGGTCGGCTGCGCATCGCGCGAAGGCTGGGCAAAACGGTAGTTGAAGCTGCCGCGGCCCGCTCCGGCAACATGCGCCAACACCCCGTCGAGGGCGATGCGGCCGTCTTCGTCGGCATTAAATCCCTGGTAGAGAAAATCGCGCAGGAATCGCCCGTTCTGCGAGATGCCCTGGCCGTAGACGCGCTGCGCGGGCGTAATGGCGTCTGGCGCGTGCTTGGCGTAGGAGGCGAAGTCGCGAATGGCGGCGAAGCCTCCTCCGGCGACGACGGGGTCGGCGACTACATAGACATATTCATAAATTCTGCCGGGCTGGAAGCCGCCGTTCAGATGGATCATGAAGCGGTCGCTTGGAGTAAGTTTGGCGTCAAACGTGTGGACGAACTGCCATTGGGAGCGCGGAATCATGGTGCGCGCAGCGTCGCGGGAGTCGCGCACGGTGAGGACGTTGCGGGGATCGTTGGGGTTGGAAACCTGATACTCGGCGCCGCCGATTGAAGCACCCATCAAGTGGCCGAGCGGGATCTCAGGCAGCACTTTGGAGGGCATCAGATCGCCGCGCAAAAGGCCGGTGATGGTGTTGCCGTGGTCTTTTGCGATGGGCGCGAAGAACCGCAGCGCGCCCGCGCCGGTCGCATCCCACTGCCAGCCAAGCGTCACGATGGTGAAGCCGTTGCGCAGCAGCCATGCGTCGCCGGCGCTGTGCGCAAAGTCCCAGTCGCCGCCGTCGACGAGCGAGATGATGCGTCCGTGGCCGCGGTTGGGCACTTCGAGAATCATGCTGCCGTTGGATTTGATTGCGTCTTTGGGGCGTACAGCGATGAAATCGGCCGAAAACTCGACTTCGCCATCTTTAAGATTGACCGCATTCGCCAGATCGACGATTTGCTTGTTGTGGTTGTTCGCGACGGGAAGCGAAAAGTAGACGCGGCCGGTGATACGCTCGTACGCGCCCGCGTCGCCAAATGCTTTGCCGTCCAGGACGTCGGTGCGCGTGGCAACCTCCACGCGGACAACCCGTGCCTGGAGCGGATAAACGGTGAACAGCAGTGCCAGCAGGGACAGAAGGGAAGCGATTCGCAGCCGCATGCAAGGAAGGATATCAGCACCCGCGGTGCAGCAGCCGTTCGGCGCCTGCGGTGCGGCAGACGCTCGCGGGAGGCTCGCATTGGAGCACTGCCTGGATAAGTTACTCGTAGTGCAGCGCGACGATCGGATCTACCTGCGTGGCGCGGCGCGCGGGGATGTAGCACGCAGCGATGGCGACCATGAGCAGCACAAGTGCGACCCCGGCGAAGGTCAGCGGATCATGCGCCGTGACGCCAAAGATCTGGTTGCTCATCAGGCGCGTGAGTGCGAGAGCGCACGCAATTCCGATGACGACCCCAATCAGCGCCATCTTCACGCCCTCTCCTAGCACCAGGCGCAGAACATCGCTCCGCCGCGCGCCCAGTGCCATGCGCACTCCGATCTCATGCGTGCGCTCGCCCACCAAATAGGAGATGACACCGTAGATCCCCACGCAGGAAAGCACCAGCGCCAGCGAAGCAAATACGCCAAGCAGAATCATCGACAGGCGTCGCGCGGCAAACGAGTTGTTGATGACTTCATTCATCGTCTCCACGCTGTAGATGATTTCGCCGGGATCAATTTGCTCCACCGCGCGGCGAACTGGCTCCATCACCGCACCTGGCTCGCCTTCGGTGCGCAACACAACGGCCACGGAATCGGCAACCAGCGGCATGATCTTCGGTGGCAGTTGCATGAAGGGGTAAAAGAACTGCGCTTCAACCGCCGACTTCGGTGCAGCGCCCGGCCCCCACTGTTTGATGTGGCCAACCACGCCGATGATCTCTGCCTCAACATCGAATTGTGTCAGGTGGATGTGTTTGCCAATGGGGTTGACGTTCGGGAAATAGGAGCGCGCGAAGGTATCGTCGATGTCGACGACGACAGGCGCATTCTCGTCGTCCTGCGGCGAGACGAAGCGGCCGCGTTCAAGCGTGATCCCCATCGCCGGCTGAAAGCCGGCTTCGACCAGGTAGAACATCGCCTGGTGCATATCGTTGTCGTTGGCCGGCTTTGGCTCGCCCTCAATCCAGAACGGCAACTCGGAATCATGGATCATGGGCCGCGAGCCGAGTGTGACCGAGACCGCTTTGACACCGGGAATTGTGAGCATCTGCGCGTCGAAGTGGCGCAGCCGCTCGCGGGTCTCCGCGGCGGTCGTCTTTGCGGATGCGGGCATGGACAGGTTGAATGTGATGGCGTGGCTCGGAATGTAGCCGGGATTCACGCGCCATAGCGCGCCAAGGCTGCGGATCATCAATCCTGCGCCAACCAGCAGAACAAAGGCCATTGCCACTTCCGCAGCCACGAAGATTCCTTGCAGGCGATGCCTTGCGCCGCTTGATCCGCGCCCGGTTTTCTTCAGGACGTCTTGGAGACTTACGCGGGAAATCCTGAGCGCTGGAGCCAGGCCGAAGACGATCCCCGCAAAGAGCGAAACTGCAACTGTGAAAAGCAGCACGCGTCCGTCGAGCGCGACTTCACTGGCGCGTGGCACGGCTCCGGGCAGCAGGCGGATCACCGCTCTGGTGCCCGAGAACGCGAGCGCCAGTCCCAATGCGCAGCCCAAACCTGCAAGAAGAAAGCTCTCGGTCAGAATCTGACGCGCCACCCGGAAAGGGCTCGCACCGAGCGCCGCTCGAATCGCATACTCGCTCGACTTTCTCATTGAGCGTGCCAACAGCAGGCTGGCAACATTGGCGCATGCAATCAGCAGCAGAAAACCGACGGCGGCCAGAAGCACCAGCAGGAATGGCTGCACGTTCCCGACGATGTCTTCTTTCATTGAAACCAGCGTGACGCCAACGTCCTTGTCGGCTTCGGGATAGTTCTGGGCAAGCTCATGCGCAATGGCGTCCATGTCGGTTCTGGCCTGCGCGAGCGTGACGCCCGGCTTGAGGCGTCCGACCGCATGGGCGCTCAGGTCGATGCGGCGATCGCGAAAGGATGGATCGTTCAACTGCCCAATCGGCGTATAAACATCGCGGTCGTGTCCATAGAAAGCAAAGCTCGCAGGGACGATGCCGATGATGGTGCGGGCGGTCCCATTGAGATCGATCGCTTTGCCGAGGATGGCGGGGGACGAGCCAAATCTGCGCTGCCAGAAGCCTCCGCCGAGGATCACCACCGGCGCTGCGCCCACCACGTCGTCGTGAGCATTGAAGGTGCGGCCGAGAACGGGAGTGGTACCGAGAGCGGTGAAGAAGCCCGCGGAGACCATGTTGCCGGTGACCCGTTCGGCATGACCTGAGCCGGTGAAGTTGTAATCCTGGTGGCGGTAAATGCCCATCGACGAGAAGGTCTTGGTTTCGCGTTCCCAGTCGAGGAAGTTGAGGTAATTGATTGGAGCCTGGCTGGTCCCGGCGTTCTTTTCGTAAATGGCGATGAGTTGGGCGGAGTGAGGATAGGGCAGCGGATTGAGAAGTACGCCGTTGACCACCGAAAACAGCGCGGTGTTGGCGCCGATGCCGAGGGCTAGCGTGAGGATGGCAATGGCCGCAAAGCCAGGCGATTTGAGCAGCGTGCGGCATGCGTAGCGAACATCCTGAAGCAGCGTGTTCATGGCTGACTCCACTCGAAGAGCGATTGGGAAATTTTGCTTCCGTGACGAAAGACGCTCAATCCAAACTTGTAGACAGATAATAACTGGACGAAACCCTTGACCCAGGAGTGAATGCTGGTGGATCGAAGCCAGAGAGTGCTCTCGATAACCACTTTCTCGTCCTCGCTGCCACTACGGCCAGCCAACATGGTGAAGGGAAAATGGCGCTTCTGTCGCGGCGTTCTACCTTCCGGGGAAAAGAAATTTCAGCATGGGGCGCACGCGTCGGGACCAGCTGGCCTCATCGTGCGTGCCGCCGTGGATTTTCTCAAAGTGCAGTGTTTCGCCGGGACGCCAGTGGTTGGCCTTTAATCGGCGATTGAGGTGCTCCACGTCGTGCAAGGTGCGGCGGCCCTCGTGGTCGCCAACGTCGAGCCAGAGTTTGGGACGGTCCCATATCTCCGGCGCGCGCTCGTTGAGATAGCCGAGAATGCTTTTGCGGTTCCACCACACGCTGGGCGAGAGCGCGGCGAGTTTGCCAAACCATGTGGCGTAGCGCAGGCCGAGATACAGTGAGACCAGGCCGCCGAGCGAAGAACCGCCCAGACCGGTCGACTCGCGGTCCGTGCGCACGCGGTATTGCGTGGCGATCCAGGGCAGGATCTCGCGCGTCAGCGTAAGTCCGTATTGCGAAGCTTCGCCGCTGCCCCCGGGCCAGTCGCGAACTGGATCGCGGTCAGGTGTGTATTCGGCCAGCCGCCGGTCGCCGGTGTTGTAGATGCCCACGATGATCAGCGGCTCAACCTCGCCGGCCTCAATGGCTGCGTCGGCATGCTCGCGCACCTCCCATGTGCGGCCAGGGATGAACGAGGTGCGCGGATCGAAGAGATTCTGCCCATCCTGCATGTAGAGCACGGGGTAGCTGCGTTCCGGCTGCTCCTCGTAGCCGGGTGGGAGATAGACGATCAGGTCGCGCTTGTCGGGCAGGTAATGGCTGGGAAAGCCGCGATGGAGGCGCAGACGCGGGTGAGGCGTGTCGGTGCCTGAGGAAAGCAGGCCCTTGGGCAGGTTGGCCCAGGGATTCTCGTCAGGCTGATGGTGGTCCAGATTCAATACTTGCAGTCCTTTAGCGCATATCGGCTCATCTGTTGGCTCGCGTGGCGAGACCGGCGGGAAAAACAGCAACCCAGGCTGTTACAGTATCAAGAAATCGGCGGTTCTCCAAAAGAGCGGACGGGGAACAGTGGGCAGTGGACAGGCACGACTGGAGAAAGCATGAATCGGGAGTATCACAAGTGGTGGTCGCCGCGGCTGGGCAGGGATATGGAGCTGCTGGTGTTTGGCCACGCGGGGCTGCCGGTGATGGTGTTTCCCACCTCCGGCGGAAAGTTCTACGAGTTTGAAGACCGGGGCATGATCGGCGCGCTGGCGGGGAAGATCGATGCCGGCGAGGTGCAGGTCTATTGCGTGGATGCAGTGGACAGCGAGAGCTGGTACAACAAGCAGGTGCCGCCGCGCTGGCGAATTGCTCGCCATGTGCAATACGACGACTACCTGATTCATGAGGTGGTGCCGCTGGTTCGCCAGAAGAATCGCGACTGGCACCTCGTCTCGCTGGGCTGCAGCTTTGGCGGGTTCCACGCGGTCAACGTGGCGCTGAAGCATCCCGACGTGTTTACCGGATTTCTTTCGATGAGCGGCGCATTCGATCTGCGCAATTTTCTCGGCGGCTACTACGACCAGGATTGCTACTTCAACCAGCCGCTCGATTTTCTTCCCAACCTCGGCGATCCCTGGTTCTTCGACCATTACCGGCGCTCCAGCTACGTGCTGGCCACCGGCTGGGATGACCAGTGCCTGGGACAGAATCAGCGGCTTGACGCCGTGATGAGCGCCAAGGGCATTCCGCATAAGCTGTTTGTGTGGGACTCGTATAACGCGCACGACTGGCCCACCTGGATGCGGATGGTGGACCAGTACCTTTGAAGCAGTGAAGAAGTGAGTGGAGCAGTGAAGAAGTGAGTGGAGCAGTGAAGAAGTGAATGAGTAAAGAAGTGAAAGAGTGAACAGCGGAGTTTGAGCGGAGAGCTGGAAGTTTTTTGCGGAGCAAAAACAATGAGTGAACTCAATCCTTATGAGAAGTTTCTCGATGGTCGCGCGCTGGATACCATTCTGGCGGCAACGCCGGTGGAAGTGGGACGGGTGATTCAGTCGATCGGTGCGGAGAAGGCTACCTTGTCTCGCGCGCCGGGCAAGTGGAGCCCCGCCGAGATCGTGGCGCATTTGGCAGACTGCGAACTGGTCTTCGCGTTCCGACTGCGGCAGACGCTGGCTGAAGATGCGCCGGTCATTCAGCCCTTCGATCAGGACAAGTGGGCGTCCACCTATCCTGGCGTAAAAGCGGGTGAGGCGCTGAACGCGTTTTCGGCGAGCCGCGCCTGGAATCTGCGCCTCATCGGCGGAGCTCTGCCGCGCGCGGCAAAGCGGCTCGTCACGCACCCCGAACGCGGAACCATGACCTTCCTCATGCTAGTGGAGACCATGGCCGGCCACGACCTGAACCACCTGGCGCAGCTGAAGAAGCTGGCGGGAGGATAAGAGACCGGGGACTGAGCGACCAAGGGACTAAGGGACTAAGGGACTGAGGGACTAAGGGACTAGAGAAGCCCTGTGGCGCGCCGGTTTGGCAGCATCCACTGCGGCCGGGTTTTTAAAAAAACACAATTCTTTTCGTGCAAGATTCCGCGCGATGCCCGTTCCCTGGTTAAGGGCGGCGGCGAGATCGTGTTTATCGGGAGCCATTTTCAACTCGCATCTGTCCAAATGAGCAGCATTCCAATCGGTTCGTCCGAGGAGGGCACATGCGCCGAATTCCTGCAGCAGTCAGCCGTCTTGCATTCACTGGCAGTCTTGCCGTATTCACAGTTGCCGCGTTCGCCAACAGCCTTGCTGCACAGACGCCGGCCAATTCTGAAACAAAATCCAAAGCAACCGTAAAAGCCTCCGCGCCGGTCGCTGGGAGCTCCGTTCCGAATGCAGTCAGAGATCTGCCGGTGCGAAAAGTGGTTCTCTATAAAAACGGGGTGGGGTACTTTGAACACGCGGGCCAGGTAAATGGCAATCAGCGCGTGGCCATCGACTTCAGCTCGTCGCAACTGAACGATGTGCTGCAGTCGCTGACGGTTCTCGATGAGGGTGGGGGCCGCGTGGCCGCGGTCAACTACAACTCCACGACGCCTATTGAGCAGCAACTGAGGACGCTGGCGCTGGGGCTCAAGGATTTTCCGGCGACCATCGCTATCTACCAGTCTCTGCGCGGCCAGCGCGTTGAGGTCACGGGCGCGGGCGCTCCGTTCACGGGCAAGCTGGTCAACATTGAGTTCCGCAAGGAGACAGACAAGAACGGCCAGACCTCTGACGATCACAACTTTCTGATTGTCGAGACCGACGCTGGCGCGCTGCGTACGGCGGAGCTTACGGATGCTGTCTCGGTGCGCATGGTCGACCCGGCGTTGCAGAAGCAATTCGCAAGCTATCTCGACATCGTTGCCTCCGCGCAGAATCAGCAGGTGCGCCACCTGGTGCTGGAAGACCGCGGCGCGGGCCAGCGGCGGTTGCAGGTGAGCTACATCAGCGAAGTGCCGGTGTGGAAGTCGACCTACCGGATTGTCTTTCCGCGCGAGGCGAACGGCAACGCCACTATGCAGGGCTGGGCGGTGGTGGATAACACGGTTGGCGCGGACTGGGACAACGTGCAGCTGTCGCTGGTGGCGGGCGCGCCGCAGAGCTTTATCCAGCCTCTGAGCCAGCCAATCTACACGCACCGGCCTGAAATTCCGATTGCGACGGGGCAGCAATTTGCGCCGCAAACGCACGAGGCGGCAGACATGAAGGGCGGCGAAGGGATTTCCGGTGTGGTGACGGACCAGAGCGGAGCCGTGATTCCCAACGCGACGGTTACCGCGACCTCGCCGGTAACGGGAATAAGAGTCACACGCCAGACCGGAAACGACGGCAGTTATAGCCTTGCGCCGCTTGTTCCAGGGCAGTACGAGTTGACGGTGGATGCAAACGGTTTTCAAAGATTTGTTGAGCGCAACATCGAGGTAAACGGGTCGATGACGGCGAACGCGAGCCTGAATGTTGGGTCCTCCTCGCAGACCGTGACAGTAAACGCGAGCGGGCTTGCGCTCAAGACCCCGAGCCGGGGAGTGATGGGCATGGTAGCCCGCGGTGGTGGGTTTATTGCGGGCGCAGGCGCACCTGCACCTGTCCCTGGCGGCGTGGGATATGGCGGAGGCGTATATCGCCCATCGGACGCGATTGCGGAGGGCGACGTTTCCAGCAGTGGGTTCGACGACTTCTTCCAGTATTCCCTCGCGCAGACGGTGACGATCCACAAGAACGAGTCGGCCATGGTCCCGATCCTCCAGCAAGATTTGCCTGCCGAGCACGTCACGCTATGGAGCGAGCGCTCGCGGACCCCGCTGCGCGCGGTGTGGTTGGAAAATTCGTCGAAGCTGACGCTCGATTCTGGGAGTTTTTCGATCTTCGAGAACGGCGAGTTTGCGGGCGAGGGATTGCTGGACCCGATTCACCCCGGCGAGAAGAGACTGGTTTCTTACGCAGCAGACCAGGCGGTACATGTGCAGGTCGCGTCCCGCGAAAACACGCGGACGCTTCAGCATCTGCGGATTCTAAAAGGCGTGGTGATCGAAACGCATATGGGAGTTGCGTCGGTGACCTATTCGGCAACGAACTCGGGAGACACGGACCGCGTGCTTCTGATCGAACATCCTAAGCAGACAAATGGATGGACGTTGGACGAAAGCATCAAGCCGGCCGAGACAACGCCGAATCTCTATCGGCTTCGCATGGCGGTGGGCGCCCACGCGACGGAGAAACTGGTGGTGCGCGAGCGCGGTCCGGAAAGCACGACAGTAGTATTGACCGCGGACAGCGACCAGAGCAACTACCTGCTGGACCTGGTGAAGCGCGTACCGGATGCCCTGGAGAAGCTGAAGCCACTGATGGACGCACAGGGGGCACTGGTTGAACTTGACCAGCAGATAGAGGCATTGCAGGCGGAAGAACAAACCGCAACGGAAGACGAGGCACGCGACCGCGACAACCTGACGGCGCTGAAGGGCAGCGACGCGGCCAAGCGGTTTGTGGACGAACTGAATCATGCTGAGGATAAGCTGCAGGCGACGCGGAAACAGACTGCTGATCTGCAAAAGCAGAGACAGGCCGCGGTGGAGAAACTGAACGAGCAGATTTCGGAGATCAGCTTTGATTGGGATGTTACGAAGAAGTAGTTATCAGTTGTCAGAGATCGGTCGTCAGGGAACAGTTGTCAGTGATCACTGGCAGCTGTTCCCTGCTTCACTCACTCATCATCACTTTCTCAATGGTTCGAGCCGTCACGTCCTCATCCTCTTCCGAGGAGATCATCAAGTCGTAGAGATGTGGGTTGAGCCAGTACTTCTTGTAATACTCCTGCAAGTACTTGGCTCGTTCGCCATCGACCGACCGGATGCGCTGTTCTACATTTGCGCCTTTTTCGAGGCGTGCGCGCAGGCGCAGAATACGCTCCTTGTGCGGCGCATAAACGAACACATGGAAGGCGTCGGGCTTGTGCTGCAGCACGCATTGCGAGGCGCGGCCGACGATCACGCAATTTCCGTCCGCGTACGCCTGTTCAATGATCTTCTGCGAGATTTTCACCATCTCCTCGGCGTCGAAGACGGCGTTGTCGCGGAGTTCGAGTCCGGCCGCCAGGGCCGCGGAGCGCATGGCCTGCTGATTCAGGCGGCGCAGCCACGATTCCACGTGCTCATCGTAGCGGAGAACGACCTTCGGCTCCACGTGGGCGGCATAGGCGATGGCGTCGATGATGTCCCTGTCCAGCAGCTTCCAGCCAAGATGTTCGGCGATCTTCTGGGCGATACGCCCGCCGCCGCTGCCAAACTCCCGGTTGACGGTCAATACACGGTATTTCATTGAATGCCCCCCAAGTAGAGATTCATGCCGAGGGTCCTTAGGTTCAGGAGTGAGTGCTCCTGAACGCACAGACCGGTTCCGCTCAGCTTACGGGCATTGATGATAGGCGGCAAAGAGCCGCGCGTCAGTGCGAAGGGTCACACGGCAAAAAAGCGCGTATCCCAAAACAAAACCACCCGCACGCAGGCTACGTGCGGGTGGTTGCCAAGAGAGAACGGCAAACTTCCAGAGCGGGCCCACGCAACGTGCGCGCAATCGCGGCCCTGGGAGTGTGAGCAGCCCTTAGTAAAGGACCTTCAATCCGAACTGCACGATGCGCGGCTCGAAGGTACCGGTCACAGTGCCGCCGCTGGTGGGATTGTTGATGCTGGTCGCGGTGGAGAGCGTTCCACCCAAACCGCTGGCCGGCAGGTAGAGATTGGTGTGGTTGAAAATGTTATAAAGTTCGGCGCGGAACTCGATCTTCAGGCCCTCGACCGGGGTGTTGAAGCGCTTGTTCAGGTCGAAGTCAGTCTCAAAGAAGTTGGGCGTGCGGCCGGGGTTGCGCGCGGAGTTGCCAAACGGGCTCAACAGGTTGCCGTTGGCGTCTTTGGTTGCCGGCAGCGTGAAAGCGTCGAGGTTGACGTACTGAATGCTGCCGTTCGACGCGCTTCTCTGCGCCAGACAGGAGTGGCCTGAGTGGCACAGAACAACGTCCGCTCCAGCCACCTTGTTGGGGCGGTATTCGTTGGCCCCGCGATAGGTGGCGGAGATCTGCGGCGAAACCACGTTGGCGGAGTTCGGCGTGTAGGTGATGTTGAAGGGCGTGCCGCCTTGGGCGGTATTGACGCCGCTGATCTGCCATCCGCCGATGATTGCGTCAAGAACGGGGCTTGCGTCCGCGAGAACCCTGCGGCCATGCCCAACCGGCACGTCATACACAAGGCTGAGGATGTCGGCGACGGGCAGGTTGTAGTCGGATTGGCCATAGTCGGCGCTCAGGTTGTTGGCATCCTGCGGAGAAGGCGTGTTGCCTTCGAGCGAAGCGCTGGCGTTGTCCAGCGAATGCTCCCAGGTGAAGGAGTTGAGCAGCGTGAGGCCGTCCACAAAGCGCTGCTCGTAGCGAACCTGCAGCGCGTTGAAGTGAGAGTAGAACTCGTTGAGGGCCTGGGTAATGTCGCCGTAGTCGTAGGTTGACCCCACCGGTCCGCCCCATGTCGGGTAAGGGCGAACGAAGCCCGCGCCCAGTGCGGGGTTGGTGGGGTTGGCCACGCCCAGCGAGGGATTGCCCTGATTGGCGTTGTCAAAGCCCTGCAATTTGAGGCCGTGGTTGCCAATGAAAGCGATGTCCAGCAGCGTGTTCTTGGCCAGGGACTTTTGCACGCTGAGGAAGTAGCTCTCGACGTAGCTGTCCTTGGTGTCTTTGGGAATGTAGGTGATGTTGTCGGTTCCGGGGCTGAAGTTGGAGCCGGCGGCGAGGTTTGCCGGGTAGCCCTGGTCAAGCGTTCGGTAGCCCGAAGCGGTGACCGAGGAAGGCTGCGTGACGGAGACGAACAGCGCGTTGGGCGCGTTGATGGCCAGGATGTCGCCCGACCCGGCGCGAGTGTAGTGGACATAGCTGGTGCCGTAGCCGCCGCGAACTGCGATGGTGGGTGTTACAGCCCATGCGAAGCCCACGCGTGGGGCGTAGTCGCCGAGTGAGGGATTCACCAGTGTCTTGCCGTAGACGCCGCCGCCCGAGTAGGGGGTAATGTTGCTGGTTGCCGTGAATCCAGGCGTGAGGGTCAGCATCGACACCGTCTGCGGGTCGAAGTTGGAGAGGTTGTTGTACGCCTCGGAGTAGGGCGCGCCGTACTCCCAGCGCAGGCCCAGGTTCAAGGTCAGTTTTGGGCTTACCTGCCAGTCATCCTGCGCGGAGATATTGTCCATCCCCTGCAGCAGGTGGGCGCGGAAGTAGGTAGCCAGCGCGTAATTGTTGGTGGTTCCGAAGATGAGGTCGGCCCAGTAGGTATCCGCGGCGGCGGTGGGGTTGTTGCAGGCCGTTCCCGCTGTGGCGGGGCAGGCGCTGTAGCCCTTGCCGTAGGTGAACGAACCGTAGAGCGGGTTGGAATCCTGCACCTGCATCCACACGTGCTCGTACTCATAGCCGAACTTGAGCGAGTGCCTGCCCTTGATCCAGGAGAAGTTTACCTTGGGGTCGAGCAGCGAGGGATATTGCCACTGCGGGTTGGTGCTCTGCCGCCCAAACGCGGTAAAGCCGCCTGACACGCTGGTGGAAGGCAAGCCGCCGGCCACAATCGGATTGGTGGGCAGGCCCGGGATGACGATAGCGTCGTCGCCAATCGAGAGCGTGAACTTGCCGGCCCTGGTGGATGAAAGGCCAAGCCGCGCGTCCAGCACCTTGTTGGCTCCGATCAGGCGCGTGTAACCAAGCGCAATCTGCTGATCGAGAATCTTGATGCGGCCGTTGGTTTGCCCGTCGAGCGGCAAAGGCAGCGTGGGGAAGTTGATCCCTGTCTCTTTGCGATCGCTGACTTTGAGGAACCAGGAGCTCTTGTCGCTCTGCTGGAAATCGAGCCGGAGATCGCCCTTGTCGGCGTTGTCGGTGAATGGCGCGTTGGTGGGGCAGTCGTTCGAATCGAGGCCCGTGGTTGGGTTGATGCCCGCTGCGCCGGCAGCAATCTGGCACTGCGCCGGCAAGTCGCTGAAGAAGCTGAGAATCTGCTTGGCAATCGGACTGGCGTTAGGCGAGTTGAGAATGGACGTGCCCGCCTTGTAATAAGTGCCGGGACTGAAGGGGTCCTGCACGTCGACGGCTAGAATTCCGTTGATCTCATTCTCGGTTGGAACCGTCAGTACGACGCTGGGCGTGAGTTTCTGCCGGAAGCCTTCGTAGTCCAGAAAGAAGAACAGCTTGTTGGATACGATGGGGCCGTTGAAGTTGGCGCCGAACTGGTTGCGATTAAAGCCCGGCTTGGCAATGGGGTGCGTTCCGCTGAAGGCCTTGATGTAGCCGAAGGCGTTCAGGTCGGTGTTGCGATTGAATTCATACAGCGTGGTGTGAAATCGGTTGGTGCCGCTTCTGGTGGCCACGTTGATGGTGGCGCCTGCGGAGCGGCCATACTCCGCGCTCTCGTTGTTGGTCACCACCTGGAACTGCGAAATCGAATCTGGCGGCGGCTGGATGATCTGGTTGTCGAAGCCCTGGTTGCTCTCGCCGTACGCGTTGTTGTCCATGCCGTCGAGCAAGAAGTTGTTGAACATGCTGCGCAGGCCGTTGACGTTGTACGATCCCGCGCGCACCAGGCTGGTCACCGCAGTGGTGGTGGCCGCGGTGGGCGCCTGGCGCGAGCCCGTTACGAGAGCAAGCAGGTCAGAGTAGTTGCGGCTCACCAGCGGCAGAGACTCGGTTTGATACTCCGAAACCGATTGCCCGCGCTCGCTGGTTTCTGTCTCAATCTGCAGAGCGACGTCGCTGACCTCCACCGTGGTTGCATCGGCATTGCCGACCTTCAGCGTCAGGTCGATGCGTTGGCGGCCGGCCACCGAGACGGTGATGTTCTTGGCCTCGGCGGGGGCAAAGCTCGGAGCTGTGGCCTCAATGTTGTAAACGCCCACGCGCAGCGAGGGAATCTCGTAGTCGCCGCTGCCGTTGGTGGTCACGTGGACGACGTTGCCGGTGTTAATGTTCGTCACCGTGACTGCGGCGTTGGGAACCGCGGCGCCGGTCGCGTCATGGATGGAGCCGATCAGGCTGCCGTCCTCGTACTGGGCTCTTGCGCTGGTACCAAAAAATGCGATCAAGAGGCCTGCCAGAAGGAAAGTCGTGCGAATAAATTGTGGTGTCTTCATGCGGCGAGCCTACAGACGCAATTTCACGCTCATGTGAATTCGAGATGAATGGAGCATGAATCGGGAAGCGGCTGTGCGGCGGTGAAATGGGCACGGTTAGACTGAAGCAATGGATCATTCCTGCAATGGATTTTCCGGTGTTCCGGTCATCGAAACCGCCCGGCTGCGACTTCGCGGACACACCGTGGAGGACGCGGAGAAACTGACGACGCTGTGGCGCGACGAGGATGTCACGCGCTACATTGGCGGCAAGCCGCAGACGGCGGAAGAAAGCTGGGGCCGGCTGCTGCGCTATGCCGGCCACTGGCGGCTGCTGGGGTTCGGCTATTGGGTTCTGGAAGAGAAGGCCACGGGCGAGTTTGTGGGCGAGGCGGGCTTGTCGGAGTACAAGCGGGAGATTGTGCCGCCTCTCGATTCGGTTGCCGAGGCGGGATGGGTGCTGGCCGCATCAAAGCATGGAATGGGCCTTGCGACCGAGGCCGTGCAGGCCGTGCTGGGCTGGGGGCGGGAGCATTTTGGCGTTTTGCCGGTGACCTGCATGATTCACCCCGAGAATCGGGCCTCGATCCGGGTGGCGGAGAAATGCGGGTTCACGCAACGGGAAGTGGGGATGTACAAGGGAAATGCCACGCTGATCTTTGAAAGGAAGTTTTGAACCCTGGGCGTTGGGTGTTATTCCAAACGCCAACAACAACAATGATTTGCCGTAAACTGTATGAATCCTGCACGGCAGGTCGTGCGTTGGGCACGCGACTTGGATAAAGCACTACCGATTCAGATGGAGGCGAAAGGCGCAATGAAAAAGATCGGCATTCTCTTCGGCATGGAAAATAGCTTTCCCGGCGCACTGGTGGAGCACATCAACGCGCGCAATCTGGATGGCGTACGCGCTGAATTTGTTGAGACCGGCGCCGTGCACCTCGACAAGGCCCCAAAGTACTCGGTCATCGTCGACCGCATCTCGCACGACATTCCGTTCTATCGCGCCTATCTGAAACACGCCGCGCTCAACGGCGCCATCATCATCAACAACCCCTTCTGGTGGTCGGCTGACGACAAGTTCTTCAACTACTCGCTTGCGGAAAAGCTGGGCGTGGCCGTACCCAAAACCGTGATCCTGCCGCACAAGAAGCACCCCGAGGGTACGACGGACCGCTCCATGCGCAACCTCGAATATCCGCTGGACTGGGACAGCGTGTTTGCCTACGTCGGCGAACACGGCTTCATGAAGCCGGTGGATGGCGGCGGCTGGCGCGATGTCTACCACATTCACAATCGCGAGGAGTTCTTCCACGCCTACGACCAGTCGCGCGACCTGTGCATGACCTACCAGAAGGCTGTCGAGTTCACCGAGTACTTCCGCTGCTACGTTGTGGGGCAGAAGAAGGTGCACATCATGCCCTACGACCCCCGCCTGCCGCACCACGAGCGGTATGTACAGAATCCGCCGAAATACGACAAGAAGTTGCTGAAGCGCGTGGAGGAAGATGCGCTCAAGCTTTGCCAGGCGCTGGGCTACGACCTGAACACCGTCGAGTTTGCGGTGGAAGACGGAATTCCCTACGCCATCGACTTCATGAACCCCGCGCCGGATGCGGATCTGCACTCGGTGGGCCAGGCCAACTTCGACTGGATTGTCAAAGAAGTGGCCGATCTGGCGATCGCCAAGGCAAAGAAAGCGCCGCATGTGCCCGAGCTGCGGTGGGCGGCATTTTTAGGGGCCGAGAGCAAGCCCGTGAAAAAGAAGGCCGGTCCATCTAAGAAAAAGGTCAAGAAGGATCAGAGCCCGAAGCCGGCAGCGGCGAACTAACGTTGCTTCTTACAAAGCAATCGGAGTGCTGACAAACTCTGCTTTGAACGGGCCTTGTAGCAGGGTATGACTTCAGTCGCACCGCAACAGCCTTTTGAATGAGAGAAGTGGGGTTTTAGCCCCGTGCGCCGATAGGTCGGTTTGCTCTCTATCGACTCCTTATCAGCAGTCTGGTTGCTTCTTACAAAGCAATTGCTTTCCGCCGCGTCTCTGCTACCCTCCTCCCATGGCTTCCGGCGCAAAAGGCGGGCCGTGGCGGATTCTATTCGGCCTCACGTTCTTTGTCTTCGGCCCCTGTCTTCTGATCGTGGCGCTTGTCTCCGCGTACCGCACGCATGTATTTCTTCGTACTAGCGAGACCGCCCAGGCTACCATCGTCGAGATGAAAGAGTTCCACAACATGAACAAGACAAGCTGGAGCTATGCGCCCGTATTCACCTTTACGGCCGACGGGCGGCCCTATACCGTGGCATCGAGCCTGGCCACTTATCCGCCCGCATTCAAGGTGGGCCAGCGTGCGACGGCCCACTATCCGAAAGGGCATCCTGGGCAGGCGCGGCTCGACTCTTTTACCCAGCTCTGGCTGATGGATCTGGCGAACAGCATCATCGGCAGCATCTTTACACTCCTGCTTTTGTTTCTGACCTTCGCGCGGAAGGGTCAACCTCGCGTTTACTCAAGGGAAGACTTCCCCCAGCCCAACACCAACCCCAACTGACCGTTTGAAATGCTCCGGGTTGGGCATTGAAATCCGCGCATCGCGGAACTTTCTCCTGCGCCGCATCGTACCTGGATCAGTCCGTGTGAAGGAGAATCTCTTCGTGAGCCAACGATTCGTTTCCCCACTCCGTGCAGCTGCCCTGGGCGCTCTTTTTCTCGCCGTTACCATCTCCTGTGTTGCGCAGGACAACGGCTTCAGCCTCGACCTCCACGCCAACTCCCACGCCACCGCCAAGGACATCGGCCTGCCCGCCTATCCCGGCGCGAAACCATACAAAGAGGGCGACGGCGACTCCTCCGCGGCCAACCTGGGCATGAGCTTCAAGGGATTCAATTTCACGCTGATGGCCGCAAGCTACGAGACGACAGATCCAGCTGCCAAGGTGCTGGACTACTACCGCAAGCCGCTGGCGCACTATGGCGAGGTGCTGGAGTGCTACAAAGGCAAGCCCGTTGGCGCGCTCACCGTGACCAAAAGCGGCCTCACCTGCGACACGCAGAAGGGCGGCAACATCCAGGTGAATGGCAAGGGGGATTCGTCCGCTGACCACGAACTGCGTGCTGGCACGCCGTTGCGCTATCGCATCGTGGGTATCAGTGATGTGAAGGACGGCAAGACCAAATTTGGGCTTGTCTATCTTGAGCTCCCCAAGGATTCTGATTCAAAGGACTAGGCGCCCGGTAGTAATCTCTTTGGCATGCAACCGAATTTGGCCGGCCGCGCAGGAACGAGAATAGTTGCGTACGCGTTTTTTGTCCTGGGACTCGCGCTGCTGGGTGCAGCGCTGATCAATGTGAGCGCCACCCTTCGCCTGCTGCGTGGAAGCATTGCTACAGACGGAAGAATTGTGGACGTGCAGAGGGTGCATCGAGTGCGCCGCACCGGCTACACATACATGCCCGTGGTCCGGTTCACGATGCAGAACGGGCAGATCTTCATGGTGCGGTCGAACAAAGGGGCGAACCCGCCGGCATTCAAGGTGGGCGATGCGGTGAAGGTCTACTACAAGCCGGACCATCCCGAGTGGGCTGT
>Ga0116135_1000681_pt1 | contig 18460 bp, 19 predicted proteins | sample June2015DPH_20_1_FD_89738 | JGI IMG/M metagenome (GOLD analysis project Ga0116135, IMG submission 89738) | Peatland microbial communities from SPRUCE experiment site at the Marcell Experimental Forest, Minnesota, USA - June2015DPH_20_10 | ecosystem: Environmental > Terrestrial > Soil > Wetlands... | reverse complement strand
CCACAAGAAACTTGCCGGTAGGCTCTCCTTCTAATTGGGCGATAGAGATGGAGAACGGGCTTCCCACGATGGGGGTAAGAGATCCCGATGAGCCGATCGAAAATACCGCCACCGTGCTCCCGAGGTTGCCTGCGGTCACGTAGAGAAATTTTCCCAGGCCGTCGGTAGTGGCCTGGATCGCATCGAACCCCGTAGAAAATACGCCCACGGTAGTCAGCGCTCCGGTGCTTTGGTTGATCGCAAAGACCGTAACCTGCTCCTGATTGGCTCCGCACATAAACAGGAATTTCCCCGCCGGATCCGTGATAAAGCAGGAAGATTCGATGTTGCCGGAGGGCCAGGGACTGCCGGTAATAGCGGTCAAGTCCCCGGTGGTGCCGTCGATTGAATACGCCTCAATCGATGACATGAGATCCACATACAGCCACTGCTGCTGGACAATCGTCATGCCGTCAAAATCCAACGTGTTCTGCTGTGGACTCGTGAAATTAGGTATCAGATTGTAATTGTTCGAGGTATCGAGGCTGGCCGCGCCTATGGACCCAGTGTCTATGAAGTACTCCAATGCCGCAGGCGTCCCGCTGGTGGTCCCGCCTCCGTTGAGGCTCGATGTGCCAGCCGTGCAACCGCTGCTGTTGAGAACCGGGCCACTGCCGCAGACGTAGTGGTCGCAACTGGCCAGTCCCATCACGGCCGCAGCCAATAGAATCAAACCCGCTTGAACTCGCATCTTCATGAACCGCCTCCGCACCGGCAATTAAGCCGCGTGCATTTTTGAGAACTTTCCAGACTTCGATTTTCGATTGAGCGGAAACTTGCAGGCGCTCATCGCCATGCAACCATGGCCGTGCTGCCATGAGGAAACTCTCACTCTGAGGGCGATCTTAGGCGGAAGGTAACTCGAGGGCAACGTTACGAATGTCACTGGCGCAAACGACCGGTTAGACCTGTCGAAAATGGAAAGTAAGACAGAAAAGGCGCTGGGCGAGACCTTGCGGGATTCCGCGATTCTCAGGGTGCGGCGTCTGAGGAGCCTGGGGAAGGATGAGGAAAGCCGGGTTTGCGTAGCCAGGATCGGCTTAGAACCGATTAGTGAGAAGGCGGGGTGCGCTAGTTTGAAAAGAATCGACCCTCAGCGGCTGAAGCCGCGAGGAAAAGGCTACTCTTGCGGCGCGTCCGAAGCCGCCCCTTTCAAGGCAAATTCGAATTGACCACTGGCAGTTAAAAGCCTTTGTTACCGCTGTCAGGCGTGAAGTGCATATTGAAGGAATAGCCGGGAAGATTGATTCCCACGGAATAATCCACCGCCACATACACGACGGAGGGCATGCCCGGCGAACCCAACTTCTGCACGGTTACTTGCTTCGGCTCGATGGGAAGGTCGTGTTCTTTCGCCTTGCGTACTACATCGTTGCGGATGTCGTCGTCGGTCTTCTGCCCAGAAGTGTCCATCAACGAGATGGTTTTCAGGTCGTCCTGAAAACTGTAGTTCGTCATCATCGGCGGGCCTATTTGGAACAGGCTCACAACCACGGCCACGATTGCAAGAAATCCCAAAAGCGCTTTGATCATCCCCATAGCTGACTCTGCGCGGCGAACCCGGCGCAAGACTCAGCCTAGGCCCGCAACATTCCTTGTAAATGTTCCACTACCGCTGAAATCGTAACATCGCGCACTTCGCGGGTCGAGCGCATAACCACTTCCACGGTACCTTCGGTAACTTTCTTTCCGACCGTGATTCTAAAGGGGATGCCTACCAAATCGGCGTCCTTGAACTTGACCCCAGGGCGCTCATCGCGATCGTCGAGAATCACATCGAAGCCGGCAGCTTGCAGGCGGGTTGCGATGTCGACGGCTGCTTTGAAAAGGTTCTCCTCCTTTACATTCGTGGGCGAGACAACAACTTCGAACGGGGCGATCGAGGGCGGTACCCAGAAGCCATTTTCGTCATTGCTCTGCTCCACCGCCGCAGTCAAAATCCTCTCGATGCCGATGCCGTAGCAGCCCATGATCGGCATGACTTCCTTGCCGTTTTTGTCGAGCACGCGCGCTCCCATGGATTCGGAATAGCGATAGCCGAGTTTGAAAATGTGACCTATTTCTACGGCCGTATCGATGCGCAAGGGAGCGCCGCACTTCGCACAAGCCTCACCCGCGGTGACGGCGCGCAGGTCCAGGTACGAGGTAGGATGAAAGTCCTTTCCCGGCGTGAGATTCCTGACGTGATAGTCCTCTTTGTTCGCGCCCGCAATCAGATTGGTGCGGCCTTCGAGCGCCTGGTCAACGAAAAGATAAGGACGAGCCACATCGTCGAGATTCTTTGCCCAATCAATTCCCAGAGGTCCCAGATAACCGGCCGGAGAATTGAATAGACTCTTGATCTCCGCTTCTTCCATGGGACGCGTGGCCGCGCCTACGACCCCATTGAGCTTGGCCTCATTCAACTGATGATCGCCGCGCATGAGCACAACAATTTCGCGCAACCTGGTCGTGCTGGACTTGTTCTTATCGGTCTTATTCTTGTCTGGTTTGTCATCTTTTTCGTCGGCCATCAGAGCCAGCGTCTTGATTTTGTTCTTCGGAGAAACGCCCAGGAACCGGGCTACGTCTTCGATTGTTTTCTGTCCGGGAGTGTGGACTTCGAGCGGCTTGCCGTCGCCTTCGGACTTCAGATCTTCGACCGTTTCCAACTTCGATGTAGCCTTCTCCAGGTTCGCCGCATAGTCGCATCCATCGCAGCTGACGATCTGATCTTCCCCTGCTGGAGTGCGCACCATGAACTCGTGCGATTCCTTCCCGCCCATTGCGCCGGAATCCGCCTCGACCACCATGTATTTCAGACCACAACGGTCAAAGATGCGGCAGTATGCCTCGTAATGTTTCTTGTAGGAAACATCCAGGCCCGGGGCGTCGATGTCGAAGGAGTACGAATCCTTCATCATGAACTGACGCACCCGAAGCAGGCCGGACCTTGGCCTCGGCTCGTCGCGAAACTTGGGCGCAATCTGGTACCAGATCTGCGGCAACTGCTTATAGCTGCGCAGCTCCTTGCGCGCGATCTCAGTCATTACTTCTTCTTCTGTCATGCCGAGACACAGGTCGGCGCCCTTGCGGTCTTTTAGCCGGAACAGGTTGTCACCCATCAACTCCCAGCGCCCGCTCGCTTCCCAGAGTTCTCGGGGATGCAGGGCAGGTAAATAAAATTCCTGGCCGATCTTGTCCATTTCCTCGCGCACGATGGCCATGATCTTGTTGAAGGAACGGTTGCCCAGAAAGAGATACGAGTAAATCCCTGCCGCCAGCTGGCGAATGTAACCGGCCCGCACCAGGAATTTGTGGCTGGCGACCTCCGCGTCGGCGGGAGCTTCGCGCAGGGTAGGGATGAAGAGTTCTGACCAACGATGCATAAGTGCAAATCCCTTTTCAGTCCGGAAGCTTTTGATTGTAAATGATCGAAATCGACCGTAGTTCTCGCGATCACTAAAACCCGGCCTAGCCAGTGCACTTCTTAAGTTTATAATATTGTTGACAATTCATTATTACTTGTTATTATAGGTTCTACGAGTCCTACCATGTCCACTACGGTTGCAACGGAACTCAAGGTGGCGGATGAAGTCTGGATCGCTGCAGCGCTGCTACATCGAGAGCATCCCCAAGCAAAAGATTTCTCCGTCGAGGAAATTGTGGAGCGAGCCCGGCGCGAAGGGCTTCATAAGCCGCTCCGGCGCGGGGTATACGTCCATGTGATTCAGCATTGCGTCGCGAACCGCCCTCCCAATCCGGGCCGGTATCGCATGCTGGTTGAGACCAGCTCGGGCCGCCGACGTCTCTTCCACAAGGGTGACGTGTACGACCAAGCCCGTGAAGGCGCCAAGATTACACCTGAACGGGAGGACTTGCCGTACGGGTATAACGGACTGCTCACCTGGTACCGCGACTGGTGTTCAGACGCGTCAAACCACAGCTCAAGCGAAGACCCTTTGCTCGCGCTACGCGGGTCGGGCAAAACCCTTTGGGCTGATGAGCATGCAGACGACTATGTACGCCGGCTGCGGGAGGGTTGGGAATGAGCCGCGTCTTCTGGGACACGAACCTCTTCATCTACCTCTTCGAGGACTACGGGAGCCTCTCGAAGAGTGTGGCGCAATTGCGTTCGAACATGCTCGGGCGAGGCGACCAACTTTTTACGTCAACGCTCACCCTAGGCGAAATCCTTGTGAAGCCCGCAGAACGGGGCGAGACCGAATTGTGCACGAAATACGAACTCGCTATCATGACCGCGGCGGCAATGATTCCGTTCGATCTCGCAGCGGCGAAGATATATGCTGAATTGCGGTCTGCGAGATCACTCAGAGCCCCTGATGCCATACAACTGGCCTGCGCTGCGAACGCTAAGGTGGATCTGTTTGTAACTAACGACGACCGACTCCAGGGGAAGCACGTGAGCGGCATTCAGTTCATCGTGCCCCTGCAGAGAGTACCCATCTGAATTTAGTGCTACCCTGCCAGTTGCCGCAATATCTCTTTCCCCAGCTTTTGCGCTTCCCCAAAAAACTTCTGATACTCGACGAACAGGCGGTTCAATTCCAGGGATTGATCCACGGAGAGATGCCTGCGCAGCATCATGTCGCGCACATGCACCGGGTTCGGCAGCGTGGCGTCTTCGGTCAATTCTTCCAGCGCGGTCTTGGCGTCATAGTGATACATAGGTCCCTCATTGAGTGATTCAGTGATCGCGTGATTGAGCGATTAAAAGCACGGTTGAAATCCGACATCTTGCAAGCTCTTCACTGGCTCAATGTCCCCATCGCTCAATCGCTCAATTCAAACCAGCTCCGTACTCCACAGATCGTGCAGGTGCACAATCCCTTCCAACTTCCCTTTTCCATCCACCACCATCAGCGACGTGATCTTTTTCTCTTCCATCAACGCCAGTGCTGTCGCGGCAAACTCTTGGCCGGTAATCGTCTGCGGATTTTTCGTCATCGCCTCGCCAGCGATCAAGTCGAGTACGTCTTTCCCACGCTTTTCGAGCAGACGGCGCAAGTCTCCATCGCTAATGATCCCCACCAACTTTTCCTTTTCCAGCACGGCCGTCACGCCTAGCTTCTTGCGCGACATTTCGTAGATCACATCCGGCATCTTCGTCCTGAGCCCAACGCAAGGCAAAGCATCGCCCAAGTGCATCAGCGACTCTACCCGCGCCAGCCGCTTTCCCAGCTTCCCACCCGGATGCAGGTTGGCAAAATCTTCTTCCTTGAATCCGCGTTTCTCGCTTAACGTGACCGCCAGCGCGTCGCCCAAGGCAAGCATCGTGGTGGTCGAAGCCGTGGGAGCCAGCCCGAGCGAGCACGCCTCCTCAGCCACCGAGCAATCGAGCGCCACCTCGGCCGCCGTGGCTAGAGTCGATCGTGTGGAGCGGGCGCCCTCGCCGGCTTTGCCTACAATCTGATCCCCGGTCATCGCAATCAGCGGCACGCGCAACCGCTTGATGGTCGCAAGCAGCGCCAGAATCTCTTCCGTCTCTCCACTCGCCGAAAGCGCCAGCACTACATCCCCGCGAACCAGCATGCCCAAATCCCCGTGCAGGGCCTCCACTGGATGGAGGTACAATGCAGGCGTGCCCGTCGAGCTTAACGTCGCCGCAATCTTGCGCGCAATCAGCCCGCTCTTTCCCATCCCGGTCACGACGACGCGTCCGGCGCAGCCGAACATCAACTCGACGGCACGCTGAAATTCTGGCGCCATCGGTCCGCCAATGCGGTTGGCCAAGGCCTCCAGCGCTTTTGCTTCAATCCGCACCACGTTCTCGCCAACATTTTTCATTGCTGGAAAATTTAATGATCAAAAAGCTAAAGGGCTCACCTAGAAATGATCTTCAACTCCCATGACCTGGGGATGCGCCGGCTTCTGCCCCAGCACAGCCAATCCCTTGGCCTGAATCGCGCGATCCCACGGTCCGGCCTGCCAGTTATCCCGCATCTTTTCGGGATGTCTCCATGCGGGAATCGAGAGCATCAAGTTTTTCCCCGTGGAATGAAGATAAGGCTCGTACATCGATCGCAATCGATCCAGCTTGGCGCGTGCCTCTTCCCCACTGCGCAGCTTAAGACCTGCGGCCGAGAGCGTCTCCTGCAACGACTCAAACGTCTGGTCGGTCAAACGCTCGGGCGCGGTGGGATCGTAGCGAGCGTTCACCACTTGCGCCAAATCGACCGCAGCGTGCCGCGCCATGGCGAAGGTCAGCTTGGCCTGTCCGGGATGAACCCCTTCAATGCCGACGAGCACCAGTGTAGTCGCATCCAGAATGGTGGTCAGCGCCCCCAGCCAGGATTGATTGCTATGCTGGGATCGAAAAAAACTGAGCACGGGATACGAGAGATGACTTTCAAGCAACTCCGCCGACCAGCGTTCCCAGTCGCGCAACACGGCATCGAGCACGGCCTGCTCAATCGCCGGATTTTCAGAAGCTCCCGCCAGCCGTATCAACAATTCCGTCGCCGTTGGCGGCGAACCCGCGCGCGCATCCAGCATCGAGATCTGAATCTCGAGCCTTGAAAACGAAGTGTAGACGACCGGAAGATAACCGATCACCACCCCGAGGAAGGCAAATCCCATGCCGGCCTCGAGCACCGCCAAGGCCCGGGCCGCAGCCGTGATGGGCAAGATGTCGCCATAGCCCAGGGTGAAAAACGTCTGTCCGCTCTGGTAAAGAATCCTGCCGAAAGTGATGGGTTCGTTGCCTAGTTGCTCGTGGCCCCCAATGCCATACTGCACCAGCGCGAAACCAAAAATCAGAGTGGTGGCCCAGAACGCCAGCAGGGTGATTAACGTGAGTGGCCCAAAATATCCGAGGAAGCTCTGCCGAGCCCTGCCCTCCTTCATGTGAGCCGCAACAAACTTCCAGGGAATCCACGTGCGCCGGTAAAACCACGCGGTCAGCTTGAATTGCCTGGTCACCCGCCGGGGCAGAACTACCGTCTCGAAAGCGTCCAGAAACACCACCCACAAGATCACCACGCCAAGAATAACTGCGGCGATGCTGCCGTGTGGGTGCATGAAGGGAAGCTTAACTGAGAATGCAAGGTTGATGCGAGAGCAGATTCAGATTCCGGCGTCCGGCTGCTGGCTGCCGGCGTCCAGTTACCGAACGAACTGCGGCCAACAAACCGGAGGCCGACAGCCGGAAGCCGGTCTTCTACTGCGGATTGGGCTGCGGCGCGGATTGGGCGGGCGCTGGGGCCGGCGCTGTCGCGGCCGGTTTCTTCGGCGCTGGCTTCTTCCTGGCGACTGGCTTCTTCGGCGGTTCGGTGTCGTCCACAACCACTTTCTTTGGAGGCGCAGTCGCAATCGCCGCCTGTGCCGTCTTTAAATCCGTGCGCAAGCGGACGATCTCCTGCTCCTTCGAGACTGCCAGGTTATTGATCCGCTCCGCCAACTGCTTCCGCGTACCTTCGAAGCCATTCAAGTCGGTTGAGAGCGCCTGGAAATCATCCTTCGGCCCAAAGGCTCCCGCGGATTCGACCACTCCGCCCAGAACGTCATACAAGGCGTCGAGATTCCGGTACAGTTTGAAGGTCGCCGGCATATCTTCCGGCGCGTTGCGCAGTTGCCCGATCATCTCCGGCAGCGCGGTCTGCAAATTTCTCTGGATGGAATCCACATCGTTCAGAGACTGCTTCTTGGTCGAGCCATCGGTCTTCCATTTTTCGACTCGAAGTTTTGACAGATCGTCCTGCGCGGCCTTGGAGGTGGATTCGAGCTGCGCCAGCAAGCCGTTGAGCTGGGTGACCGAAGTGTAGGAAACCGCCGAGCCCTGCGGCGCGGCTTGCGCCGACGCCAGGGTGTTCTGAAAGGAACTGCCCTGGAAAGAGCCTTGAGTCGAATATTGGGGTCCGGTTGCCTGCGGTGCGAAAGACTGACTGGAGGCCACCGCACTAAGAAACAGCGAGCTCAGTCCAACTGTAAGACAAATATGTTTAGGGTTCATGTTTGTGAAGACAGCAGCGCGATGCACACCTCGATCCCGCATCGGCATCAGAATATAGACTAGCGGAGAATACTACAAACCGAACTACAATCTGAGAATGGCACGGCGTCGATACCGAGCTCAATTGAATAATGTGGAGCTCACTCAGTAATGGAGCGGAAAATCTTCTGGATGGTTTTCGTGGTTCTCGGACTGGTGGCGGATTTCGTGCTTCCGATCTGGTGGGGCCTGTTTGCCACCATTCCCATACTCTTCATCGCCTGGTGGGTTGCCTACCGCAGCGACTGGTTCTGAAGGCTTAAGTTTATCCAGCAAAATCTGGCTATGGAGTAGTCTCCGTCATGGTGAAGGGACCGCTGGCGGCCACGCATTTGCTGCCGCTGGCCGGTACTAACGCCCAAGTGCCAATGATCGTACCTCCGGTCAACACGCTGTTATTTTCATCGAAGGTTCCGGTGATCGACGAACTGGTGAGCTTAACTGTATCTCCCGCTGAGGATGTAATAGTGAATGCAAACGTTCCGGTAACCGCGCCCGCCGTATTGAACGTCAGGTTGAGGGTGCCATCTTCGGAGACATTTGCGTCTCCAAAGCAGGTGTCGGTATTCTCCAGCTCAAAGTTCGAAAGGGTCAGGGCACCATTGCCGCCGACCGTGAATTGGGTGATAAAGCTGAAGCCGGAAGAATCTCCAAGCCCTCCGCTCATCGCCGACTGCCAAATCTCCCCCGTCCCGGACTGTACCGTTGTTGGGAGGGAGCTGCACCCCGCAATGCCGAGTGTCAGCAGCAGCAAAACTACAACTTCCTTCATGAATTGTCCTTGAGCCCTGGGATGAAGAACAAGATGCAACACAAAATTCTATCGCAAGACTACAGAGATGCGCCCTGACCGGTCAATGGATGTAAGCCCCTGCTGGGCTCACGCCCCCCGCTTCCCTTTCAGCTCCGCCAGTAACTGCTTTTGGCGGGTGAAGCAACTTCTGTCCCAGCGCGGCAGTTTGCGTTATAACCCCGCCTCAATCCTTGAACGCGGATCCAGAAAATCGCGGAGCGCGTCGCCGATAAAATTAAACGACAGCACTGCCAGCATCACGGCCAATGCAGGGAAGAGTACCAAGTGCGGCGCATCGAAAAGATGAGCCCGGCCGTCATTGAGCATCGCGCCCCAACTCGCGGTTGGCGGGGGCACGCCCAGTCCCAGAAAGCTCATGGTGGCTTCCGCGAGGATGGCTCCCGCCATGCCGATCGCCGCCTGCACAATTACCGGCTGAATGATATTCGGTAAGATGTGGCGCAGAATAATCCGCAGATCGCTCGCGCCCAGCGCGCGCGCCGCTTCCACGAACTCGCGCTCCCTTGCCGCCAAAACCTGGCCGCGCACCAGCCGCGCATAGCCAACCCACCCTCCCAGCGACAAGGCCAGCACCAGATTAAAAATTCCCGGCCCGCGGAATGCTACAAACGCAATCGCCAAGAGAATCCCCGGGAACGACAGGAAAGCGTTCATCAGAACGATGTTAACGAAACGGTCGATAACTCCACCGTAATAGCCCGCCGCCGAGCCGATGATCAGGCCTAGCCCCAGCGAGGCAATCACCACGCAACTCCCCACCAGCATGGAAATCCGCGAACCGTACACGATGCGGGAAAAAATATCCCGCCCCAGTTCGTCCGTTCCAAACCAGTGATCTCGTGATGGCGCTTCCAGCCTTATGGGGAGATGAATCGTGGCGGGGTCCTGGGGCGCGATCCAGGGAGCGAACAGCGCGAAGATCAAGAAGATGAGGACCAGAACCAGTCCAGTCGCCGCCAGGGGATTGTGGCGCGCGACGCGGCGAAACGAAATGGCAGCGCTGGCGATTAAAGAATCTTAAACCATGATCCGCGAAAAAAGGTCGCAAAGAAGGTGGATTGCGCGAATGGATTGCGCAAACCAGGAAGAGGGGCTCAGTAAATGATTAATCTGGACACGAGTGTCCACTAAAGTAGACTTGACAACCCGGTGCGTACTTTATATGGTACGTGTCCGGAGCGGAGGATTATGAAGAAGAATACAGGTTCCAAAGTGAAGACTGGGGTGAGGGCGGAACAAACATCGAGAGGGGAGGAACGGCCGATTAAAGAAAAAGTGGCGCTGCAACTGGCCAAGGCGATGGATAAGAGAAAAATCTCCAAGTCGCAGATGGCGGATTGGCTGAGGACCAGCCGGTCGCAGGTGGACCGGATTCTCGATCCGAAGAGCGATGTGACGCTCTCGAGTTTGCAGAGAGCCGCAGCGTTGGTGGGGCGCCGGGTGGTGGTGCAGTTGGGTTAAGTTTCACGAGCATTGAATATTAAGGGCATGAAGGCAGAAGACACAGAGGTTCACTTTGGGTAATCCTTACCAAACTTCGAGGTGAAATTTGCGATAGCGGGCGATTAATTCGAAATCTTTGCGATTCGTTGTGATAAGGCGGGCGCCGTGGGAGCGGGCGGTGAGAGCAATCAGAACGTCGAAGTGGAGGTCGCGAAGCTTGCCGGGCGTGAAGCCGTGATCGGCGTGCATGTTGGCCAATATCTCACCTGACTCAAGCCAGTTCATTTCTGTGGGTGTGAATATTGGCAGGTTTGCGGCCAAATCCTGCCAAAACCAACGTTCCGCCGGGCGACCTATTCCGCGCCCAAGCTCGGCGAGGACTACGGAAGAAGTTCGAACCAACCCGTCCACTGATGCAATTCGCTGGCGGTGACGGCCGGTGCGCAGTTCATCGACAAGCACGGATGTGTCGAAAATGATGAGATCACTCATCCAGCGCAGAGAACTTGAGTTTGCCGGAGTTCCTCTTCATTAAGGTCTTGAAACGCTTCAGCCTGACTATTTCCCGAAGGGCGATATGAACGGCGTCGGTTCGGGATTTTGCCCCGAGGACTTTCACGGCCTCATCGGCCAAGTCAGTGTCCAAGCGAATTGAAGTCATGGTCACAGCCATAGCTAGCGTGCCTTCGTATATACATACTATAACACTTGTGTATACGCGTATAAAAGGCCGATCAAGGAACCGCGCCGCGCGCCGCAAGGCTGTTCGCCTTGCAAATCGTTTGGGCAAGTAGGCTGACTGTTACTTTTTGCTTAAGCATGGATGCACGCAACTTGCGTGTAACACGCAAAACGCGTGAACGTCAATGAGTTATTTGATAGCTGGCAAAAATCCACCTTGAGATCAGGTGGCGAATTGTGGTGTGATCAAGGCTAGCCGGGGTCGCGTGCCCCGGCGGCATGCGCGCCACAAACCTTCAACTCCAGCCTGAATTCAAAGGAGAAGCATTATGAGTAAAGTCTCGTACATTCCCAAGGATTACAACTCTGTCACTCCCTATTTGATCGTGAAGGACGCCGCTCGAGCCATCGAGTATTACAAGAAAGTGTTCGGAGCCACGGAAACGGTTCGCATGAACGGGCCCGAGGGCAAGATCGGACACGCCGAGCTGAAGATCGGCAACTCGCATATCATGCTGGCCGACGAGAATCCCAGCATGGGGCCGGGGCACACCAGCGCGGCCACCGTCGGGGGAAGCCCGGTGAGTCTCTATGTATATCTTCCCGATGTCGATAAAGCGGTGGAGCGCGCGACTGCCGCGGGCGGGAAAATTCTCAAGCCGGTTGAGGATCAGTTTTACGGAGACCGTTCCGGTTTTATACAAGATCCATTTGGACACTTGTGGGGAATTGCCACGCACGTGGAAGATGTGTCGGCAGAAGAAATGAAAGAACGGGTGAAGAAGTTGATGCCGGCGGCGTGATGGATTTAACCAGGAGGCGGGCGGGATGCCCGCCTCTTACCATGCTGATTTGAGTAAGCAGCGTTGCGTCCACACATCTGCGTCCGCACATCGGCGCTAGGTAGCGCTGGCGGACCTGCTCTTTTCCGGGGCCCCGAGAGCTTCCCGCACCGTGGCTAACAGGGAGTCCATGCTTAAGGGTTTCTCCAACAAGAGGATTCCCGGTTCGAGAACACCGTGCTGAGCTAATAGATCGCCGGTGTATCCAGACATGAAAAGCACTTTCAACTGGGGATTGATCTCTCTCAGCAACCTCGCCAGCTCCGGTCCGCTGGCTCCAGGCATAACTACATCGGTCAGGAGCAGGTGGATGCGGGTGGGGTGGTCAGCAATGATTCGTCTAGCGTCGGCAGGGCTGGCCGCTTCCATAACCTTATAACCTCTACTCACAAGGCAGGTATTGGCCAGGGCGCGCAGAGCCTCTTCGTCCTCCACGAGCAGGATAGTCTCCGATCCGGTGAGGCGGCTGGGCGCCGGGGCGGACTGAATCTCTTCTAAACTTTCCTGTGTCAAAGGAAACTTAATTCTGAAGGTGGTGCCCTTGCCGACCTCGCTGTAGACGTTCACGGTCCCGCCATTCTGTTTCACGATGCCATAGACGGTGGAAAGTCCGAGTCCTGTGCCTTTGCCGGGAGGCTTAGTGGTGAAGAACGGCTCAAAAATGTGACGTTGGGTTTCACTATCGATTCCGCAGCCGGAGTCCGACACACTCAACATTACGTAGCGACCGGGTTTGGCATAGGGATATTGCCGGGCGTAGGCGTCGTCCACTTTGACGTTGGCCGTTTCCAGCCAAAGCTTGCCACCGGTGGGCATGGCATCGCGCGCATTGACCGCGAGATTCAGCAGGATTTGTTCCAGTTGGCCGGGGTCCAGCTTGACTTTTCCCAGGCGTGGTTCGCGTTTAAATGCAACTTGGATGTCATCCCCGATCAGGCGGCGAATCATCTGCTCCATTTCGCCAATCACGGTGTTGAGATCGAGAACGACCGGATGGATCACCTGCTTGCGACTGAAACCAAGCAATTGGCGAGTGAGGGAAGCGGCGCGGCGACCGGCCTTACCCACCTCTTCGGCGTAAGGACGAAGAGGGTCGCCCGGCAAGAGATGAAGTTGGAGCAAATCGCTGTATCCGGTAATCACCGCGAGGGCGTTATTGAAATCGTGGGCTATTCCGCCTGCCAAGCGTCCCACAGCCTCCATTTTCTGCGCCTGGCGCAGCTGATCTTCGAGTAGCTTGTACTGCGTTATGTCCTCGTTAATCCCTTCATAGTGGGTGATCACGCCGTTGCGGCGGACGGCACGAACGCTGGCGGCAATCCACATCTTGGTGCCATCTTTGCGGTAGGCCTGTAATTCGAAATGCTGCACGGTGCCATGTTCTTCGAGCAAACGCTTAAACTCATGGCGGCGCTGGGGGTCGACGTAGAGCTGGTCAGGGATGCTGGTGAGGTTGGCGTTCAGTTCCTCGATGGAGCCGTAACCCAGCATTCTGGCCAGGGCGGGATTTACAGTCAGGTAGCGCCCGTCGGGCGTGCTCTGAAAGACTCCAAAATTTGCATTATCGACAATGCCCCGGTACTTCTGTTCGACTTCTCCGAGCTGTTCCTGGAGAAGCTTGCGCTCGCTGATTTCCTCCAGCGTGCCCTCGTAATGGGTGACTCTAGATCCGAGTCGCACGGCACGAGCGTTCACGGAAAGCCAGATCTTAGCGCCATCCTTGCGGTAGACCTGAATATCGAAGTGTTCGACGAGCCCGTGCTGCTGCAGAAGCCGTTCGAACTCGTCCCGGCGGGAGGGGTCGGCATAGAACTGGCTGCGAATATCGACGACGCTGGCGATCATCAAACCGGGGGACTCATAACCGCACATGCGCGCCATGGCAGAATTGACGCTGAGCAGCCGTCCATCCGGCGTACTTTGAAAGACCCCTAAAATCGATCCCTCGAAAATGTGCCGATACTTTTGCTCCGCGAGCCGGAGAGCCTCATCCGCCTCTCGACGCTCCGTGATGTCTCGGGTGATTTTGCAAAAACCGCGGAGCTCCCCTTGGTGATCGCGCACGGCGGTGATGACGACGTCGGCCCAAAAACAGGAACCATCCTTGCGAACGCGCCAGCCTACCTGTTCACTCCGACCTTGCTCCGCGGCCAGGCGCAGGGAGCGCCAAGGGACTTGGCCGCGGACGTCTTCAGGCCTGTAGAAGCGCGAGATGTGGCTACCGATGATCTCGCTGGCATTGTAGCCTTTAATCCGCTCCGCCCCCTGGTTCCAGTTCACTACGTATCCTCCGGGGCTGAGCATAAAAATAGCGTAGTCTTTGACGCCGTGAATGAGTGCGCGATACCGCTCCTCGCTCTCTCGGAGAGCTTGCTCGACGCGGTCGCGGTCGGTAACCTCGTGCGCGACGACGAGTTCAGCATCCTTTTCGCAAAAGATGATGGGATGGGAACGGATCTCGACATCGATGAGATTGCCATCTCTATGCATATGAGTTCTTTGGCCGGTAAAGCTCGGTCCCAAGAGGGAGAGATCCTGCAAAAGTGGCGGAATGCCAGGAGGTGCTTCGAGACGGTCGGTTCGCATTGCCAGGAACTCGTCGCGCGAGTATCCATAGCGACGAACGGCGGCGTCATTGGCCTCGAGGAACCGGTTGCTGCCCCTGTCGTAGACCCACATAGGCTGCGGGCTCTGCAAAAACAGGACGTTGAAAATATCGTCTTCCCGTGGCCGGGTTCCGAGCGAGGCTGGGGCAAGGACGGAGTGCAGCAGTTTTGCTGGGGCTCCCTGCAAATTTGACATTTGTACTCCTAAGGATCGAGTTCTCGAACCTAACAGTACGCAGCCAGCATTTTGATTGACTTTACTTACTGAAGAGGACGGCTTATAGCAACGATGAACCTATCTCAGGTATTTACAAGAGTACGCGGGTCATACCGGGGGTGCTGTAGGAGTACAGAGCCGGGTTCGATGCAGGCCTAGTAAGTAACGGTGATTGAATAGGATACGAAAACAATGTAAGCGGTGGGTATTAGCACTTAGGAGCATTTCTAAGGCTATTGCCTTATCCGCGGGTTCGCCACCGAATACAGCACGTCCGTCAGAAAATTTACCGCGACATAGGTCAGGCCGATAGCCAGGATGCATCCCTGGACGAGGTAATAGTCGCGGTTGGAGATGGCTTGAATGGTGAGGCGGCCGATGCCGGGCCAGGAGAAGATCGTCTCGGTGACGATGGCGCCCGCTAGCAGCGCGCCGAATTGCAAGCCCAGCACGGTGATGATGGGGATCATGGCGTTGCGTAGGGCGTGGCGGTAAACAACGGTGCGCTCGGGCAGGCCCTTGGCGCGGGCGGTGCGGATGTAGTCCTGGCTGAGTTCTTCGAGCATGGAGGTGCGGACCATACGAGTGAGAATGGCGGCGAGGGCGCTGCCCATAGTTACGGCCGGTAGGACGAGGCTGGCGAAGGAGCCAGCGCCGGAGACGGGGAGCCATCCCAACTTGATGGCGAAAAGAAGAATGAGTATAGGGCCGAGGGCGAAGTTGGGGAATGAGAGGCCGAAGAGGCTGATCACGGAAAGTAGCCGGTCATCCCAGCGGTTGCGGCGGCGTGCGGAGCGGACTCCGGCAGGGATCGAGAGGATGATGGCGATGAACAGCGAGGCCAGAGTTAGTTGGAGCGTATAGGGGTAGCGCTGGGCGATTAAGTGAGTAACGCTTTGGTTATAGCGGAAGGATGGGCCGAGGTCGCCGTGAAAGATGCCTTTCCAGTAATGCAGATATTGGTCGGCGAGTGGGGCGTCGAGACCATAGGCATGGCGAGTCGCTTGAATATCCGCGGGCGGAGCGCCTTCGCCGAGCATTTGCTGGATGGGATCTCCGGGGACGAGGTGGATGAGAAGGAAGACGAGGCTTACGACCAGCCAGATTACTGGCAGGGTGTAGAGGACGCGTTGGAGGAGGAGTTTCATTAAGCTTCAGTGACCAGTGATCAGTGGCCGTTGGGCGGTGGTCGGTGGTCGGTCATGAGCGAGTCTGCAACCTGCTTCTTTGATGTGGGCGAGGTGGTGACGCATGTGTGCGACATAGTCCTCGACTACAAAGCTGAGAGTCAAGGGTTCGGAGTCGCCGATGGTGCAAGTGCGAGCCCAATCTGCATCGCCCACTGTGTTGGCGGCAGCGAGAAGTTGCCGATTCAGTGCGGCCCAGGTATCGATAATTTCATGCCAGTCGCGTTGCTGGTAAGCATGCACCTGCACCCAGCGTTGCTGCTCGTAACCCGGCATGGCGGGCCGGTCTTCGAATAGCATTCGGACGATCCGCTGATGGTTGTTGGCAGCGGAATCGAGCAAGTGGCCTAATTCTTCTTTCGGCGACCATTTTCCAGAAGACGGCTTGACCGCTGCGACGTCCTCTGACAATTCCGCCAGCAGCGACGGTTCGGTCTCCACAAGATGCTTAAGTAGCTCTACGGCTGGCTGCACTCGATCCTCCAAAATTAGTTCAGTCTCCGCCCTGCTTGGCACTGCCGGCTTTGTTTTCGGCGCCTTCCAGTTTTTCGATTTTTACACGAGCGATGCGGTGGGCCTCCATTTCAGCAACAGTGTACCGATGGCCTTCGAACTCGAAGGATTCCCCCAGGTGCGGAATATGTTGCAGGCGGGCCAGAATGAATCCGGCGAGAGTTTCGAAACCGGCGTCGCGGGGAAGAATGAGGCCGTACTGGGTTTCCAGGTCGAGGATGTTGACGGAACCTTCGAGCAGCATGACGGATTCGTCGGCTAACTCGGGCTGCGGCGGGGAGACATCGAATTCGTCTTCGATGTCGCCAACCAGTTGTTCGAGGATGTCTTCGACGGTGATTACGCCGGCGGTCGAGCCGAATTCATCTACGACAACGGCGAGGTGACGACGACGTCGTTTGAATTCGTCTAAGAGTTCTGACAAGACTTTGGTTTCTGGGACGACCAGCATGTCGTGCATGATGTGGCCGATCTGCATGCGGGAGATGCGGATGGCAAGAGGCTGGCCGAGGTTAATCAGGCGCAGGCGAACCCAGCGCACGAGTTCTTTGTAGTAGAGCACGCCGACGATGTGCTCGGGACCGCTTTGCGGGTCGTAGACAGGGATGCGGGAGTGCTGGCCTTCGACCACGCGGTTAAGGGCTTCGTCGAGCATGAGGTCGGCGGGGAGGGAAAAAATATCGGGGCGGGCCACCATGACTTCGCGAACGGTGATGTTATCAAGCTCGATCGCATTGTGGATCATCTCTTCCTGCGATTCTGGAATCTGGCCGAACTGGCGGCTTGCGGTAACGATGAGTTTGAGTTCGTCGGGCGAGTGGACCGCGCCACCGCGGCGGGTTTCGCGGGCACCGAAAGCGCGTAGCACCCAGCCTCCGGAGCGGCGCATAACGTAGAGCAAGGGGCGGGTGAGGGTGAGGAAAGCTTCCATGGGAGCGGCGACGGCCAGGGCGATTTGTTCGGAGCGCTGGAGGGCGAGAGTTTTCGGAACCAGTTCGCCGAGGAGAACGTGAAGGTAGGTGATCAGGCTGAAAGCGATGACGATGGCGAAGCCGTGAGCGTAGACGGCGGCATGGGGAATTTCCTGCACAAAATGGAGCGAGCCGACGAGCTGGGCAACCATGGGTTCGCCGATCCAGCCGAGGGTGAGGCTGACCATGGTGATGCCGAGTTGCACGCCGTTGACGACTTCGTCGAGGTGCTGGTGGAGGCGCTGGACGGTTCGGGCGCCGATACGGCCGGAGGAGATGAGCTGCTGGATACGGGTATCACGGACGCTGACCAGGGCGAACTCCGCGGCGGCGAAAAACGCGTTCGCCGCTACCAGGAGAAGGATGAGCAGCACGCGGAGCAGCACGAAGGCGATCATCTATGAGCAATTCTGATGGGCCATTCTAGCATTGGAAAAGTGAGGGTTGAATGGATTTTGGGGGTTGAGGGGACGGAGATTGGTTTCCAGTGATGCGATGGGTGCAGAATTCGGTGGGAAGGTGCGCTACCATTTTAGGTTGAGTAAGGTCTAATCCGGAGCGGAGTGGTCAGAACCGGTGAATTTGACCGGCCGGAAATCTTCGGAACAAACAGAGCTTAGGAAGCGTACCAGAGAGTGCAGGGATCCTTCGGCCCGCAAAGGACGCGGGCTTCAGACTGACAGGGCGGGGGCGGTTGTTCCCCTGAGTAGCTCACAAAGTTTTCCAGCAGACATTTTCGGGAGGTGGTTGTGAACGGAAGCGCAACGAATAAGAAGAAGCGTCGCAAATTGATTATCTGGGTGAGCGTGGTGGCGGTGCTGGTACTGCTGATTGCGGGCGGAGTGTTTGCGGCGACGCGCGGCGGGACGAAGATCGATCCGACGAAGCTGGCGAAGGTGGAAAAGGGCGACCTGGCGAAGAGCGTGGTGGCGACCGGGAAGGTTACCCCGATCACCAAGGTCGAAGTGAAGTCGAAGGCCAGCGGCATTGTGAAGAAGCTGCTAGTGGATTACGGCGACCGCGTCAAGAAAGGGCAACTGCTGGCGCAACTCGATAAGGTGGAGATTGAGGCGCAAGTAGCGCAATCGCGCGCGGCGCTGGATGCGGCGGAAGCGAACCTGAGCAGCTCGGAGGCGGATTTTCAACGGGCCAAGGTG
>Ga0116135_1000679_pt1 | contig 18472 bp, 10 predicted proteins | sample June2015DPH_20_1_FD_89738 | JGI IMG/M metagenome (GOLD analysis project Ga0116135, IMG submission 89738) | Peatland microbial communities from SPRUCE experiment site at the Marcell Experimental Forest, Minnesota, USA - June2015DPH_20_10 | ecosystem: Environmental > Terrestrial > Soil > Wetlands... | reverse complement strand
TTGGAAGAAACTGGATTGAGTCCATCGCAAAGCGGGGAGATCGTAGCGTGATCCGTCATAGCCAATACGAATCAGGCGCTCGCTGCGCCAGTGCCGGACATCGGCGAGCCAGGCCTCGTGATCTTCTCGTGTACAAGGTTGGGAAGATGCGTCCCAAACGTCGTTTGGGCGCGAACAATTGGGCGCGGGAATCTGCTGGCCGTCTGGTTCAAAATTGGTGTCCTGAGCAAAGGCTCCGACGGATAGGGCGCTGAGGACTGCCGTAAAGGCAAACACTCTGGCAAGATTCATGAGGACGCTCCTGCGCGAGGCTGATTGTGCTGCGACGTTAGGAATTTACCCGCCAATTACTGCTGGTGAATTTTCCCGCGAATTACAACTACGGACGCGGGTGGCAATTCGTAGGAGGTGTGCGCGTCGCCGTTCTCCTTGGTGTGCACAATGGGGCCGTCTGGATCAGCCGATCCGAAGGTCTCGGCGGTAACCGACGGTTCGGCCGGATATTCGGCGTGTCCGACATATCGAGTATGTCCAGGATGCCACCGATATTGACCTTTACCAAAAGTGGAGATGTCGACGGCGCCCTCAAACGAGTTATTTTCCCCGCTGGATTTATCAGAGAATGTGATTCTCACGCGATGGGAGTTTTCCTGATCGCGATTCACCGCCATGATGGACCACTGGCCATCCGGACGCTGGACGGCATACGCTGTGACCAGGGCATGACCTGCGCCGTCGTCAAGGTCGCCCTTGGCTGGGAATATTATGTTCTCGTCTGCGCCTGGCTTTACCCACTCGAGGTTGATGAGTTGCGAAACGAAGAATTGCGGCAACTCTTGTTCGATTTTGTATTGAGGATCCACAGTGAACATCCCGAATGTCCCTGGTGAATCATTGCAGCCGTGCTCCATCTGCAGCGGCAAATAATGAAAGAAATAGACCCCATTTCCTCCGGCGGTCAAAAAAGAGCCGATGTAATCGGCGAGCCAGACGCCGGAAAAAATATCCATGAAGGTTTCGCTGGAGGCGGCGGATAGATTCGATTCAGTGATGAATGTAGGAAGATCGGCAGGGATTCCGTCCTTGCGCCAGACTTGCAAGATGTGGGTCACGAGCCGGGGCTCATCGTAGAGACTGCCCCAGGGAATCCGGCAGCCTTCATAGGGATAATGCTCGAAAGAAAAAAACGCCAGATCGTTCATGCGGCCATGTTGCTTTAGATAATCGAGAAACCGAGCTGTCCACGATGACTTGCCGCTGGCGTCAAGCCATGTCTCTACGTCCTCGGTGGTTCCCTGGAACGAGGGTCCGCCCAGCTTCAGAGCCGGATCAAGACGGTGGAGTGCGGTCGCCCACTGCAAGTAGAGCGAGCCGTAATCTTCCGGCGCCAGATATTGACCATCGGCTTCCTCGCCCATTTCGATGTAAGAGACGGGATAATTGCGTTTCTTCAGGTAGGAGATTTCCGCGACGGCATTTTCCGGAGTGTCGTAAACCAGCGCAATAGGAATCATGGCGGGAAGGTTGCGGGTTACGCCACTGCTAAAGAAAAGATCGAAGCCTACTTGCGCCTGATGGGTGGTGCCGAGATCGGAAGCCGAATGCCACGGGTCAACGGAGGAACAATAGGTGGTGGTCTGCTCCTGGTCTTGAGTATGCCGCATGATGTCGTGGAACTCACCGTCGGCGGAAGTCGTTCCAGCATAGAGTTCGCGGATAGCGTAGCCAACGCAGGCGCGCGAATCAGAGGCAGGATGGTCGCCGCAGCTGTTCGACGACTCAGTCATTAAAATTCGGAGGAATCGTACGGGCAGTGCAGTGGGATTTAAGCGAAGGAGTTGCGACCCGCCTTCACCGTGTTCGATCGCGCCCATGGCGAAATCCTGCCACGCTCCCTTGGTCGGGCTGTGCATGGGATCTGCGCCCGTCCACTGCTGCACCTTGAACTTCGTGGCATAAGGCTCGGCCCAACTTATTTTTAAGCTGTCGACTTGTTGCACCTGCGCCAGGTCGATGATCACCCACTGCGGATGAAGACCGTCGCTTTCTCCGGTGAAGGCGTGAGTCAGGTAGGGATTACTTTTCCAATACGTGTTCTCATCGCCATCGGTCATGCGGGAAAAGCCGGCGTTGGGAGTACCGTCATTGCGAGTAAAGCCGCGGTGCGGCAACGAGTATCCATAGGAGTAGCGAATGGGCTTCGTGGAACTTGTAGACCCGGTGAAGTAACCTTTTTCGCCGGGCTCGCTCCAACTGCCTTCAGGGTTCCAATGCCACGCCTCGATCGAAAGTTCGGTGTTGTTGCGGTAGCTGACGGGCTGCCAGCCAGAGGCCATGGCGCGGGCGAGATTTGGCTGGCTCAGCCCGGTGGCGATTGCCTCGGGGGCGATGCGATCAATTCCTGCGCCTAGAGTCTGGTTGGGACGAAAGCGGTTGGCGGCGTGACCGGGAGTGATATCGACAACGATGTTCTGCGCTGCGGAGATGCTCACCAGCGCTATTGCAAGTGAAAAATAAGCACAAGAAAACCCTAGAACTGCGCGCTTGCTTTTCAAGAAGTAGCTCCTTCGAGTCAGGGTGTCGCGCGTTTTTGATTTCTGAATTGCTCTGAAATTGTCCTCAGCAACTTGCCGTCGGAAGTATCTCCGCTCAGTTCCCAGATCATCACACCGCCTAGACCTTGATCCTTTGCATATTCCAGTTTGGCTCCGATCGAAATTTCGTCATCATAGGTCCAGAATGTAAGACCATCGAAAAGCCAGGGCGCCAAAGAATCGGGATCGCGATACTCGGTGAACTCGCTTCGGATGGAAGAGATGTAACTATACGGGATATCGGTGTGCGAGGGTCGCCCGAGTTGAAACAGTCCATGATTGGCAGGCCATACATTGCTCCAGGAGTAGGCGTAAAAGGGAAGGCCCATGAGAATCTTGGAATCCGGTACCCCGGCTTTTTCATATCCGCGGATCGTGTGATCAACGTCGCTGCTCTTTTCCGGATCGCCCGGCGAGCTGTAAAGAGGAGCAACCAGACCGGTTCTCTCGCTCCATGGCCCACTATAGTCGTAGTTCATAACCCCGACCTGATCGACATAGAGAGCGACCGTCTCCATATCGAGATGCTGGTAGCTCGCGCCAAAATCGCCCATGGCAACGCTCAACAGAAGGCCGGGACGCGCCGCATCGAGCTGCCGGCGAAATTCCGCAAGCAGCGCAAGGAAGTTATACTTGTCGACATCCCGGGGGTATTCCCAATCGATATCGATGCCGTCGAACAAACCCGGCACCTCAACTCCGTCGGCAAACTTACCCTCGATGAAAGTTTGTACGCAGGAAGCGACAAAGGCGAACACGTTGCCGGGCTGTGCCGCCTCGGCAAAAGAGTCCGGGTTTCCCTCTAGCGAGATTACGATTTTAACTTGAGGGTAGAGTCGCTTCAACTCCTGCAATTGATGAAAGTTTCCTTTCAAAGGCATCTCGGCAAAGTCTGCGGTGCCATTGACACTATCCTCGGGCGAAAATAAGTAGTCCAAATCCGCATTCGCATCCGCGATAGTGCATTCATTATCTTTAATGTGCCCTTGGGAGTAGTTGATTTGGTCAAGCATCCGCATAGCCCCCTCGGAGATGAGGTTCTTCACAAAGAAGCGTTTGTGAATACCCCATGCGGGAAAGTAACCCACCACGATCGGCGGTTCGGGAGCAACAGAGTCTCGAGCCGCTGAAAGCACACCGCCGAACAACAAGGCCGTCGCCAACGCGATTCTGACCCAAGGCTTCCAGTTCTTGTGCGAATGATTACTTGCCCGCATTGCCCGGACCTCCTACGGGGTAAATTCGCGGAAGCCGCTGCTCCACTGGCGGTAAAGGGGGAAACGAAGCATGCGGCTCGTCTTGATACCAATATGCGACTGAGAAGAAGTTGTCCGAGCGGTGATTGGCGTGACCATGTTCAATGGTGGCACGCAGTGACTTGGTAAAAGGGATCGGAGAATCCAAGTGAAATCGATACACGGAAGAACGGCTACCGGCGAACTCGGGCCCCTTCACAGGAGCTCCGAAAGAATCGTAGGAAAAGGGATGATCGCCAAAATCCCAGGCGCCGAGAAAATAATCCTCCGAGCCAGTACCGTTGATGGAGGGAACTTTTTCTCCATCGACAAAGAACATGTCGTCGCCCTCGCCCCACCAACCATCCTGGTTCTGAAGAACGGACATGGTCACGCCCACGAAATGTCCTTGTCCAGTTGCTTCCAGCCAGACATAGTTATCTTGTCCATCAAGATTTTTTTTGGCGTTCACAGCTGGCGTATCGTTCGAGTTCCATTGATTTGTCCAGCCTTTCGCGGGCGTCGCCTGACGGTATTGCGCATGGAAGTACATAGTGTCCGCAGGAAGATCTTTCAAGGCTTGATAGTCAATATTGAAATAGAATGCGTCCGTTTCTTCTTTTCCTCCATTCGTTACTGTAATGCGGGCTCGCTTCCGGAAAGGCATGAGAAAGAAGCAGTTCAGCGCCTTATCCGAGGCTACGGCCAGCGGCGTGGATTCATAAAGAAAGTAGTCTCCCAAGCCGAGACCGAAGAAATCACCGATGGGAGCTTCAACGCTGGGCGAAGTTTCGCTGTCCCAGTACATTCGAAGAACCAGCTTCTTCAAGTGATACTGTTCAGAAGAAGCAATCGTAATCCAGATGTGAGTAATCATTCCGGGCCCGGAATCGTCGAGCAATGTGAGGGTGTCGCCGGGAGCAATCTTGCGGAAGTCATCATTGCCACCGCTGCGGTCGTAGCTGGAAGCGCGCTTCTGGATGTAGGGATGAGGCGAAATAAGGCCGGAGAGTTGCGCGTTCTGACCAAGCGCCGACTGTGCGCAAGTTGGAGTGAATATTAATATGCAGAGCGCACAACAAACTCCAGAAGCGTATGACTCACGCCTCTTCATCGGGACACTCGCGCGATATAAACCGCGAAAGGATCGAGCGCGACGTGCTCCAAGGAACCAATCGGTTGAGAAGTCGAGGTAGTAAGAAGTGTAGCCACTTTGGCCTGCGAGAACCCTTCTCCGGAGAGATTAAAACTGATTGTCTGCGGGATTGCTGACATATTCAGCACGACCAGAACGGCTTCGTTCTTATACCGGCGAAGGTACGATAGGACATTAGAGTTGTTCTGGTTCAAAGCAACATAATCACCATTCAGCAACGCCGCGTCCTGGTGCCGGAGCGCCAGCAGGTGTTTGTAGAATTGCAGAACCGACTCTGGCTGTTGGAGTTCGCCGGCCACATTGTGGGTGTGATAGCTGCTTGGGACCGGCAACCAGGGCTTGGCGGCGCTGAATCCTGCATTCGGCGAATCATTCCATTGCATCGGAGTACGTTCACCGTCGCGGCCTTTCTCTTCAGGCCAGCCGGCGATACCGATCGGGTCCCTCACGTCTTCCTTGCGCACTGGGTCGTTGTTTTCCATTCCAAGTTCCTCGCCGTAGTACATAACGGGCGTGCCGCGCAAGGTGAGGTACATGCCAGCCATCAACTTGGCAATTTGATCATTATGCTTGCCGTCGCCGTAGCGGTCATAAGAGCGCGGCATATCGTGATTGCTGATGACATAGACAGGCCAACCGCCGGTGGATTCCGCATTCGCGATCTGCGCCCGGAAATCGTTGGCGGAAAGCTTATTCACCGTGCAGAACATAAAATCCATGGGCAGTTGGATCTCGTCATTGTGGTCGCCATAATATTCTTTTAGTTCGTCTCGATTGGAAGTGTAGGTTTCTCCGATCAATACAGCATCATGCTCATCGGCGACCTTGCGCAGTTTCTTTAACTCGGTGTGAACCTCCGGCAACTTGTCGTTGTATTTGTTCTCCATGTTGGGATCGCCCAACTCGTTCTTGCCCGGAAGCACCGGGTTGTCATGAAGGTTGGGATCTTCGAACAGGAGATCGACGGCGTCGAGCCGAAAGCCCGAGACGCCGCGTTCGTACCAAAAGCGGGTCACGTCAAACATGGCCTTCTCTACCGCGGGGTTGCGCCAGTTGAGGTCGGGCTGGCCGACAGCGAAATAGTGGTAATAGTACTGGCCGGTTTTAGCGTCGAATTGCCAGGCGGAGCCGCCGAAGCCGGAAATCCAATTGTTTGGCGGGACACCGGGCGCCTTGCCATCCCTCCAGATATACCAGTCGCGATGCGCGGATGTTCGCGACGAGGCAGAATCGATGAACCATTTGTGCTGCGGCGAAGTGTGGTTGAGAACGAAATCCATGATGATGCGAATATTGTGCTGCTTCGCATCATTCGCCAGGTTCTGAAAATCTTTCAGCGTGCCATACATGGGATCGATATCTTCGTAATCGGAAACGTCATAGCCGAAATCGACTTGCGGCGAAGGGTAACAGGGAGAGATCCAGATGGCGTCGACCCCCAAATCTTTCAAATAATCCAGCTTCGACGCGATGCCGTTCAGATCTCCGATGCCGTCTCCGTTGCTGTCGGCAAAGCTACGAGGATAAATCTCATAGAAGACCGCGTCTTGCCACCACTGATGGCCTTCGGCGTCCACCGGCCGGGTTTGCGCTTGAGAGAATGATAAGGCGAGGAACACAATTGCTAACAAAGAAGCGGCATGATGAAACTTTTGAGACATGCGAATCAGTTCCTCCAATATCCTCAAGTGAGACTGAACTTCCTTATCCACTAACGCGCAATAAAATGAAAGACAACAGTGGCCTGCGGATCAACACCCGGTGCGCTTGCTGGAAGCTGTAAGCGCACCTTAGCCAGTTCGGCCGTGCCCTTCTCAAGATCACCCCCCTGCACCGAACTGATCTGGCCAGGATTCCACGCGGAGAGTTCATAAGTCTCTCCTGCGGTACCGGAGATGGCCAGGGTAAGTGCGTCCCGCGACAGCGTCCACAACTCGGAGATCACGCGCATCCCTCGACTCGCAGTGCCCAATGGCGGCAGGCTCGCCGAGTCGCCGATTTCAAAGTCATCCTTCATGTGAATCTCCACGGTACTTCTGCCACTGGTCGGTGCAAAGCTCACGGTTACGTGTTGATCGGAATAATTCGTTTGCAAATGAAATGGCAGGGTTCGGCCATTGATCTCGACCCGCATAATCTTGGTGCGCAGACTTACTGCAGGAGAGAACTCCAGGGAACATTTTCCGGTTCCTGCGGATTGCACTTCGAGCGCGATCGCGTCCGGGGTTCGCCGGTAACTTAGATCCAGCGTCTCTGCTCCGATCACAACATGATTGACCGAAAATGAACTCCACTCGACGGGAACGTGCGGAGAAAAATCCAAATGACAATTGGTGGCGTCCGCCTGCAAGCCAAGCAATCCTGTTAGCAGAGGATTGACGACCATCGCCGCCGACCAAATCTGCTGCGGCGAACCAGTCGCCAGAGTCTGATAGTAATCGCCGGAGAGCACTTCGGCAGCGTGTCCGAGCGATCCATCCAAGGCCAGCAGAGCGTTGGCCCGGAGGTTTGAGTAGGCGGGAAGCGCCCGGTGGTAGCGGTATTCCCCAACGGACGCCCATCCAGTGAACAGAGGCCATACAGTTCCGTAGTGATAGCCGCCGGGATTGTACCTTGGATCATGCGAGGAAATTATTCTCATGCCCCAGTCGGTCTGTTGGCTGGGGCCGGCGAGATTCTGAATCATGCTCTCAACATGATCGGCGTCGAGTTCCTCAAACCACATGGGAACGGTGCCGAGAACACTGGGTACGTTCACGAGTTGGTTATTCTTATCGATGGCGTAGCCGTAGATTTTCTGTGCCGGAGACCAAAAAGCTTTATCCAGCAGCGGCCGTTGATGCTCGAAGGCTTCCTCTGATTCCTTCGCAACATCGTCCTTTCCCAGAAGATGGGCGAGGTGAGACAGTGACCGGGCTGCCTCGATCCCAAGTGACGCCTGGTAAATTTCAGTTCGTACCGGATAGAGCGGCCCCCCCTCAATCCAGCCCGTTCCCGCGCCGACGTTTTCGGCAAACCCTTGCGCGTCATATGTCGATCGAAGGAACTCATAGGCGCGCCAGAGGTTGTCCCATTTCTGCCGGGCGAACTCGAGGTCTCCACTGCGGGTTACATAGTTATCGATTGCAATAATGAAGAGCGGAGTGGAGTCAGCAGCATCGTACGCGTAGGAAGTCTTAAACCAGTTCACAAAGCTTGCGCTTTGGGAGATTTCGTGGGGAATCTTGCCATCCGCCCGCTGGTGCCGGCTCAAGAACTGTAGAGCGTTCCGGACGGTTGAAAAATCGCCCTCGGCATCCAGGGCAAGAGAAGTCCACTCCGCGTCGCGGCCAAAAAACCATGCAAAGCCGGGGCGGTAGTCATCTCCGGATTTGTTATATCCGGCTATTAGGCCTTCCCCCAGGAAAGGGTTCTGCACCACGCCTTGCAGCATGCTTACCTTCGACCAGTCGTATGCTCTTTCGATCTCCTTATCCGGCAGATCGAGCTTGACGGTACGATCGAGATAATCGCTGTAGTAGCTTGCCGAACTGCTGAGGAGTGCCGGATAGTCTGTGGCCAGGCGATGATAGAGCTGAGGGAGGGAACCTTTGCCGTCGATAGTAGCGGCAATGACGAGCAGCTTTGTGTCAGTCCCCTTGGCTGTCGGACCCAGAAGAATGGAATCGTATTCCGAAGAGTTGTAGTTGCTGGATTGTTTCTCCGCGCCTTTGACTCCTGAGGGAGAACCGACGATAGCTTCGAATTTCCCGGACTCTTCCCCGCAGCGGAAAGCTCGGAGGACCGGGTCCCAATCTTCGCTCGCGCCCCCAAAAGCTCCGGGCCATTCCAGTTGAAAATCAGGAATGAACAGGGCCTCGATCTCAAGAGGTTCCGTGGTCTGAACTTCAAAAGCAATGATTGCGCCGGATTCATGCACCGGCACGAAAAGAGTTTCGCGGACGGAAAAAACGTCGCCGGTATACACGATCGTGCTCGATTCAGGGCGAACGATCAAGGTTCGAGCCAAAGTTTCCGCAGGTAAGACAGCGTTTCCGAGGTGAAAGCGCAAATGCAAATCGCGGAGAATTTTTACGGGATAGACCCACGCCTCGAACGAGCCTCCTTCGTTCCCGAAAATTCCGGCACGCTGACCTACCGCTGAAACAAATTCCCAGGAACGAATCGGCCGCGAAAGTTCGAGAGATTGCGCCGGCTCCTGGGCAAATCCTGGGGCGAGCAGAAGCAGGCCGCAAACCAGGGCAACTCTCATGGCAAACGCAGAGCGTAGGCGGAATGAGGAGAGCAGGCGATTCATGAGTCGGATTGCCCTGCGAGTATAGACCCGGAGCCAAGGTTTTTGGAAGGTTTCAATGTGCCATTCAGCGAACCATCGGCGCGCGCCGATGTTTTACCGGACAAAAATTCCGCTGACTGCTTGCCATGCGGCTCTGGGACGATTCGGACAATCGCGCTTCCAGCTTTTGCCTTGACACCGGGCACGAGTTTGACCGAGGATGGGCGGGCAAATTTTGAAGCGATTCAGTTCAGCTGTTAAAAATGCAGAGGCAAACTAAAATGCAGGACCGTCCAGTCGATCAGCTCTTGCCTCGTTCGCCGCAGGAACGGTCATGATCGGCCGCCGCAAATTCCTCCGCGAGAGCGCACTGGGGGCCAGCGCGCTTCTGCTCGCTCGACCGGCTAGCCTGGCGACCGCCGCGCTGTCGAGCGGACCTGACACTCGTATCGAGATTCTGCCGGGAGAGGTTCTTGGGACAATCTCTCCGAATATCTACGGGCATTTTCTCGAACATATTGGCGGCGTGATTTATGACGGAGTATGGGTTGGAGAAAACTCGAAGATTCTGAACGTCGGCGGAATTCGCAAAGACCTGATCGACGAAATGTGCAAGATCAAGGCCCCCGTGGTTCGCTATCCGGGTGGCTGCTTTGCCGACAGCTACGACTGGCGCGACGGAGTCGGCCCGGCTGAGAAGCGCCCTCGAAGAACGAATTTTTGGAACAACGAAGACGAGACTAGCGGAGCGCCCGCCAATCACCACTTTGAATCCAACCAGTTCGGCACGGATGAATTCATGCGCTTCTGCAAGGCCGTCGGGTGCCAGCCTTATCTAGCCGCGAATGTGCGAAGCCTGCCGGCCGAAGATTTCTACCGCTGGGTAGAATACTGCAACTCTCCCGCCGGCAGCACTTCGCTGGCCGAGCAGCGCGCCGCTTCCGGATCTCCCCAACCCTATGATGTCCGCTACTGGGGCGTGGGAAATGAGTCCTGGGGGTGTGGCGGAAACTTTACCGCTCAGGAATATGCCGTCGAATTTCGCAGGTACACCACTTGGGTTCCGGAGTATGGACATCCTTTATCCTTCGTCGCCTCCGGTCCAAACTCTGACAACTGGCAGTGGACCCAGGGATTTTTCGAGGAGATTGCGCGAAAGGATAAAGATCTATTCAGCTCCATCTTCGGCTGGGCGCTCCACTACTATTCCTGGAACCTGAGCCGAGGCCGCACGCAGAACTGGGATGATGCCAAGGGCGACGCGATCAAGTTCGATGTTCAGGATTGGTACGAGGTTCTGCGCGAGGGGAACCGGCTTGAATCGCTCATCGAGGGCCACTGGCAGGCCATGCACGAGTTCGATTCCGAGCACCAGGTCAAACTGGTGGTCGACGAGTGGGGCGCCTGGTACCGTCCCGGGAGCGAACTCACCCCAGGCAATTTTCTGGAGCAGGTTCCCACTCTTCGGGATGCCGTTTTCAGCGCCATGGCGCTCGATACCTTTAACCGGCATCCGGAAAAAGTCACGCTGGCAAGCCCGGCGCAACTGGTGAATTGTCTCAACAGCCTTTACCTTGCGCACGAAGACAAGTTTTGCATCACGCCAATAGGACACGTCTTTGGAATGTACAGCGCACATCAGGCAGGCGACGCGGTACGCGCGATTATTTCCGCGCCGAGCATTCACTACCTCCGCGACAACAAACCGGCATCGTTTTGTGGAATGGCGGGCTCGGCTTCGATGCGCGGCAAGGATTTAACACTGACTGTGGTGAACCCGAGTGTGAGCGAAACCCGGGAGACCGAAATCCTGCTTCGAGGTGCTTCGCTTCGATCCGCGAAGTCGACCACGCTCTCCAACTCAGATCTCCACGCCCGCAACACTTTCGATCAGAGAAATGCAGTGACGCCGGAGTCGAAAGACCTGCAAGCGGCGGGGAAGGTGATCACGATCCAAATCGCCCCCGCCTCCGTGACCAAGCTGGATCTCACTCTTATGTGAGAGCGGAAGCGTGATGAGCTTAAGTTCTTATGGCAACGATTGCAGAAGTAGCGAAACGCGCTCGAGCATCAACGGGAACGGTCTCCAACGTGATCCGGGGAACTGTCCGGGTAAGCCCTGCTTTGCGAGCTCGCGTCGAGGTTGCCATTCGAGATCTCGATTTTCATCCTAACGAGATTGCCCGCAGTCTGAAAGTGAACCAGACCTACATGTTGGGGCTGGTGCTTCCCGATGTTACCAACCCGTTTTTTCCGCAAGTCATACGCGGTGCGGAAGACCGGGCTCTGGAGCGGGGCTTCTTGCTGGTCACGGCGAACACCGACGAACAAATCGAGCGCGAACGCAGGATTGTCTCCGCGCTGCGTTCACGCAGGGTGGATGGAATTCTCCTTGCTCCAACCAGAGGAAAGGACGTTGACCATATTCGGCGTACCATCGAGTCAGGAATTCCTGTCGTATGTCTGGATCGGGTTCCAACCGGAGTGAAGATTGATGCCGTTCTGTTGGATAACGTCCGCGGCGCTCAAGAATGCGTACGCCATCTGATACGCAGCGGATATCGCCGTATTGCGATCATCACCGGGCCGCTCGAACTGGGCGTTGCACGCGAGCGCCTTCGAGGATACGAAGAGGGGCTGCAAGAGGCAGGTATTCCGATTTCGAAAGATCTGATTCTGGAAGGAGACTTCCGCGAAAGTTCCGGATATCGGCTGGCCAAGCAGCTTCTGTTGCGGTTCGCCCGGCCATCTGCGATTTTGGTTTCGAATGGCGTGATGGCCTTGGGAGCGCTGCAAGCCTTCGAGGAGCTCGGAGTGCGTTGCCCCGAAGACGTAGCGCTCGCTAATTTTGACGACGTCGTTGGCAGCCATTCTTTTCACCCACAACTCACCGTGGTGGCACAGCCGGGATATGAGATTGGCGCTCTCGGCGCAATCATGCTGATGGACCGGATTGACGGCAAGGCGAGAAAGAAAGCTTTCGTGGCGCGGCTGGCGCCAACTCTGATTGTCCGCGAGTCGACCCGATCCCGGTTTTTGTCCAAAATCGCTATCAATAGTCCTGCTTTACATCCTAAAAAGGCTATCCCCAGTGCTTAAGAGAATTTTCCGCCATAGAATTTTCCGCCCTATGCCTTCAACCCAAGTTTTTTTCTTCACATTGCTCGCTTCTATTCTGTGTGTGACTTTGCCTTCAGTGGCTCAGCTTCCCTACTCGCGGCAGCAGGTTACCGAAGCCCAGCTAAAGGCCGGCTTTGAGAATCCTCCTGCCTCCGCTCGGCCTATGGTGCGATGGTGGTGGCCGGGCGGTGATGTTACCGATGAAGAAATCGCTCGCGAACTGAAGATTATCAAGGATGCAGGATTGGGTGGAGTCGAAATTCAATCCTTCAAGGACGGACTAAATCCGTTGCCCACCGCGGATGTCGCCCGCCGCGTCGACAGCTTTCTTACGCCGGAATGGTTTAATCATGTGAAATATGCTATCGAAGAAGGTGGCCGCCTTGGCCTCGACGTCGATCTCACATTCGGCTCAGGGTGGCCATTTGGCGGTCCTTACATTCCGTTGGAGCTCGCCTCGCGGAAATTAATCGTTCACGAAATTGCTCTCACTGGCCCGGCTGCATTTTCAAGTCAATTTCCTGGGGCTCCGCTCGGAGCCGCGGAGAAGCTCGTCGCTGTAATCGCAGCGCCGGGGTCGTTACCCTCTATCGGCAAGAGAAAACTCCAGGAGTTTTCTGATTCCGTGCCCATCAATGCAGTAACCGCCTCGGGCAAGGTCGACGTTGCATCTGCGATTGTGCTCACACAGCGGATCGGTGAGGACGGGAGCTTGAAGTGGGATGTACCTGCAGGGCAGTGGATTTTGTTCAGCTTCATTCAAGCGCCAACCCTGCAAACTGTAGAAGGTGGAGCAGGAGTTGGGACCCAGTGGGTTCTCGACCACCTGAAACGTAAGGCCCTCGACCAGCAAATCGCAGCCGTGGGCGAGGCCTCCAAGAAATATTTCGGCGACGATTTCGGAAAGTCCCTGCGGGCCATTTTCTGTGACAGTCTGGAAGTGACTGCCGAAAGCATGTATTGGACCGACGACTTCCTCGCCGAATTCCAAAAACGCCGAGGCTACGACCTCACTCCGTATTTGCCGTTGGTGAAGCGGCCGGGCGAAAGCGATCCCGGGGAAGAGTATCCCTCCCTCCCATTCTTCGATGGTCCGGAAATCGGCGAGCGTGTACGGCACGACTACTGGATGACCGTTTCGGACTTGATGATCGAGAACTTCTACCAGCCTCTGGTCGATTGGGGTCACAGCAATCAGCTCAAGGTCCGGATACAGGCCCATGGGGCCCCCGCGGACTTGCTACGCATCTACGGTCAGGCTGATTTTCCGGAAACCGAGGTGCTCTACGCCGACGGCCGCTATGATTTCCTGAAGCTGGCTTCTTCCGGCGGGCACCTGTTTGGCCGAAACATTATCTCCAGCGAGAGTTTCGTTTGGCGCGACCATCCCTACGAAACCACGCCCGAATTGATGAAGATAAACGCCGATGAATTGTTCTCTGCTGGCATCACTCGTATCGGCTACCACGGTTTTCCTTATGAATATATGGACCGCCCGGATCCAGGCTGGTTCCCGTTTTCATCGCAATATGAGCTCATCTACACTTTTTCTTCGCATCTGAATTTTCACAATCCCTTCTGGCCATTTCTCAAACCACTGAACGATTACATGGCCCGGGTGGGAACGCTTTTGCAGGCGGGTCACAGCGTTTCTCGTGTTGCTCTGTATTCTCACCGTCTCTATTATCCGAGCTGGATGCCTGTCGATGAGGATTATCCGCTCGAATATTCTCTGATGGCGAATGGATATAACTTCGATTTCATCAACGAAGACACGCTATTGCATCACGCAAGCGTGGAAAACCACGAACTGCACACGCCGGGAAACGTCTATCCCTCATTAGTGCTGCGCGATGAAACCAGGATCACGCTGCAATTGGCGGAGAAATTAAGAGACTTTGCACGAGCTGGATTGCCCATCGTCTTTGCTGAACAGATGCCCTCCGAAGAAGTGTCTTTCAAGGACTATCGAGATAACGGCAAGCAGATTCAGCAGATCATGCGGGAAATCGTTGGAAGCGATCAGGGCCTAAAGTCAAAACCGGCAATTGGCCAGGGTCGTGGAAGCGTCCGTTTTATTCAGGACGCGACCACTGTGCCCGAGCTGCTGCAATCTGAATTGAAGGTCGAGCCGAACGTGCGGTTCGCTACTCCTGAACCGAACATTTTCTTTCAGCAGTTTGACCTGAACTCGGCGAGTTTCTTTTTCTTTCGCAATCCCGACTCACTGTCTCAGAATCTTCGCGTGACATTGGATGCTGGCAGCCGCATTCCGCAGATCTGGAACCCCTGGACAGGCGGAGTAGTCGAAGCCCCAGTGTATCGCTCCGAGAAGGGAAGCGTTACGCTGGATATCCATCTCAATCCTTATGGTTCCGAGGTGATCGGTCTGGTGGATGCGCCCGAAGAGAAGCATGTCGTGCGCACCAGCTTTCCGGCAGTAGAGCGGACCTCGGAGGGACTCTTTGGCGTGACCTCCGAAGCGGGAACCTACGTCACAGAATTTAGCGACCAAGAAAAAAAATCTACGCCGATTTCCGAGAAGGATATTCCACTGTCTCTAACTCTCGGTCCGAACTGGGATCTTAGTCTTGTCGGAAATGACAAAGACGGCAAAGAATGGACTGAAAAGATTCATGCGGCCCCTCTGCGCGATTGGAGCCTGTCGCAAAACCTGCGGTATTTTTCCGGCCATGGTCACTATAGTCTCGACGTTAATATCTCCAAGTCCTATCTGCGGCCCGGGTTGGCGCTTCAACTGGACCTGGGAGAAGTTCACGACGTGGCCGAGGTCTGGATCAACGGCCGGAAAATAGATTCCCTGATCATGCGCCCCTATCGCATGGATATTGCTCCATACCTGAAAGCGGGTAGCAACCATTTCGAGATTGTGGTAACGAATACCCTCCGCAATCGGCTGGTAGGCGATGGGGCGAGCGGCGATACGCACTTTGTAATGTTCCAGCGCCGCACCTTCTTCATGCCATCAGGACTAATAGGTCCAGTGCGGCTTGTGCCCGAAGCCAGGGTAAAGCTGCAATGAATCGCTGCCAGAGCATTCTCCTTGTAAGCCTTGTAAGCACCCAAGCGCGCAATTCCACGAGTCTTCGGTTCAGCATGAAAATAATGCAGTTTGGACTTGGGCGATCAAGAGGGATTAGAAAGTGTCGAGGCGGGTCTACCAATTCTGGACTTCGGTTATTGACTATTAATGTCAATACGCATTCTTGCTGGTGAAAATGCGAACCAAGGTCATGGTGATGATTTGCAGATCGAAGGTCAGGCTCCAGTTGCGGAGATAATACAAGTCGTATTCGACGCGCTTGGCAATGGAAGTGTCGCCGCGCCAGCCATTCACCTGCGCCCATCCGGTGATTCCGGCCTTAAACATGTGGCGGGAGTTGTAGCGATCGATCTCGGCGAGAAATCTTTCGACGAAGAACGGGCGCTCCGGGCGCGGTCCTACAATGCTCATGTCACCCTTCAGGACGTTGAGGAACTGAGGCACTTCGTCCAGGTTCGATCTTCGCAAGAAAGTTCCCACACTTGTACGGCGAGGATCCTTGTCGCAGGTCCAGCGCGTGTCTCCTTCCTCACGGCTTCCGACATTCATGGTGCGGAATTTGAACATACGGAACACGCGGCCGTTTAGTCCGACCCGATCTTGCACGAAAAAAATGGGGCCCCGACTACTGAGCTTAATCGCTAAGGCAATGAAGAGAGTGAGTGGCAGAGTTAGCAGGAGAATGAGGACCGAAAACGCGATATCAAAAATACGCTTTTGAACGAGATACGGACCGCTCTCCGCTAGGGTTGGGCGGAGATCGAGCATGCGGATGCCTCCGAGATCGATCAAGCGGTCGCGAAGGACCACGCCGTCTCCGAGATCGATAACTACGCGCGTGGGAACGCAAAGTTTCTCGAGAGCGGGAGCGATTGTATGAACTTCAGTGAGTCGGGAAGCAGGCAGGGCCACGATGACGTCGTTGATCGAATTGCCGTTGGTGAAGGTAGGAATCTGATCGAGTTCGTAGACCGGCCCATCGACTGCTATTTCCTGGCCGGGCATACGCACGAAACCCACGATGCGGCAAGGTAGTACCTCTCCCTGCAGCAGGGAAGTTCCTACCCGGCGAGCGAAGCGGTCAGTACCCACAACTAGAATCTTGACCTCGTTGCGGCCATCCTTGCGAAGCAACTCCATCGATACGCGAAACACCACCCGGGCGAGAGTTGCCAGCACGAACAAAGCGACGGCGCTGACGGCGATGACCACACGGGAGTAGCTCGCTTGACGGTATAGAAAACCAACCGCCATGACAACCGCGTAGGTGAAAGCCAAGGCTTCCAGCAGCCTGCGGCTCTTTCCTCCGGGAGCGTACAGTTGCTCCACGTTCCATAGCTCAGATTCTTCCGCCGCTATCGCCCACACGATGGTGGTGAGCAATAAAATGCCCCAATAGGAAGGCAAACCGGAAGGAGGGGTCCGCGAGAGCAAAAGGTTAAAGCCAAAGCGTACTTTCACTGCAATGAAATATGCGCAGGCAGGCAAAAGCAGAGTTAAGACTCTTAGATACAAACGAGCAAAGCTAAGGCGACTGCGAATCATACGTTTTCGCTAGGTGCGTCCATCTCAGAAACAATATTCTCTATCTTGGCCTGGGACTTTTGTCTAGCCCATACTCATATGCTGGTAAGCGCCCCAATGTCAAGAAAAGAAACGTTTTCCTAAAAAGCTGGGCCTTGTTGGTTAGCCCCAGCTGCTCACCTTACCTAACTTTGAAACATTATTTCATCGTGGGTTGCGCCACCGTTATCTGGGGTTGCCGTGATCCTCCAACCCCGAGTCGAAAAGAAAGTTGCGGAATACGAACCGAAAAAGAGCCTTAATTTTTTCATTCTCATGGTTGGTTTGCGATGGCACTTCCGCCTGCATGATGGAATAGCTTCTGCGGCTCAAAGGAGAGCTGTACGGCTGCAGTTACGTTTCTCGAAGTACTGGGCTGGATTACTGGGAAAAGCCAGCGTTCGTGCTGTACCCAGGCGGAAAGGCCGAGGTTGGAGCTCAACTGATAATCGCCTGACACACCAAAATCGGTAAGGCTTCCGCCGCCTGAGGCACCCACCGGCATGATGAACTCCTTGCTCACTTTCTGATGTCTGAAGTTGAACTGGATTTTGCTCTTAGGGTTAATCCAATAGGTCGTCCAGGCGTCGGCGCCTTGCCCCTGTCGTCCAATCCAGCTTCCGATTAGATTTCCATCGTTGGTGTAGCCGCTAAGGAAGCGGTCGTTATCGTAAAAGAAACCGTGCTGTGTGGTCTTGCTATCCGGAGGATCGCTGAAGATGCCCTCCACTCGAAAGTCGAGTTTCTGAATTCCTGGTACCCGCGACAGGTACAGGCCAGATGTGACGGCGGCCTTATTCCAGGCGAACCATGGGTTCGGTTCATCGTCAGTGAAAGCGTCAATGTAGAACGATAGCCAATCGCGCATCCCTGGAACTCGATAATCCAAGTCGAACCCGCCTCGGCGATCGCCGGGATCGGACGGCGATCCAGGAACCCCGTTGCCGGTCGAGAATCCGGCTTGCACGAGCTTATGCAGCGTGGCTGGGACGCCAGGACCTCCAAAGAGAGTGGTGATACTAATGCCGACCTCTAGATCGGAGGTGGGCTTGAGGCTAATTTTCTCCCCGACAATAAACGGCTGGTCGCTCAAGGACTGCGTCCAGGATCCAACGTAACCGGTCTTTACCCCATACACCCAATGGTAGCCTGCGAGTCGACCAACCAGGTAATCAAGCCGGATGTTCCCCAAAAGAGGCAATCTGAATGGTTTTACGCGGCTAACTTGCAGCATCAGGATAGGTGCTGCATTGGTGCTGAATAACATCGGTCCGCTCTTGTCCGCTCCCCACCAGAGAGCCTGCTTGCCGATGGTGAACTGCCAATTATCCAGCTGCATTCCAATGTAACCTTCGAGCAAGTCCATCTGATTGACAGCGGCTACCGGCGTAGTTGGTGGCGGCAACGGAAGGCCGTCGACCGCCTGGATGGTCTGCGATGCTAATGGAGAAAGCCCCGCAATCG
>Ga0116135_1000677_pt1 | contig 18499 bp, 7 predicted proteins | sample June2015DPH_20_1_FD_89738 | JGI IMG/M metagenome (GOLD analysis project Ga0116135, IMG submission 89738) | Peatland microbial communities from SPRUCE experiment site at the Marcell Experimental Forest, Minnesota, USA - June2015DPH_20_10 | ecosystem: Environmental > Terrestrial > Soil > Wetlands >... | reverse complement strand
ATAATCAGCGTTTGCTGCCCGGGGAGGGTGTCATCAACCTGACCGGCTTTTTGCAGGCGCTCGAAAGCATTCACTACAAGGATGCGCTGAGCGTAGAAGTCTTCGGGCGAACGAAAGACATGACACCAGAAGCAGCCGCGAAAGCCGGACTCGATAGCGCGCTTGCTGTCTTTCGTAAGGCCGGAGTTCCCGAGGGCTGAAGGGACAAACCAAGTAATTCCGCAGTCCCGAGCGGGCGCTACTTCGCCTGGTGGAATCCTGATTCCGCTTGGCGAGCCTGGAGAGTAAGCAGTAAGGCGTCATGAAAACCTTTGGCACTGCTGGCTTTTTCGGAGAGCTCTTCCAGCTTGTCGCTCTTACCTTCACAGTCTTCGATATATGCCTCGGCCGCGAGGAATTCGGCAACAGGATCCAGAGAAAAACGGAGGAAAGTAGTGGCTCCGAGCCGGCGTGACAACAATACTCCGTTGGCCTCCAATCGGCGGAGTGGATCGACTCCAGACAACACATTTAACGCCACCTTCAGAGCATCGTTTCCTTTGTCCCGAGTAAAGTCCTTGGAAAAGTAGTCGTCCCTTAGAGCCAATTTCGCCAGCACTTTTGCAGCCGTCAATACGTCGTCGTCCGTCATGAAGTCGTCTGATCCAGGGGTTTTCGGATTGATGCGCCTCATATAGTTCGAATAGACATCAGGAAGTGACTTCGAAAGTTCTGCCAAATCCCGACCTCTTTTCGCAAGAGCCACTGCCTCGGCAACAAAGAGCACAACGGGCAGCGGCAGAATTGGAATTTCCTCAATCGCATCTTGCCCGTTGGCCTTTACTGCGATCAAGTCACACAATCTCGTTCCCAGTTCCAGTTGCGACTGCATGCTGGCAAAGGGTCTTACCTCATCGACACCGGGAGTCGCGAAGAACTCCGGTCGCGATGTGGTGGAGCTTGGTAGCTTCTCGGCCTGCTGCCCGTTACCCTTGTGTATCCCGCTTGATATGTAAGGTTGGGACACGGATGCGTGCTGGACATTCGATCCCTCGGCGCCAGCGCCGAAATAGTGCTTGATGAGCGACATCATAAAATCCAGCAACGTGCTGGAATTGAGCGGCTGGGGATAAATGAATTGCTGGCCGTACGCCTCCAGATCTATTCGCTCTCGGGCCGTAAGTACTAAGGCGTTGCAATGAACGGCTCCGAAGAGCGTCCGGATGTAGGCTCGAGTTGGGGCGGACCTTTCCGACAGGCGATCAATCACTATCAAGAGCAAACCATTTTCGAGCAAAGCATCCAAAAGCCGATCTTCGATGCCTTCCCCAGAGTCGTACCAGGTATTTACCTTACGTCTGACGATGGCTCGTAAATCGGTAATGTCCTCATCGATCCAGATCGGCAGCCTGCACTCTTTAAATGCGCCGGGCCGTCCGCCTTCAATCGCAAGATCCCCAATATGCTTGGCAAGAGTTGTTTTGCCCGCGCCGCCCGGGCCAATAATCTGCACGACGTTCCGTCGAGCGCGAAACAGTGGTTCTAAGTCACTAGACGATGGAGAGGTCAGCAGGCGCGATGAAACGTCTTCCATTCGTAGAGGCAACGCCGTGTAAGGGACGTCGATATCGAGAGGATTCGAGCTCGCTGTCGTGCTCACCTTCCACGTCGCATCCCACGATTTCGCAGCGACCGCCCGATTGGCAATAATCCACGCCCGCAATGTCCGCGGGTGAGTCGCAAACCAGGGGAGGATGGTAAGTCTAAATAAGACTTTCACGATTTTGCCAACCCCTGGAATGTCCAAGCTCTCAGCGAGGTCGTAAATTTTTACCTTCCGGTAGAGATCCAGAATCAAGAGAGGACGAGTAAAGAGCAGAACCACGAGCACATCGATGAGCAAGTTAACACATCCCAGTGCGAGAGATGTTATCCAGTGCTCTCTAAAGAGATGGTAGGGATCGTAGGTGGGGTTCGCCTCGTAGTCGGATTCATACGGTCCATCTTTCAAGACGATTTTGAGACGCGCAGTCTCCCCCCGCCTGACATTGATTTGCTTTTCTGGATTTAGATTGAAGACCCATTGGTCCCCGCGTTTAACCGGGACGGTTTGAACGGGTTGAGGTATTCCTCCGCTGTCGTAGTTTGCTCCAAAGAGGCTAAGTTGAAATGGTTCAGTGGTGACATTTTCCTCACCGGCGACCCGCACTTGCAATTGTGCAGCCTCTGCCGTGGGTATCAATCGGACGTCGCGCACATAGGGAAGAAAGCCATCCTTTCTTCCGTGGAGGATAGCCCCCCTCGCCCCTACTGCCCACATTTGCGAACCGTCTCTAGTGCTGAATACCGACCGGAAAAACTGTGCAGACGGGAGGGCTGCGGAATCGGTCGGTTGTGGTAGCCAGCGATTTGCTCGTCGCGAATAGTAGAGGAGCGCTCCCTGCGCTCCTGAGGCCCAGAGCTGAGAGCCTTCGCTATCCCCAAAGATTGCACTGAGCCACGGATCCTGGCCGCTACGGTGCGTCATCTCCCATCTGGTCGACTGCGAAGAGTGATGTAGGATGATTCCCCTCTGTCCAACCGTCCATAGCTCCGAGCCATCGCTGCTTCCAAAGACCGATGCGAGAAAATTGTCAGTACCGCTGAGTGCTTTCTCCCAGCCTGCTGTCTCCTGTGAATAATGTAAGATCGTACCGGCCTCTCCCACCGCCCACGCTTGAGAGCCGTCGCTGGTTACAAAACAAGAGCTAAGCCAATTTGTAGTGGGAAGGGGTTGTTGTAGCTCCCAACGGGCCACCCTTGTCGAGTAATGCAAGATCGTTCCGCCTACTCCAACAGCCCATAACTGAGACCCGTCGCTAGCGCCAGATATGGCATAGAGCCAGTTGCTTGAGGGACTCGGTTCTGACACCCAGCGGCCCGACTGCTGAGCGTAATGCAAAATCATTCCCCTATCTCCCACAGCCCACACCTGCGAGCCGTCATCGGTTGCGAAAACTCCAGAAAGCGTATTTTGCGTTCCACTGCTCTGTCGTTCCCATTGGTCCGCTTGTTTGGAATAGTGAAGGATTGTTCCTCCCTCTCCCACCGTCCATAGCTGTGAACCGTCACTGCTTCCGGAAACGGAAATCAGGAGATTGGTTGGATTTCCAGACTGCAACACCCACCGGTGTTGCGAGGAATACTGTAGAACCACTCTATTTTCGCCTACGGCCAGCAACTGCGAGCCATCACTCTTTCCTGCGATTGAATAGAGCCGGTTCTGCGTTCCGGTGGCCTCAGGCTGCCAAAGGCCAGGTCGACAAGCTTGACGTGTTTCGCGGACGGCCCCGGAGGAATAATGCAGGACCGTGCCACCCTCGCCTGTTGCCCAGAGCTCAGAGGCATCTGTGTTTCCGAAGATCGAATACAACGAGTATTGGCTATTACTGGGCTCGACTTCCCAGTGGCCCATCTGCGTTGAATAATGCACAATTGTTCCGGCCTCTCCTACCGCCCATACCTGAGAGCCGTCGACACTTCCCTGGACTGAATTAAGCGTGTTTGACGTATTGCTGGTTTGTGGCTCCCAGCGATCCGCCTGAGAGGGGTAGTGCAGGATGATTCCGTCGGTTCCGACTGCCCATAATTGCGACCCGTCACTGTTTCCGGAAATGGATTTTAGCCAGCTCTGCGTGCCACTCTGTTCTTGCCGCCACTGACCACTCTGCGTCGACTTGTGAAGAATTGTGCCATTCTGGCCAACCGCCCAGAGCTGCGAGCCGTTGCTATTCCCAAAGATGGAGAGGAGTCGGTTCAGAGTGCCGCTGGCCTCCGATTGCCATTGGCCACGTTCGGCCGTGTAGTGAAGAATTGTGCCATTCTCGCCAACCGCCCAGAGCTGTGAGCCGTCGCTATTGCCAAAGATGGAGTAAAGCCAGTTCCGCGTGCCACTGTTTTGTGATACCCATTTGTTCGACTGCGCTAAATAATGCAGGATTGTTCCATTTTGGCCGACCGCCCAAAGTTGCGAGCCATCGCTCGATTCCCAGCACGTCGAAAGTTGAGGGTACATCTCAGTGTATGAGTAGCGCTCGGGAGGTTTTTCAGCTTCATAATGTGGCGTGACACCTTGCCACCCCGAGCTCGCACAACCTACTAGCGCAAGACAGAGAAATAAGCAACCAATTGAATTTGCTAGGCGATGGGTGACGTGGGTTACGCTTCGCATTCCTTGCCCTGGCTTTGAGGGAGGTCATCTTAACATTGGTCGCGTGGCTTTGAAAATGCCGAGCTTTGGCAATGGTTGATAGCGCGTCTCAGGAGTTACGATTTGCGGAAAGCAGGCGCGTTCAACGAGGAACATCCAACAATATAAAAAACAGGAAGGGCCGAAGCGTAAGTCAATTAATGGACCTGTCGCGTTCGTGCTAAGGCCAGAACAAGAAACTGAATTCTCACGACAGTGTTTTCCGGGACGCCCCAGCACTCTTATTCTTTACCGTCGATAACGAGAACTAAGCATTTTTTCCTTCGCGCTATGTGAATCGGGAGATGCCATCGCAATCGTTTTGAAAGCATTCACTACAAGGATGCGCTGAGCGTAGAAGTCTTCGGGCGAGCGAAAGACATGACACCAGAAGCGGCCGCGAAAGCCGGACTCGATAGCTCTGCTGTCTTTCGTAAGGCCGAAGTTCCCGAGGGCTGAAGGGACAACAGGTTGAGGGGGCTAAGCCATTAGGTCACAGCCCTCCGTCGCTATTTGCCGCTTTCGCCTTATATACAATTTTGCCGCCCACTAACGTCAGGACCGATACCGTCTTGGGCAAATCCTCTGCTGGCACGGTGAAAATATCCTGTGATAAGACGGCGATATCGGCAAGTTTGCCTGGCTGGATCGTGCCTTTTTCTTTTTCTTGAAACTCCGCGTATGCCGATGTGAGCGTATACGCGATAACCGCTTGCTCCCGCGTGATCGCCTCCGATGGCCGATTGCCGGGGTTGGCCGCGAACATGATGTCGAGGTAAGGATTTGTGGGCGCATCCGAGCCGAGGGCTAATGGAATGCCAGCGGCCAGAAGTGACTTTAAAGGCTGCGCTTTCTCAAACGCCACCACTCCAGGCGGTCCGAAGGGTGCCAGATGGACGGGATTCTGCACCACAATGATGCCGTCCTGTTTGATGCGTGCAAACTGGTCAGGAAAAATCCCGTCGCCATGTTCGAAGCGCAAACGGCGGGCACCCCACACGCTTTTTCCCCCCGACGCGTCGATGGCATCGAGAACCGTCGCCACCGAGAGATTGCCGGAGACATGAAGCAGCAACTGATCGTTGTGCTTGATAGATTCCTGCAGCATGGCCCGGTATTCCCCTTTGGGAAACTCCAAAGGCAGATTTGTAAAGAGCGAATCAAATGGCGGCTGCGCGGGTAACTTCCAGGCTCCTCGGGGCGTGAAGGTGCCTTCAATGCCCACCCCATCGGCCAGCCATTTCGACCCACTCACGGTGATCAGGTTTGCCGGATGGGCGGGCACGTTTCTTCCTTCCTCAATATCGCGGCCCGCCGGGGTCGTTCCCGGCATGCGCACCACGCGCACGCGAATCTGCGTTGGGATGGTCTCAAGCAAGGAAACGGCACGGGACGGCGCCATGGTAATAGAAAGCTCCTGGATGGAGGTGACGCCATACCTGGCCTCCTCATCCAGTTGCTGCCGAAGTTGCACGATCGCCGCACTGTTCGGAAGACGATCGGCTGCCGCACGCGCGATGTTCATAATGGCGTATTCGCGCAGGGTGCCGGTGAGCCGGCCCTTCGCATCGCGCTCGAAGCGGCCGCCCATCGGGTCAGACTGGTTATTGGAAATGTTGTAGAAGCGCAGGCCGGCTGAGTTCAGGATCTGGCCGTGACCGGTGAAGGTCTCTAGCGACACCGGATTGTGCGGTGCAATCTGGTCAAGCGCATCCCGGTCGATCGATGTATCTTCGAAAACCTGGAGGCCGATGGTCACCACGATCAGGCTGTTGGGAGGGTTCTTAGCGATAGCGGCCGCAATCCCATCCTTGACCTGCGCCCACGACGGGTCCGGCGTGTGCAGATCAACGTCGACCTCGGGCGGCCCGAGCTGGAAATGATGATGAGCGTCGTTAATGCCCGGAATGGCCGTGCCGCCATGCAAGTCAATCGCGTTGGTCTTTGGGCCGGCCATCGCCTGGATGGTCTTCGTATCGCCGGTGGCAACGATGCGCTCGCCACGAATGGCCAGCGCCTCTACGTAGGGGCGCGCCACAACGCTTGTGAATATCTTGCCATTGAAGAGGATGAGATCCGGATGTGCTTGCTGCGCGAGAGCGGTGGTCGCCAGGCAGAAAGGTCCAAAGTACAGAAAAGTCTTTCTCATCATTAGCCCGAAGTGGGCATAGGACTTCACCAGAATATTCATCGGGGCGCAACTCCTATGGTTCGAGCAATTCTATCGGAGCTTTGCTGGAGTCACGAGTAATTGACGTGTAACCCACTCATGCAGTCGGTACCCACGAAGAATTGGGGAGGGCCGAGGGGCGCACCGCAGATCCCTCCACTACGGTCGGGATGACAAATTTGTTTGGGAACGCTCAGTATAGTTTGCAAGATTAATTGTTATCCCGGGCACTAGACCGTTTACTGGGGCTGGTCCGCTTGCGGTATCCGCAGAAAGCCGAAAACATCCCGTCCCTGGGAGTAGTTTCCTGTAATCACATTGGAATCGTTGATGCTCGCGGCGGTCGTGTCAGAGGCGCCGGGAAATAGGATCGGGGTGATGGTTCCGTCCGCTGACCGTAGAAAGGCCTGCTGCGAATTGGGGGGCAAAATATTTCCGAAAATGGAACCATCCTCGCTGATGCCCATGTACTGAGAAAAGAACACCGGAGATGCGAAACCAAATGAGTTGATGGGGCCCTTTGGGAAGCGTACAAAGCCATCCTCGAAGCCGCTTGCCAGAAGAAAATACCCCGCGATGTCTCCCTCCGAATTGATGCCCTGGGGTATTCCGGGGTAGGTGGTGATATCTCCATCGGCGGAGCGAACGAATCCTCCCCGGTAGATATCGCCGGTGCCGAACCAGTAAATCCCGGCGATTTCACCCGCGGCGTTGATGGCGACCGGTTGGGTCTTGTCGCTCCCGGGCACATCGAACGGCAGGATAGTCCCATCCACGCTGCGGATAAAACCGTGAATCGGGGGAAGCCCGTCGGTCGCCCCGTAGTCGCCCACAATCACTCCCTCCTTGTTGATGCCCGTCACATAAGTGAAACCGGGATACTTGCCGCCCGGGCTAAACGTGGCAATGGACCCGGTCTCATAGCGCACGAAGCCGGAGAAATTTCCAAAGCCATCGTTGGTGTTTCCGGCAATGACACTCGCCGCGTTGATGGAGACCGGAGACGTCACCGTGCTTCCAGAAACCATGAAGGTGGTGATGGCCCCATCCGCATTGCGAGAAAATCCTTCGGTCGCTCCGATCTGATTGATGTAGTAGCCGGCGACAGTGATCGAGTCGTTCACGCTCGTGGGGAAGGTTTGCATGCCTTCCACGGCCTGGAAGGAAATGAAGTTCACTCCGGCCTGCTGTGCGGCGCACAGCAGTGGGCTGAACATGCACATTGTGGCAATGAGGCAGCGTAGACTTTTTGATGTAGACATGATGGGAAACTCCTTGGTCTCGATTGCAGTCCGTCTTTAGGTTTCGCGCTATCGCCGGCTTTCAGTAGCACCCGCGCGAACCCGCTAGCAGGCTGCTGGAAAAGTCGATGCTTAGCAGAATCGCAGCCCTCAGCGGCTAAAGCCGCGCTGAGTCTGCAGTTGTTACGTACGGCCTGAAGGCCGTACCCTTCAAAACTCCGAATTTTCAGCGGCGCTAGGGCACGCGGATAAAGCCCACCCCAGGTCCACCACCGCGGCTGTAGAAGTAGTAACCGGCGATCGCGCCTCCATCGTTGATGCTGTTCACGTTCGTAAATTTGCTCTCCGGCGGATCGAAGGAGGTGATGGTTCCATAAGGGTTGCGTACAAAACCGTGGAGGTACCCGGCCGCGTCAAAGTAGGAGCCCGTGATGTCCCCTGCCTGGTCGATGCTGATCCAATGAGGCCCGGAAATGAATGAGGTCAACACGGCGAGGTTGTGGAACTCCGGAAGCTGCCCCGGCGGCTGGAACAGGGTAACCTCGCCACCGGGTGACATCACAAAGGCGCCGGTGCTCTCTGGGCTGCAGCCGGGTTGGGGGTAGTAGCTCATGGTGTAGAAGCCTGCGATCGTGCCCGCTGCATTGATAGCGTCGGGAATGATTTGGTTTGAGCAAGCAGGACTTCCAGGAAACCCGATCTGTTCCCAATAACCATCCGGGTGCGCGACAAAGCCTGTGAACACATAATTGCCACCACCGGTGCTATAAAAGCCCACGACGGATCCACTTGCATTGATGGCTGTTGCGATGCCCCCGCCGTTAGGGACCGCAATGGTGGTGAACACTCCCGCGCGTGACCGGGTAAACGCCGTTGCAGAATGATTTGCATAATTTCCGGCAATTTCGTCGAAATCGTTGATGGCTACGGGCGTTAGTCCCGTAAAGGGGGCCGTCTGGTTCGCAGCGAAGGTGATGATGCGCCCGTCGGCGTACCTGAGAAAACCTTGCGCGGCATACACCCCGTCATCAAGGTAGTATCCGGTGATATCCCCAGCGGCATTGATGCTCTCCGGCTGAGTCACAGTCGCTCCCGCCACATCGAAAGTGGTGATCGTTCCGTCCGCCTCGCGCAGAAAACCGCGCTGCACCAGGGGCGCGGTATTGTAGGAACCGGTGACCTCCATTGAGGCGTTGATACCCATGGGATAAGTGCCGAGCGCGCCCGGCACTGAAAACGAAATGTAAGTAGCCTCGCCATTAATGTTGCCACCGTAGGCGACACAAGTAAGCGGACCGAGGACACACAAGGCAGCAACTATGGAACGCGAAATCATCGTGAGGGGATCCTGACAGAGAGAGTTGATGGGCGCGATCCTGTTATGGCTGATTCACAGCCCGGTAAAGGCGGAATCGTGAAGGCCGGAGAAGAAGCACACTCTGCCTCGTTCATCGTTGAGCCGGTGAAAATCATAAGCGGCGGTCCGCGCTATGATTGTCCACTGTTCCCGAATAGGAACATGAGGGGTCATGATTCCGCTTGGTGAATTGGTATAGGCCGAGCACAAATCAAATGCAACCACTCCGAAATATTTCTTTGCCGCATTGCTCCAGAGTTTCGCAGCGACAGTTTTTCATCATCTTTCGAAGCAAACGTCGCACCGACTCGATCCCCTCCATTAACTCGTCGAGTTCCGCCATCTTCCTGCGCGATAACTGCTGCCATCGTTCTGATGCGGGGGCGGCACTACGAACAGCGAAGAACAGTTGCCGGATCTCATCCAGCGTGAAGCCAAGTTGCCGCGCTCTTTGGATGACTGCCAGGCGGTAGAGCATGGCCGAAGCGTCTCTGTCCACTGACTCGTCGCGCCGGAGGGAGCAATTTGATCTGTTCGTAGTAGCGAATCGCGCTGAAGATGCGCGAATGACCCGTTCAAGTAATCGATAATCTCCGCTTTCGTCCGGATTGCTTCGGGTCCAACCTCGTCTCCGGCATCGGCGGGTCGTTCCTCGCCTAAGGCAGCCGCGGCCAAAATGTGATTGGTCGCCGCCAGGTGCTTCACCTGTTTCCCAAAGCTCCGCACGCCCTGAACCTACGATCTATGGCGAAGGAGATCGCATCGGCCGCGGATACCATGCCCGCAGATCGGCGACAAGAAGCTGGCAGTCAGATCTTCTCCGATTTCGCCTTTGTCGGCCAATACCGTAACACGATTGGCACTGGTCGTCGAAGCCTGCGTTCATGCCTTCAACCACTATGGACAATGGTGGAGTACCTGCGCATGAATGGCGTCGTACCGCCGGCCAGCCGCCCATGAAACAGGAGGGGTTAAGCTATCCGTCCCCGAAACTTGCCGAAACTTGACAAGAGGGCAGAGCATGCATGCCCTACGCCATTGACAGAAATTCGGTGACAGACCCAAATTCGACACAAATTCGACACGAATTCGACAGATGGAAGTGGTACTTTGAAAAACACGGCAAGGGCAACTTGCAATTTGCGTCCGTCAGCGCATGCTTCGCGTGGGTTCGCCGTCACAAGACGTAACAGGAATCGAATGCTCACAGACGCGTTGACTTCGGGGAATGTCAGCTGTGGTTCAAGCCTGGTAGCCATGAAGGAAGCAGTCGACAGCTTCCTTTACTCTTTGCCGGATCTGGGCCTTGCTGGGTTTGGGCCGCCCGCAGCGGGTAGCCGCGAAGATCATATCCGCGGCAACGAGATCAAGGAATTGGCGTGCGCCGACAGCGGTGTCCATTTTGCGCAGTCTTCCTCTTGCCACCTGCTCATCAAGGTAACGAGCGAGTGAGGCACGGAGTCGCTCACGACCATCTGCGCGCAGGCTCTGTACCAATTCGGGAAAGCGCTCTCTTTCCATCATCATCATGCGTTGAAAGGAAATGGAACCTCTCGCGAGGATGCGGTCGAGGAACAGTTCACCGAACGCAGCCAAAGCCTTTTCCGGGGTCTCATGGGTAAGCAGGACAGCGGAAAGTTCGCCCGCAACCATCCTCGCGCCGCGGATCACGACAGCCTTGAATAGATCTTCTTTTCCGGGGAAGTGGCGGTAAAAAGTTTCCTTCGAGGCACGGGCATAGCGCGCGATTTCGCCCATGCTGGTGGCCTCGAAACCCCGCTCCATGAAAAATTTGCTGGCAGCGTCGAGTAGCCGGTTGGTCACCCGTTCCGTACGAATTTCCGACTTCGTGCGGACAGACAGGTTGGAGGCGGTACTTACAGGTGCCATGGGGCCAAAGTACCTTTTTCTTTGTATCGTTCTTTCAACCAGTTGAGTCTATCATTTATCCGTACCGAACGTTACGTTTCGTGTCATACTTTTTGAACCGCCCGTTAATGAAGGAACAAATCATGAGCACTGCTGAAAAGGCCGAATTCACACCGCCGCGATCAGCCTCCAGGCGCCGCAGATGGACATGGCTGGTGGTGCTGGCCATTGCAGCAGTGATCGTAGCCGGCGTGGTTCGCGGCATACACAAGAGCGAAGCAGATAAGACGGCTGCGATTGAGCCGCCAGCCATTCCGACCGTCAAAACGGCCACCGCGCATACCGGGTCGATCGGATATTACGTGGAAGCGCTGGGAACCGTGACCCCGGTGGCAACAGTGAACCTATATAGCCAGATCAATGGCCAGGTGGTGGCCGTCCATTACGTCGAAGGCCAGATGGTCCATCGCGGCGACCCGCTGATCGAGATCGATCCCCGGCCCTACGAAGCCCAGTTGAAGCAGGCTCAGGGAACCCTGCAGCGTGATAAGGGTCTGCTGGCTCAAGCCGAAATGGATCAAGCCCGCTATAAAGAGGCCTTTGACCAGCAGGCCATCGCGGCCCAGACCTACGAGGACCAGAAGCAGCTGGTCGAACAGGATCGGGGAACGGTGCAAAACGATACAGGGGCGGTGGAATACGCCCAGGTGCAGCTAAGCTATTGCCACCTGACGTCCCCCATCAATGGGCGGGTCGGACTGCGCCTGATTGATCCGGGCAACACAGTATTCTCCGGGGGCTCGAACCCGCTGGTCGTGATTACACAATTGCAGCCCATTACCGTCGTATTCAACGTGGCCGAAGACGACCTGGCACAGGTGCGTGACCAGATCCTTCACCGCACCGGACTCACGGTCGATGCCTTCGATCGATCGCAGCAGACCAAGTTGGCTACAGGAAAACTGCTCACACTCGACAACCAGATTGACACTTCTACGGGCACTGTCCGGTTTCGAGGTCAGTTTGAGAACGCCGACCTCAAGCTCTATCCCAACCAGTTCGTCAATGCGCGGCTGCTGGTGAAGACGTTGACGAACGCGGTGCTTATTCCCACCGCAGGGGTGCAGCACAACGGAACCCAGGCCTTCGTTTATGTGGTTTCCGGCAACACTGTCCATATACGGACGATCAACGAGCTGACCACGGAAAACGGCATGGCTGCCGTGACCGGCCTCAACGCGGAAGAAACCGTCCCGATTACCGGCTTCGACAAATTGCAGGACGGGTCGAAAATCAACATCGAGGGGCAGAGTGGGAAGACGCCCTCTGCATCCGGTGGCCAGTGAGCCCTTCGCGGACCTTCATCCTGCGGCCGATCGCGACCATCCTTATGATGGTTGCCATCCTGGTGCTGGGTCTGGTCGCTTATACCACGCTGCCCATCTCCGCCCTGCCGGAGGCCGACTACCCAACCATCCAGGTGCAGACGTTCTATCCCGGCGCCAGCCCGCAGGTCATGAGTTCGGCGGTGACCGCACCGCTCGAAAGACAATTTGGTCAGGTCGCAGGCCTGACGCAGATGACCTCGACCAGCTCCGATGGCAGCTCCATTATCGTGCTTCAGTTTTCCTTGAACCTGAACATCGACGTTGCTGAACAGGAAGTCCAGGCGGCTATCAACGCTGCCCAGGGCTATCTGCCTACAGACCTTCCCGTGCCCCCGGTGTACAGCAAAGTGAACCCGGCGGATGCGCCCGTCCTGACGCTGGCGCTTACCTCGGACACCCTTCCCCTTTCCCAGGTGGAAGACCTGGTCGATTCGCGGCTCGCTCCGAAGATATCCCAGCTCAGCGGGGTGGGCCTGGTCACGATCAGCGGAGGGAACAAACCTGCCGTTCGCATCCAGGCCAATCCGGTGGCGCTGTCGTCATACGGCATCAATCTGGAAGATGTGCGGTCGGCCCTGGTCAACGCCTCGGTCAACAGCGCCAAGGGCAGTTTTGATGGCCCGGCGCAGAACTTCCAGATCAATGCCAACGACCAACTGCTATCGAGCGAAGGCTACAAAGATGTAGTGGTGGCCTACAAGAACGGCGCACCGGTGATGTTGACGGATGTGGCGAAAATCACCGACGGCATCGAGAATGTCAGGCTCGCCGGATGGATGAATCAAACCCCTGCCGTCATTGTGAACGTGCAACGGCAGCCGGGAGCGAACACCATTGAAGTAGTCAAAGAGATTGAGACCCTGCTACCCAAACTGCAGGCTGGATTACCCACCTCCGTCAAACTGAAGGTGTTGACCGACCGCAGCAACACCATCCGGGCGTCGGTAGCAGACGTGGAATTCGAGTTGATGTTGACCATCGTACTGGTGGTGCTGGTCATCTTCGTCTTCCTTCGCAGTTTTACGGCCACGCTCATCCCGGCCGTCGCGGTGCCTCTCTCGCTGGTCGGCACTTTTTCCCTGATGCACCTGCTGGGTTACAGCCTTAACAACCTCACGCTGATGGCTTTCACCATCTCCACCGGCTTCGTGGTCGACGATGCCATCGTGATGATCGAAAACATCTCCCGCTATCTCGAAGAGGGCATGGCGCCAGTTGCAGCGGCGCTCAAGGGTGCGGACCAGATCGGCTTCACCATCATCTCGCTCACCATCTCACTGATCGCGGTGCTCATCCCTCTGCTATTCATGGGGGACGTGGTTGGGCGTTTGTTCCGCGAGTTTGCGGTCACCCTCAGCATCACCATTCTTATCTCCGCCTTCGTTTCGCTCACGCTGACACCCATGATGAGTGCGCGGCTGCTGCGGCACACGCCCGTAGCCGAGCAGAATACCTTTTATCGCTGGACGGAAGAGGGTTTCAAACGAATCATCGCAGCCTACGGCCGGAGCCTGCGATGGGTTCTGCAATACGAAACACCGACGCTGCTGGTGGCAGCCGCTTTATTGTGCCTGACGATCTATCAGTACATTGAGATCCCCAAGGGCTTTTTCCCCACGCAGGACACCGGGACGCTGCAAGGCGTCACCCAGGCGCCTGAATCCATCTCCTTTGCGGCCATGTCGCACAAGCAACAGCAGCTGAGCGAGGAAATCCTTAAAGATCCCGCGGTGCTGAGCCTTTCGTCCTTCATCGGGGCTGATGGCACGAATACCACCTTGAACAGTGGACGGATCCAGATCAATCTCAAACCGGTTGAGCAGCGCCATGCCACCGCAACCGAAGTGATCGCTCGTCTGCAAAAGCGGGTTGACCAGGTTCCAGGGATTCACCTCTATCTTCAGCCCATCCAGGACCTCACGGTGGACGATCGCGTCAGCCGGACGCAATACCAATACACACTGGAGGACCCCGACGTCGCGGAGCTGAACCAGTGGACGGCAAAGATGGTGAGTGAGCTACGCAAGCTGCCGGAGATGGCCGATGTCACGACCGATCAGCAAAACAATGGCGTCAGCGTAAATCTGGACATGGATCGGGCGACGGCTTCGCGGCTTAACATTACTCCGGATCAGATCGACTCTACCCTGTATGACGCGTTCGGCCAGAGGCAGATCAGCACTCTCTATACGCAGTCGAATCAATACCACGTCATTCTGGAGACGCTTCCCGAGTTCCAGAAAAACGCAGACAAGCTCAAGGCGATCTATATTCAGGGTGCGAGCGGCTCGGGTGGAGCTGCGCAAAGTACTTCAGGCCGCACCTCGGCCGCTTCGAACGGCACGGTCAGCACATTGAGTCCTGGTTCCAGCAGCGGACTGGCGTCCTCTACTCCCGCTGGTTCCATCACAAATACGCCTGGAAATCAAACTTCCTCTAGCAGCAGCACGACTCCGTCCTCCTCGACGAGCAGCAACATCAACCTGGCGTCCTCGACGCCTGCCACGGCGATCAGCTCGACGCAATCGTCTTCGAGTAACCAGGGGAGTAGCGGCGGGTCGTCGAACTCGTCAAGCTCCTCGTCGTCCAACCCGGTTCCTCTTTCCGCAATTAGCCGCTTCACGACCACGCCGTCCCCGTTGACGATCAACCATCAAGGGCAATTTCCGGTGGTCACGATCTCGTTCAATGTTGCCCCGGGCCACTCGTTGAGCCAGGCGGTAGAGGCGCTCGAAAAAACACAGGACCGGTTGAAGATGCCGGCCAGTGTGCAGGGCGATCTGCAGGGAACGGCGGCGGCTTACCAGTCCATCGGCAGCAATGAAGCGTGGCTGATCTTTGCCGCGCTGGTGGCGGTGTATATCGTTCTCGGCATTTTGTATGAGAGCTTTATTCATCCCATCACCATCCTCTCCACTTTGCCCTCGGCGGGTGTCGGGGCGCTGTTGGCGCTTCGGATCTTTCACCAGGACCTGGATGTGATTGCCATCATCGGCATCATCCTGTTGATCGGTATCGTCAAGAAGAACGGCATCATGATCGTGGACTTCGCACTCGATGCGGAACGCAATCAGGGGATGAATGCTACGGACGCCATTTTTCAGGCTTCCCTGCTCCGCTTCCGGCCGATCATGATGACTACGCTCTGCGCCCTGTTCGCCGGTCTCCCGCTGGCGTTCGGTTCCGGGATCGGCTCGGAGCTTCGCCGTCCTCTGGGGATTGCAATGGTGGGCGGCCTGCTGGTCAGCCAGGTCCTCACGTTGTACACCACACCCGTCATTTATGTGTTCTTTGACCGGCTGGCGCGGCGATTCGCTTGGCGGAGCGGCGCCGTTCTGAACAGCCCCAGAACGGCGGAGCCTCTGTGAACATCTCCGCATTCTTCATCAGGCGGCCCGTAGCTACCATCCTGATGACGGTGGCGATCATCATTGCGGGCTGCATGGCGTTCGTGAAGCTTCCGGTCGCCTCGTTGCCGCAGGTGGATTTTGCCACCATCACGGTTGCCGCCCAACTACCCGGAGCGAGCCCGGAGATCATGGCTTCTTCCGTGGCGACTCCGTTGGAGCGCCAGTTCGGACGTATTGCCGGGGTCACGCAGATGACCTCCTCGAGCACCCTCAGCACCACATCGATTACGCTTCAATTCGACTACAGCCGGGACGTGGATGGTGCGGCGCGCGACGTTCAAGCGGCCATCAATGCTGCCCGAACCTATTTGCCCGCGAATCTTCCCGCCAACCCGACCTACCGCAAAGTAAACTCGTCCGCGTTCCCGCTGATGGTGCTCAACATGACCTCTGATAACCATAGCCAGGGGGATATGTTTGACACTGCATCCTCGATTGTTCAGCAGAAGATATCGCAGATTTCGGGTGTCGGCCAGGTGCAGGCCGTCGGAAGCTCTCTTCCGGCAGTGCGCATCGAACTCAATCCGCAGCAACTGGGCAGTTACGGCTTAGGTCCGCAGGATGTGGCCCGGGTGCTCTCCGGACAAAACTCCAACCGCCCCAAAGGTCAACTGAGCGACGACTCAGTGATTGCCGACATCACCGCCAACGATCAGATATCCAAAGCCAAAGACTATGCGCCCATAGTGATCGGCACCGATAGCAGCAATGGCAGCATTGTGCGCCTGCGGGATGTGGCCCAGGTGATTGATGGGTTACAAACCACTCGTTCTGCCGGTTTTGCTAACGGCAAGCCGAGTGTGGTGCTTATTGTTTACCGTCTGCCGAATGCGAATTCTATCGAAACAACCGATCGCATCATCAGGGCGCTGCCCGCGATCAACGCCGCCATCCCGGCGGGTGACAAGCTCGCGATCGCCATCAACACCACTACCACCATTCGAGCTTCGGTCAAAGATGTGGAAATCGCGATGGGGCTCTCGATCCTGCTGGTGGTAGCCGTGGTATTCGTTTTTCTGCGCAGCCCGCAAGCCACGCTGGTGCCTGGGGTGGCTGTGACCGCCTCGCTGATCGGAACATTTTCCGGAATGTATCTGCTGGGATACAGCATCAATAATCTCTCGCTCATGGCGTTGACCGTCTCCACCGGGTTCGTGGTCGATGACGCCATTGTGGTGATGGAGAACATTACCCGCTTTATCGAAGGCGGAATGTCTCCCTGGGAAGCAGCCTTGAAGGGAGCCCATGAAGTCAGCTTTACCGTGCTCTCGATGAGCCTTTCGCTGGTTGCTGTATTTGTGCCGCTGCTGTTCATGGGCGGTTTGATCGGCCGCCTGTTTCACGAGTTTGCCATGACGCTGTGTCTTTCGATTGCCATTTCCATGGTGATCTCGCTTACCGTGACACCCATGATGTGCGTCTACCTGCTGCGGCCCGCCAGTCAGGAGCAGCATGGTTATTTCTATCGTCTCAGCGAAAGTGCTTTTTCCGCGTTGCTTGAATTTTACCGCCGGAGCCTTACCTGGGCGCTCAAGCATCCAGCCCTCGTCATCCTCAGCCTGTTTGGCACCATCGTCCTCAATGTCGTTCTTTTCATCTACGTTCCCAAGGGCCTGTTTCCGATGCAGGACACAGGGCTCATCTTTGGCGGTCTTCAAGGCTCCCAAGACGCCTCTTTTTCAGCGATGAGGGCTTCCTTGCTTAACACGGAACGGATCATCAAGGAGGATCCGGCCATTCAAGCAGTCCAGGGCTTTACCGGAGGGGGTGGGGCCAGCAACACCGCTTTCGTCTTTATGTCCCTTAAGCCGCTGGCACAGCGCCCCGGTGTCACCGCCGGTCAGGTGGTCGATCGACTCCGTCCCAAACTTGCCGCATTGACTGGCGCTTCAACCTTTCTGCAGGCTGCGCAGGATATTGGTGTCGGAGGACGACAGAGCAACGCGCAGTATCAGTATCAGATCTCGGCAGATTCTGTGGGCGACCTCACAACCTGGGGACCGTTGATCTACAAAGAAATGCTGAAGATGCCGCAGATCAAGGACGTGACTACCGATCAGCAAAACAGCGGCATGCAGATGTTATTGGACTACGACCGGCGAACCGCAGCTCGCTTCGGCGTGACCCCCCAGGTCATCGATCAATCCTTGTACGATGAGTTCGGAGAGTCGCAGGTATCGACCATTTACACCTCACTGAACCAGTACTACGTGGTGATGGAGGCAGCGCCCCAGTTTTATCGCGATCCCATCACGCTCAACTCGACCTATGTTCATGCGTCCGGTAAGGGATCCGTACCACTACAGGCTTTCACTAAGGCGCATGCTGCTACTTCGTCGCTGGCGGTGAATCATTCGTCCTTCTTTCCCTCGGTGACCATTTCGTTCAACCTTGCGCGGGGCACGTCGCTCGGGCAAGCGACTGTGCTCATCAACCAGATGCAGCAGCGCATCGGAGCACCGCCGACGCTGCGCGAACAATTTGCAGGAACCGCCCAGGCCTTCCTGGCGTCGCTTTCGACCGAGCCGATGCTCATCCTCGCGGCTCTGCTTTCCATATACATCGTTCTGGGAATTTTGTACGAGAGCTTTGTCCACCCAATCACCATTCTGACCACCCTTCCCTCCGCAGGCGTGGGGGCCGTTCTTGCGCTGTTGGTGTTCCACAGTGAATTCGACGTCATTTCTGTCATTGGCATTTTCCTGCTCATTGGCATTGTGAAGAAGAATGCGATCCTGATGATCGACTTCGCGCTCATGGCGGAACGTGAGCAGGGAATGAGCACAGAAGAGTCGATCTTTGAAGCGGCCATGTTGCGCTTCAGGCCAATTCTCATGACCACGCTGGCCGCTTTTTT